>ERZ802830.1911-NODE-1911-length-19372-cov-13.491_pt1 | contig 19372 bp, 20 predicted proteins | sample MGYA00345654_ERZ802830 | MGnify/ENA primary metagenome ERZ802830 (study PRJEB30503, sample SAMEA104212375) | marine metagenome | biome: Westerlies Biome; feature: [SRF] surface water layer (ENVO:00010504) within the epipelagic zone...; material: water...
TAGATTGCATTCTTGTCTTAGACCAAGCACTGTAATACAGACGCTCTGGAATCCATACTTCTTGATTTTCTTTAAGTGGGAACTTGTCTAAGTCACTAGCTGCAAAATAAGCTGCAGTTCCTATTCTGTGTGTCTGAATGTGATCTGGATGACCGTAACCACCAAAAGGATCGTATGTTATTAAAGCATCAGGTTTATATTTTCTGATTATGTCGACTAGTTTTCCAACAGGATCAAAATAATTCTGCCTCCAGAAACATTCTGGATCTTCATTTTCACTAGTGCCCATCATGCCAGAATCTTTAAAGCCCATCCATTCATATTCTTTAACACCAAGTGCTTCAAGGCTTGCTTCTAGTTCTTTTCTTCTCATTTCAGCGAGTTTTGGAAAGAGTTCTTCTGGATTATCGTAGTTATGAATTTCTCCGGCAGAGCCATCGGTTGCGGTAGCTACAACTACTCTATGCCCTTCAGCTGCATATTTTGCTAAAGTGACACCTGTTGATACTGATTCATCGTCTGGGTGTGCATGAAAAGCGAGTATGCTTTTCATTATTAACTATCTTGTTCTGTTAAGTCTTCTACTAATTCTTTGCCACGTAAAATTGCTGCCTCGTGGTCTCCATCAATCTTTTCAATGATTTCACCAAGTACAGTTACTTTTTCTGGTGTAATTTGAAGGAGGCCTCCAGATACTGCATAGCTGTCCTTACCTCCAGAGTGTTCAATTGTTAATCCACCAGGCAAAATTGTTGCTACAGTAGCTTCGTGGCCACTATAGATTCCGATTTCACCATTTGGCGTCCTGGTGACGACCATTGTTGACTCGCCACTAAAGTATTCTTCCTCTGGACTAACTACATTTACAATCATGGTTAGGCAGATGCCTCAATCTCTTTAGCTTTTTCAAGTACTTCATCAATGCCACCAACCATATAAAATGCCTGCTCAGGAGTTGAGTCAAGATCTCCGCTTAGGATTGTCTTAAATGCTTCAACACAGTCTTTAATAGATACGAATTTACCCTCAATACCTGTAAACTGCTCAGCAACATACATCGGTTGAGAAAGGAATCGTTGAATTCTTCTTGCTCTACCTACCAACAACTTGTCTTCTTCAGAAAGCTCATCAAGTCCAAGAATTGCAATAATGTCTTGTAAGTCATTATATCTTTGAAGAACTCGTTGTACTTCTCGAGCAGTTGAATAGTGGTCGTCTCCAACAATTTTTGGATCCAATATTCTACTTGAAGAGTCAAGAGGGTCAACAGCTGGATAAATACCTAAGTCTGCAACTTTCCTATCAAGAACTGTTCTTGCATCTAAGTGAGCAAAAGCAGTGTGTGGTGCAGGGTCAGTAATGTCATCAGCTGGAACGTATACAGCTTGAAGTGATGTAATAGATCTTCCTTTAAGTGAAGTAATCCTCTCTTGAAGGAATCCCATTTCATCAGCTAATGTTGGCTGATAACCCACAGCTGAAGGCATTCGCCCTAGTAATGTTGATACCTCAGATCCTGCCTGGCTAAATCTAAAAATATTATCAATGAACAAAAGAACATCCTGTTTTTCTACATCTCTAAAATACTCTGCCATTGTGAGTGCTGAAAGTGCGACTCTTAACCTCACTCCAGGTGGTTCATCCATTTGACCGAATACTAGAGCTGTCTTATCAATAACTCCAGATTCCTGCATTTCTCCGAACAAGTCATTACCTTCTCGAGTTCTTTCTCCAACACCAGCAAAAACAGACACACCACCATGTTGAGTTGCAACACGGTTAATCATTTCCTGAATCAAAACAGTTTTTCCTACTCCAGCACCTCCAAAGAGACCAATTTTTCCACCCTCTACATATGGTGCTAATAGGTCGACAACTTTAATACCAGTTTCAAACATTTCACTCTGTGAAGTCACATCTTCATATGCAGGTGGTGTTCTATGTATTGGCCAACGTTCTTTAACATTAATGGACTCTATCGGAACATCTAGTGTTTCACCAGCAACGTTAAAAATATGTCCGAGTGTTTCTTGACCAACAGGAACTGAAATTGGTGCATTTGTATTTCTCACTTCTGTTCCTCTTTTTAATCCATCTGTGGCTTGCATGGAAACTGCTCGTACTTTATTTTCACCAATATGTTGGGCTACCTCTAAAGTAATTGTATTTTTTGATTCTCCAATAGTTATATCGACTTCTAAAGCGAAGTTCAGTTCAGGAAGGTTGTCTTGTGGGAATGCCACATCTACAACTGGACCTGCAACCTTTACTACTCTACCTATCTCTTCACTCATTCTTTTCCTTTCTAACTGGCATCCGAAAGTGCTTCAGACCCACCAACAATTTCTGAAATCTCTGTTGTAATTTCTGCTTGTCTTGCTTGATTGCTTTTCATTGCTAATAATTTAATTAATTCTTCTGCATTATCTGTAGCCGCTTTCATAGCCCTCATTCTTGCTGCATGTTCTGAGGTTGATCCATTTAAAAGCGCATTGAAAAATGATGCATTTGCATATTTTGGGAGAATACTATCTAGGACTTCTTCCCCACTTGGTTCAAAAGTTACTGATGATTTGTTTTCTACTTCTTGTGGATCAAGAGGAAGTATTTTTTTAATAACAGCATCTTGTGTAAGGGCTGATTTATAACTTGTATAAGCAATTTCAATGGAGGAAATATCTCCGGCATAAAATTTTTCTGTTATGGGTGTCATAACATCTAATGCATTATCAAACTCTGGAGTATCAGACATGCCTTCGTAACCTGATGAAACATCAATCTTTCTATAAGTAAAATATCCAGTTGCTTTTTTACCAACTGTTACTACCTCTACGTCTTTGCCAGACTGCTCAATTTCAATTCTCCTTGTGTCTGCAATTTTTAAAACATTGGTATTATATGCTCCTGCTAAACCTCTATCAGAAGTAAGTACTATCAATAAAACTTTCTCCTTACCTTCTTTAGCTTCAATCTGTGGAACAGCTCCGTTATTTATTAAATCCTGGACAATCTCACTTAAAAGTCCAAAATAAGATTCAGATGATTTCATTCTGTTTTGTGCTTTCACAATTCTTGATGAAGCAATGAGTTCCATTGCACGTGTAATTTTTTTAGTTGAACGAACACTCTTTATTCGTCTATTAATTATACGTAGTTCAGCACTAGCCACTTCTATTCCTCTGTTGTAGTTTCTAAAGTTGCCACAAAAGCAGTAACTGCCTCTTTTAACTCATCTCCTGGGAGCTCTCCAGTATCTTTTATGGTGTTAACCATGTCAGAGTATCTTGTTTTTACAAATTCAAGTAAGTTCTTTTCTGCCTCATAAATACCATCGACAGGTACTTTATCAAAATAACCTTCTGTAACAGCAAAAAGTGCAATAACTTGGTCTTCAGTAGCTACTGGTTCATATTGTGGCTGTTTAAGCATTTCCACAACACGAATACCTCTATCTAACTGAGACTGTGATGCTGCATCAAGATCAGAACCAAATTCAGCGAATGCTTCAAGTTCCCTAAACTGTGCAAGGTTAATTCTTAACGGTCCAGATACTTTCTTCATAGCTTTAGTTTGTGCTGCACCACCAACACGTGAAACAGAAGTACCTGGGTTTACCGCCGGTCTAACACCTGAGTAGAATAATTCACTCTCGAGATATATCTGACCGTCAGTAATTGAAATAACATTAGTTGGTATGAAAGCAGAAACGTCACCAGCCTTAGTTTCAATAATTGGTAGACCAGTCATTGAGCCTCCGCCAAGATCTTCCGAAACTTTAGCACAACGTTCTAACAAGCGGGAGTGTAGATAGAAAACATCACCTGGATAGGCCTCTCTACCTGGAGGTCTTCTTAATAACAACGAAATTTGTCGATAAGCAATGGCTTGTTTAGACAAATCATCAAAAATTATTAATGCATGCTCTCCGTTATACATCCAGTGCTGTCCAATAGCAGAACCAGCATAAGGTGCGTACATTTGAAGTGCGGCAGCGGCAGATGCAGGTGCGTTAACAATTACTGTTTTATCTAAAACTCCTTCACTCTCAAGACGAGCAACAACTTCTGCAACAGTTGAAGACTTTTGACCAATAGCTACATAGATACATTTAACATCTGTATCTTTTTGATTGATAATTGTATCAATTGCTACTGCAGTTTTTCCAATACCTCTATCTCCAATAATTAACTCTCTTTGGCCTCTTCCAATTGGAATCATAGAGTCAATAGCTTTAATACCTGTTTGAAGTGGCTCTCCAACTGGTTGTCTTTGAACAACAGTTGGTGCTTGAATTTCCATCAATCTTCTTTCGGTAAATTCGATAGGACCCTTACCGTCTATTGGATTACCCAGAGTATCAATTACTCTTCCGAGAAAACCATCTCCTACTCCAATTGATAGAACGTCACCAGTTTGCTTTACTGGCATACCTTCTTGAATATGATCTGAGTCACCCATTAACACAACACCTATAGAGTCCTCATCTAAGTTAAGAGCAACACCTAAAAGTCCACCAGGAAATTCGAGAAGTTCAGAAGACATAGCGTTTTCTAATCCTTTAACTCTTGCTACACCGTCAGCAATAGAAGCAACATAACCGACTAAGTCGTCTTTTACTTCCTCTGACCAGTTCCCTAGAGTCTCTTTTAGGGAATCTGAAATTTGTTTTGGATCTATATTTAAATCGCTCACATTACCTTCCTTCTAATACTGTTTGGATATCTGAAAACTTTGATGAGAGCAAACCATCAAAAGTTCTTTCACCGATACTTACTTTAATTCCACCTATTACAGAGGAATCAACTTTAAGACTAAGTTCAACATCTCTTCCTAATTTATTTTTGAGTGCAGCCTTAAGATTTTTTTGCGTTGATTCATTTAATTCAACAGCGGAAACAACCTTTGCTAATGCAGCACCTCTCTTTTCAGCAATATAGTTAGATACTTGCTGTTCTATGTCTGATAAGTTGTCTGCATAACCTTGAGAAATAGTAAGTGTTACTAAATCAAGAGTCATTGAAGTAACTCTTTTTGAAAAGATATTACTTATTGCTTCAATTTTTTTATCAGCAGGGATACCAAAATTTCTAAATACATCTAATGCCTCACTGTTAGTGTTAAGTGCTTGAAGTACTTGGAGGAATTCCCCTTCAATTTTTGCACTTTCATTAGATGAAGAAATAATTTCAACTAACCCTTTAGAAAAAGATTCTGTTCCCATTTAGCTTGAGGTCTCCATGTCTTTAATGAATTTATCAATTAAATTTTGTTGATCTTTTTCTGACATTGATGCAGCAACTTTTTGTGAGATTGCTAATGACAAATCTGCTACTTGGGAACTTATCTCTGATGATAATCTCTCCTTTTCAGCTTCAGAGTCAGACTTAGCTTTTTCAACAATTGCTTCAGCATCCTGTCTAGCTTGATCGATAATTTCTTCTTTTACTTTTTCTGCAGCAGCTTTACCCTCATCAATTATTTTTTGAACTTCAGAGTTAGCATCTGAAACTAATTTTGCATATTCAGCTTTAGTTGCTTCTGCATCAGCTTTAGTTGCTTCTGCAGCTTCTATTTGTCCTTCAATAGATGCAGCTCTTTCTTCAAGAGTTGTATTCAAAGCTGGTAATGCCCATTTCCAAACAAAGAAAAAGACAATTGCAAAGGCAGCAATACCTGCAACCAACTCTGATGTAGCAGGAAGAAGTAAATCTACTCCTGAACCTGCCTCTTCAGCTTCTGCATAAAATACGTTTAAATTTAAAGTCATTTGTAAATCCTATACTAAGAAGAATAGAACGAACCCAATAAGTGCTAATGCCTCTGTAAAGGCGATACCTAAGAACATTGTTGTTCTTACCATACCTGCAGCTTCTGGTTGTCTAGCCATCGCTTGTACAGCATTACCAGCAATTAACCCGATTCCTATACCGGGACCAATTGCGGCTAGTCCGTATCCTATTAACGCGTATGCAGCTTCCATTTTCCTCCTTATTATTATTAATGCTCTGGGTGCAGAGACGTTTGTATATACACTGCAGACAACAAAGTAAATATGTATGCCTGCAAAATTGAAACTATTAATTCAAAACCATATATTGCTAAACCTAATGTAAACCAAGCCGCTCCTATTGGAGCTCTAGCGATCAAGTATTCTACTCCGCCGGGTTGAACAATGAAGAAGTAAGCCGATGCCAATAGGAGGCTCAGCATAACGTGACCAGCAACTAAGTTTGCGAACAGTCGAACAGCAAGACTAAAGGGCCTTACTAAAAGCACTGAAACTAATTCAATGATTCCGACTAATGGTTTTAAAGCTATTGGAACACCCGGTGGCCAAATCAAGTGAGTAAAATAACCAATTCCTTGTTTTTGAACTCCAACTACTAAGAAAATTACATAAGTCAACAAACTTAAGAACAAAGGAAGCGCCATACGAGAAGTCACTGGAAAGTTTACAAGTGGAGTTACCTCAAAGAGATTTCCTACTAATACGAACATAAATATAGATATTAAATAAGGCGTAAACTTCTCTCCACCTCTACCGATTACCCCAACAGCAATCTCATCTTTTACGAAAGAAAAAATTGATTCTACTACGGATTGAAGCTTGCCTGGTACAGTCGATTTTTTCCTAAGGCCAAAGTACATCACAGCTACAGGGATTAAGCCTGCAAGGAGTATAAGAATTTCTGTTCTGGAAATTTGAGATGCTCCGAAATTTGCGAACTCGAATAGCTCTTTGACGTTTGCGGGTTTGCAAACTACTTCATTAATAAAATCACAAGTTTCAGCTGCTGTTATCATTTGCCCAATCTAAATCTGTGTCTTTTCTCTTTATAACCATAGCCATTTCTAAAAATAACATACTTAAAAAAACAATAGGCACTGTCAGCGACATTGCCATTTCATCAATAGGATATAGGCTCCTAAATAATATGAGAAACCCAAATATATAGATTAATCTCGCCACATAACCGAATAAAGCAGAGAAATAGTAAAAATTTAAGGATATATTTGCAGCAAAAGACATGAGGAATGCACCTAGATAAAAACCTGACGCCACAATCAAACCAGATATGAGTGAAGTAATCATTGACTCTGTTGACTTTATTAAAAACAACAATGGAACAAGTGTATATATTGGTAAAGATCGTTTAAGCATTCGTGTAGCAAGAATTAATTCAACATTCATTACTCACCCTCTAGTTTCTTTGATATTTGCCACATTCTTCTTGAGCCATCATATATTCCTATCAAGACGAAAACTATCACCGGAACAGGTTCGTAGCCAATAAAGTATTGAATTAGCAAACCGATAAGTAGGCCACTTATGATTGAGGTTGAAAAGGAACTTACTGGACCAAAATCTTGAAGATTAAGAATATTTTTCTTAGGCATACGGTTGATGTGCTAACGCCAGATCGCTTACCTGAGCTTTTAAATCTACTAATTTTTTTTCATCATTTCTACTCTTGAGTATGTTAGAAATTAATGAACCAACTTCTGTTAACTGCTCTTCCTTCATTCCACAGGTTGTGACCGCTGGAGTTCCCATACGTATACCAGAAGTAATAAAAGGTGACCTTGTGTCAAATGGGATTGCATTCCTATTTAATGTTATCCCCATATCATTTAATAAGATACCTGCTTCTTTTCCGGTGAGCTCCTCATCAATACTTTGTGTGTCAACTAATACGATGTGATTAGAAGTACCTCCACTTACTACTCTGAGTCCTTCATTCATGAATGAATCAGCAAGTGCTTTAGCGTTAACTAAAATTTGTTGAGCGTAAGCTTTAAAGTCATCTGATAGAGCTTCCTTAAAACAAACGGCCTTAGCCGCTATCTGATTATTTATGGCACCACCTTGAGCACCCGGAAAAATATTTTTGTCTACATCTTTTGCGAATTCTTCTTTAGAGAGAATTAATCCGCCCCTTGGGCCTCTGAGGGCTTTGTGAGTAGTTGCTGTAACAACATCAGCGTACTCCATTGGATTATCTACAACTTTACCAGCAACTAAACCAATGAAATGGGCTGCATCAACCATAAAATATGCTCCTATCGAATCTGCTATTTCCCTGAAAGCCTTAAAGTCGAGATTTTGAGAATATGAGGAATAGCCAGCTATCAATAGTTTTGGTTTATGTTGATTTGCTAGTTTCTCAACTTCCTCCATATCAATTAGTTCTGATTCTTTATTTAATCCATAACCAACAAAATCATACATACGACCTGAAAAGTTAACGGGGGATCCATGCGTTAGGTGGCCTCCCTGATCTAGGTTCATGCCCATGACAGTATCACCAGCATTTAATAGTTGCAGATAGACAGCCATATTTGCTGAAGAACCAGAATGAGGTTGAACATTAGCGTGATCTGCCTCGAAAAGCTCACAAGCTCTATCTATCGCCAACTGTTCTATTTCATCGATAGTTTCGCATCCTTCATAATATCTTCTGCCGGGAAAGCCTTCAGAATATTTATTAGTCAAGATAGAACCAGATGCCTCCATTACCGCACGAGAGGCAAAGTTTTCAGAAGCAATTAGATGTATATGTGTATTTTGTCTATTTAAGTCTTGTGCTATTAAATCTGAAATTTCTTGATCTGTGTCAGATAAATTTTTTTGTGAAGCTCCATTTATATCCATATTCATATCTTAACAGTAACTCGGTGGCCACCTTAATGGACCCTGCCTTAAAATTTTACCACCGTCTACTCTAAGGTCTACGACTGTTGACCCGTCCCCATGAAGAGCATCTCCTTCTAAGTATGCAGAAACAGAGTTGCCAAATATTTGTTCAGCCTCGATATGGTTATTCGCTTCATCTGTACCAGATATATTTGCGCTTGTAACTGCAAGAGGCCCTGTCATTTTAAGAAGTTCAATTGCTAATGGATTCTCTGGTACCCTAATCCCAACTGAGTTTGGATTTGAAGTCCCAATACCAACTGGAAATGTATCATTTACTTCAACAACTATTGTTAAAGGCCCTGGCCAATATAATTCGACAACTTCTGGTATTTCTGTTTTTACATTTAATTTATGTAGCTCTGTGTAAGAGTGTATAAGTAATGAGATAGGCTTATCATCTTCCCTCTCTTTTATTTTAAATAAGTTGTCAACAGCTTTCTGTGAGTAGGGATTTACTCCAATCCCATAAACGGTTTCTGTTGGAATCCCAACAATCTGATTATCCTCAATTTTTTGGACTGCTACGTTTAAATCATTTAGTTGCAAAAACATATCTATCCTTTTCAGCTAGGTCTTTAAATAACTTCACATCTTTCCAATCTGATAATAAATCTAAAGTTTGAGAGGATTTTGTAGAGTCAATTTCAAGACAGAGTGTCAAATCACTGATATCTCTATCTTCAATTTGATTAATGAGTCTAGAAATAATTTCTAATCCATCTACTCCTCCGTTTAGTGCAATTAAGGGTTCATAATCTATAACTTCCTTATCTAAACTCTCAAGAGTATTTTCCGGTATGTATGGAAGATTTGCGATAATTAGATCAACATTTTCAGTTTTAATATTTTCTAATAAATCTGATTGAAGAAAATTTACAGCTAATGAGTTGAGTTGGGCATTTTCAATCGCAATGCTTAGAGCTTCTTCAGAGATGTCCACACCTGTAACCTCAATGTTTGGATATAAAGCTTTCATCATTAACGCAATGCACCCTGAACCTGTCCCGATATCTAATATACTTTTTAAAGGATTTGTGTTCTCCTTAATAAGTTCTATGAGATATTCCGTTTCGGGCCTAGGTATCAAGCAGCGCTGATCAACTTTTAACTGAATAGTGTAGAACGGTACATACTCTTCAATATATTGCAATGGTTCATGATTGAGTCTCCTTGTTAGTAGGGTTGAGTAGTCTTGTTCGTTACTTGAAGATGCACCATTAATTTCTTTTGCTTTTTCACGTAAACGAGCTAATTCATGCTCTGGTATGTTTCTAATATTCACTTTATTCTTCTAAATTAGCCAAACGTGCAGTTTCATGGTCTGCAATAAGTGCATTTACAAAGTCTTCCAAGTCACCATCAAGGACTTGCTCGAGTCGTTTAATTGTCAGGTTGATGCGGTGATCTGAAACTCTATTGTCTTTATAGTTATAAGTTCTTATTTTGTCAGAACGTTCTCCTGAACCAACTTGTTCTTTTCTATCTTTTGCTCTCTCAGCAGCAGCTTCATCTTGTCTCGTTTTTAATAAACGTGATCGTAAAATTCTCATAGCCTGATTTTTATTTTTTAACTGTGATTTTTCATCTTGACTAGTAACGACTAAGCCTGTTGGTATATGGGTAATTCTCACTGCTGAGTCTGTTGTGTTAACACTTTGTCCTCCAGGTCCGCTAGATCTATATACATCAATTTTCAGATCATTAGCTGCAATACTTAAATCAACTTCTTCAGCTTCAGGAAGTACTGCTACCGTTGCTATTGAAGTGTGAACTCTTCCCTGTGATTCGGTTTTGGGTATTCTTTGGACACGATGTGCACCCGCCTCAAATTTAAGCTTTGAGTAAACACCTTTTGATTTTATTGAAAAAATAATTTTGTTATAACCACCTTGGTCTGAAGCTGTGAGTTCTATAGGCTCTACATTCCAAGCATTTCTCTCAGCAAAACGAGTGTACATTTTATACAAATCACCAACCCATATAGCTGCCTCTTCTCCACCTGCGCCAGGGCGTATTTCTACTAGTACGTCTTTTTCATCCAGTGGATCTTTTGGCAAAAGAGCTATTTTTATGTTTTCAGTGAGATCAACAATTGAAGATTTCGATTCACTCACCAATTCCTCGAGCTCAGTTTTCATGTCAATATCTTCTTCAGACTTTAACATTTCTTCTGCATCTGCAATATCACCATTAAGTGTTCTCCACTCGTTGAACAAAACTACAATTGCTGTAACATCGCTATGTCTTTTAGCCAATTCAGCATACGCCTTTGGATCTGAGGATATGTCTATTTTTTGTAACTCTGCTTCAATCTCCCCTAGTGAGTTTTCTAAAGCTGTGAGTTTTTCAACTAGAGCTTCATCCATTTTTTAACTCCTTTGATGTAGATAGTAGTTCGTCGAATTCATCATTATCTTCACTATATTTAATACAATTGGCCATTGATATCATTGCAACTTCTATTTGTTCATCACTTGGATTTTTAGTTGTTATTTTTTGTGTCCAAATACCTGGTGTTGAAAAAATTTTGGAGATTAAAGAATCACTATTTTTAAAATTAAATTTTAAAATTTCATAAGAAATCATAGCGACTACAAAGACATGCAACAGTCTTGTAATGAGTGTAAGTAATATATTTAGTGTTGGAATAAATGGAAGTGTAAGCAGACTTACAAACACTATTAAGAAAATAAAGGCTGTTCCACAACGAATATGCTCTTTTGGGTATTTTTTAATATTCTCGATTTGAAGTGACTTGTCTGCCTCAAATGAGGCAATAGTCATATGCTCTGCACCATGGTATTCAAATAACTCTTGTGCATCTTTTGTTTTCCCAACAAGATATATGTAAGTGATAACAATTGCACCCCTTAGAATTCCCTCTGCAAAACCTTTGTTAGCTTGACTCAAATCCAAAAGATCTATCAACAACCGTGGACCTACTATTAGAAGACTTAAAATTGTAACTATTAGCAAAGTATTAGTGATTTTATTAAAAAGAGTTTCCTCTTCTTGTTCTCCATAATATAAAGTATCTGAGAGTGATATTCCTTTATAGCCAACATACAGAGAGTCAGCTAATGCTCCTACACCCCTTATGAGAGGTTGTTTCCAAATTCCATCTCTTTGGGTTAAGGGAATCCTTGCTTCAAAATAGTTATGCAGTTGATTTTTCTGATCCCGTACAGCAAGGGACCATCCTTTAGGACTTTGAATGAGAACGCCACCTATTACAGCTTGTCCTCCATAGGCAATATTATCTTTAGACATTTTGGATGTATTAAGTTAAGTTATTCTTCTTCTTGAGAAGAAGCTTCTTGAGTTGGAGTTTGACGGGTACTTGTAGAACCGTACCGTTGTTTAAATCTCTCTACACGACCTGTGGAGTCGACAAGTTTCTGCTTGCCAGTAAAAAATGGGTGACTTGCACTAGAAATATCAAGTTTAACTAGTGGATAGTCGTTTCCATCTTCCCAGGAAATTGTCTCACTTGTTTTAATCGTGGAACGAGTGAGAAATGCAAAGCCTGCGTCTTCATCTTGGAAAACTACTTCTCTATAATCTGGATGTATGCCTTGCTTCATATTTACACTCTAACTTACTTGTTGTTTTTTGCGACATCTTTTAAGAAGGCTTCATTAGTTTTTACAGTTTTGAATCTATCTATTAAAAGCTCGGTCGCACCACTTTCAAGACCTACCAACACTCTTCTTAGGGCCCATAATGACTGAAGCTCTTGAGGAGAAACTAATCTTTGTTCTTCTCTTGTTCCGGATGGAGTTACATCAATTGCTGGGAATACACGCTTGTCTGCAAGCCCTCTGTCGAGTTTAAGTTCCATGTTTCCAGTTCCTTTGAACTCTTCAAAGATAACTTCATCCATCTTTGAACCAGTTTCAACAAGTGCAGTTCCTAAAATAGTCAAACTTCCACCACCTTCAATATTCCTCGCAGCTCCAAAAAATTGTTTTACAGGTGTAATAGCAGTTGAATCTAAACCACCAGAAAGAATCCTTCCACTTGCAGGTGATGCTAGGTTATGGGCTCTAGCTAAACGTGTTATGGAGTCAAGAAGGATTACGACATCTTTACCTTCCTCTGTTAATCTTTTCGCTCGCTCTATAGCAAGTCTCGATACCTGTGTGTGTTCTTCCGGAGGTCTGTCAAAAGTTGAAAATATAACCTCTCCGTCAACGGATCTTTGCATATCGGTAACTTCCTCAGGTCTCTCATCAACAAGGACAACCATCAAATGTACTTCAGGGTTATTAGCAGTAATTGAGTTTGCAATTTCTTTTAGAATTGTTGTCTTACCTGCTTTAGGGGGTGATACGATTAATCCTCTTTGGCCTTTACCAATAGGTGCAATTAAATCTATTATTCTGCCGACAATTTTTTCTGGCTTACCAGGAACTTCTAATATCAAACGTTCATCTGGAAATAGGGGTGTTAGTTTATTAAAATCTACTCGTCTAGCTAGTAATTCTGGATCAGCCCCATTAACTACTTTTGGTTCAATTAATGCTGGAAATTTTTCTTTTTGTCTTGGAGCTCTGATGGGTCCTTCAACTAAATCGCCCTTACGCATTCTATATTTTTTAATACTTCCTGCCGGTACATAAACATCATTTTCTCCTGGCTTGTAGCCATTACATCTCAAGAATCCATAACCCTCAGGGAGTATATCTAAAATACCCTCTCTAGACTCTCCTGCTTTTACTTGACTATCACCAGAATTCACTACTGATGGAAGGTCAGAATCTTCATTTTTGGTAATAACTTCAGCAACTACTGTTTCCTCAACCTCAATAATTTCCTCTCCTTGTTCGAGAAGTAAGTCAATTAATTTAGCTTTTTGTAGACCTTTATGATCAAGGCCTAAACCTTCTGCTATTGCCCTTAAATCGGCAACGGGTTTTGATTGTAATTGTGCTCTTGCGGACATTTTTCTCCTAATTCAAAACATTCGATTTGGAATGATAGTGATTTTGTTTTGTCTGAAAGACAATATCATTATATACATAAAAAACTTAAATCAACAAGATTTAAATATTTTTAAGAAATGCATAAGATACAGCAAAGACCATGCTGACTAAATAGTAAATAACTCCATAAACAATTAACTCTGGCATATTAAGAGAAGCTCCAAGTACGACGACTATTGGAAAATTCTGGCAAAACCCCTCGATTGTTATTGTTTGCATATTCTTTTTTGTAATATTTAGAGATTTAGAAGCAATAAAATTAACCAGGGTTATACAGACCAGTGAAAATAAAGCAACTCTAAACCCTTCAAAAAAGTTGTCCAACATAACTTCTCTTATCTCAAATGGTCCCGTAAAAGACAGGATTAAAATTATAACTTTTAGAAATACATCCAGTTTCTTTGAAGAACTTTCAGCGAAAGTTGGCTTTTTTATTAAGATATAAATCCCTAAAATGAACGGTACCAAGACAAGTATCAATAGCTGTAAAAAGGTCTGTACAAAATTTATGTTCAAATCTTGATTGTCTCGAACAATAAAATTAAGCCATAACACAATAGTAAAAGGTGATAAAAATGAAGCTACCGATGTCAATCCTACAGTGAGAGCAATATTTCCCTTTTTAATATGAGTTAAAAGACCAGATACATGTCCCCCTGGAACAAATAAAGCTAAAGCTACAGCAGCGGAAAAAATGGATGAGGAAAAAATTCTTGATGCTGCAATACCAATTAATGGCAAAAAGATTATTTGTAGAGTTAGGCCATAAATAAAACTTTTCTTTTCATCAATTAATTTTTTTAACTCAGAGATTTTAGTATTAACTCCTAAAAAATAAAATAATAAAGGTATGAAGAACGGTATAACTTTAAATGAGATAGCGCTATCGACAATATCAACCATATTCTAAATATACAGAGAACTAGCTTTCGCTACAAGTATCTATGAATTTGGTTAAATATATATTTTCTTCATTAGTGAGATCTCCTGTCAATCTGTAGTGATTGTAAGACCCGCCAAAGTAGAGTACGAGAGCATCAGCAAACTTTTCCTCTCCACCAAAGTAATTCCATGCATCTTTTCTATAACTAGTATTTTCTTCTGTATTGCAATTTCTAGTTAAATATGAATATGCATGGGCTGATTCGTGAATTAAAACATCTTTTGACTCACCGGCTTCAAAAGCTCTGTCTGAAATCCATATTGAAAGTGACCATTTGGCACCTTTACTTCCATCAGGATTTGTACCTGAAGAATCCCATACACCATACGGACATCTTGAAACTATAGACAAGGCATATTGATGGCAGCCATTAATAAATAATACTTTGTTGCCAATTATGTTTTTTAGTGGTGTGGGCAAGCTTACAACAAGTTCATCTAATAATTCTTGATTGGACCCTTCAAATCCTGGAAAAGACAAATAGGGACCAATGTACACGACTTGCTGCTCAATATCTTCTTCGATTATTCTTACAGATTCTGAATCATCAGAAATGTTTACCGGCAATGTTGTTGTTGTCGTATCAGGAGTAGTTGTTGTTGTCGTATCAGGAGTAGTTGTTGTTGTCGTATCAGGAGTAGTTACAGACACTTCTGGGCCTTGTGTGTTAAATAAAAAGATTGAAAACGAACCTAAAATTAATAGAAATATAAAAGAAAGTATAAATTTATTATTCATTATCAGAGAAGACCTTTATTGCGAAACCTAGAATTAAAATTCCAATAATATAACTTACAAGCATTATCCCAAATGTTATTGAAAATGACCCCATTCCTAATATATCTTGCTGAAAATTAGCAAATTCACTGTCAGGAGGTATTATCAAAATTCTTATAAATAGCCATAAGCCAATAATGAATGATATTAACGGCAATACCTTATACGGACCTTTCGAATCATTTAGCGATTCAAATAACTCATTTCCTCCGCCAGGAAGAGACTTTAGCAATACCCCCTCTAGACACATCAGATATGAAAGTGAAGCTACTGCTGTAATTACAGTAGAGTTTATAACAAAATTTAAAGATGTTGAATAAAAGAATCCAAACCCCACGATGCTTAGTGCGATTGATGAGAAAAATTTTGGAGAAATAGTAGCGGTAGATCGGTAGGAAATTATGTAGCTACTAGCAACAAATCCAAAAATAAAGCCAACTGGCATCTTGAAATATATAAATGAAACAGTTGATATCAATGCAAAGAATATTGCCTGTGGAGCCCATTTGATTTTGACATCCTGATTTAAATACCTACTCTCAATAAAACCTTCTACCCCCTCTGAAAAAAATGTCACTGATGCAAGCCCAATGAAAGCAGCAATAAATATTGCTAAATTTTCTAAACCAAGAGATAAACCTGCGCCCTCCTCGACGTAGCCAATCAGTAGTGAGGTAAGGATAAGAACAAAAGAAATTCTTAATATATTTTTAAATTTGCTATCTTTTTTAAAATCTCTATCCGATTTGAACCATCTAATGTTATTTTCAGAAATTATTTTGTTAAACCATTCTTGTAGCAACAAGACAATGTAAAAAAGAACAATAATAGAAGTTGAAACAACTACAGCCATACTGTTTTTCTCTTGGTCTGTAAGGTCAATATCACTAAACACTGGAATTGAAGTAATTAGTGCATTCGTTATTTGAATATTTAAAAAATCGACTTTTTCTTCGATTATTTGGGGGGGGATTGTTGTAGTTGTTGTAGTTGTTGTAGTTGTTGTAGTTGATGTAGTTGATGTAGTTGTTGAAAGAGTTAAATTGGCAGTGTTGTAATACGTTTCCTTAATGAATTCATAACAATTAACTGCTTCACATTCATCAGAGTCCTGTTCTACAGATTTGGTAACAAATACTTTTATTGATACTTCAACTTCTGCAGAATAACAACATAGTTCAATGCTCCCCTGGGAAGAAAGTATCTGATATTGCTCTAGTGAGTCTTTGTGATTTATTTCAAGTATGATCTGATCATAGTCTTCAATATTTACACTCCACGATACTTCAAATGTTTCTGCATCTACTAAGTTAAGTTCAATATCTATGTTACTTTCGTCCAATGAAGCATTGAAAAATAATAAAAAAGAAAAAAATATTAAAAACTTTTTCATCACTTATTTTTGAAGTTTCAAAGCCTTATCAAAAATGAGTTTACTTTCATTGCGAAACCAATCATCAGTAAACTTAGACCATAAATCAAAATTAGGATTAAAACGCATCCAGAGAAATAGACGTCCGTTGTAATTTGAAAATGCTTCCTCAGCAAGCTTTTCTGGATCTATACCTGGATTCTGGTCAGCTAGCTTAACACAAGTACTAAGGAGTACATCATAAGGTTCACCTTGTATCCATTTTCCACTTTCAAGTATGTCGTTAATATTGAAAAATGCGTACCTAACTGCGTTGCCTAATCCAATAATTTTTTCTGTAATTAGCCTAAAAAACTCGTTAATTTGATCTTTTGAATCATGATTCATCTCAACAAAGCTTCCATACTCAATAATTACTTCTTCGAAACCTAATTTAAAGATTGAACCTAATATATCCAATTTGTTATCCGGAAAATGATTGTAAGCTGTAGCGACTGATACACCTGCGTTCTTAGCTATTGAAGAGACTGTAATTTTGTTATTTTTAATTAAAGGATTGTTATACATTTCCGTAGCTGTTGAAACTAACTTTGTATGTACCTCGTCATATGTCCTCTGTGCTCTAAGGCTTCTTCCATCAATTTTTTTCTCGGGTTGCATATCCATATCTTAGTTCCCACTTTCAATTTTAAAAAGTTTTCCAGAGATAACTAATCTCTGCCTTGCAGAGTATTTTGGATGACATGTTGTAAGTGTTAATCTGTCATCGCCCCTGTTGTAAAGAACGTACTCACCTTCATTTGCATCGACGATCAATTTTTCATCTATCTCATAATGGTATTTATTTCCACCGGAGTTGAGGAATATTTGATCTCCTACTTCAAGTAAATCCAACCTACTAAATGGCGCTCCATATGTAGTACGATGTCCTGCAATGCCAACATTTCCTCCTGAGCCAGGTAAATTTGTTTGAAGGTAATGTCCAGGGCCAAATTGTAAAGTCAATTCATCTGTTCCAGAAACTACATATTGTTTAAGGTTTATAGATGGTATCTCTAGGTAGCCAAAGACAGTTGGTATATATTCCTCAATATTATTATTTCGCGTTAAGCCTGGAATATCTCTTAGATTTTCAAATACTGGAATATCTCTTTGAAACACATTGTTTTGTTGAACTTCTAATTTTTCAATCTCTGTAATAGCTTCAGTGTCACCTAAATAAATTTTTTCTAAATACTCCTGGGCATTTTGTTGTTGAAAATTTGTTAAATACATTTGCTGAGTTGCATAGATACCTAATCCCAATCCAGCAAAAATTAATAACGAAGCAAAGGCGAGTCCGCCTCTCATTGGAGAAACTTTTTTTGATTTATTTTCTGATCTAATCTTGAAAAATCTTTTTTTAGCTCCCTTATCTTCCAAAACGAAGCTTTCTTTAACGGGTTCTGCATCTGTAAACTCGATATCAAAGTTATTTGATATTAAATTAAATACTTCGTTTAATTTATCCTTGGTAATCACTTCATCTAGCTTTAGATATTTTTCTTCAAGATTTCTAATAGCAACCAGGGTGTACTCCAATTCAGCATTTAGAGAAATGAGTTTTTCATTATATCTACCAACTCCAACCCCGTATGGGTTCATTTCATCAAGTGGAATTTTGATAAGTACTTTTTCTTTAAGAATTTTTTCTAGTTTTGTTTTTAACTTAAATGAATTTTTATAAACATTTTCGATGGTAATTGAGCCCGGTTCGGCTAATAATTTCTTTTTTCTAGATGAACTAAACAATGCCAAACCTGCAAATAGTACAAGTGAACCGCTTATTAGAATATAATCCAGATCTATACCTGTTTCCGCTAGCTTTAGGCTATCTTCTTGGTAGTAGTATTGAATTTCGTAACTACCATCTGTAAAGTAGAGGTCTTCATTAAAATCATCCCAAACAAAGAAGTCATTACCTTCTTCACCTGTAAGAGGGTCTTCAAATTCCTCTAATTCTTCATCTATTGGATCTGTCGGTTCAAGGGGTGGCAATGTTGTTGTAGTAACACCCGTTTCAATAGTTGGATCTGTCAGTTCAAGCATTGGCAGTGTTGTTGTTGTAATAACTGGAATTGTTGATGTAGTTGTTGGCGTTATTTCTTCATCACAGTTAGTTAACTTACTAAATCGTCCGACCGTTCTATGAGCTCCTAAATCATCTCTAAAAACAATTTTTATTCTAAAATATGCATCTTCAGGTACTCCGCCAATAGATGTAATAAATATATCAGTGTTTGCACCAACTGTGTAAGTTTGAAAGAATACTCTCTTACTGTCTACCCAGACTTTTACTCTGATACTTGCCCCTACTGTAGAACTTCCATTTAACGCGGTAATGCCAAATGAGGCTCCTCCACCTTCTGAGCAAGACCTATTTACGTACAAAGATGGCTTAAAGATTTCCTGTTTCAATGTAGTAGTTGTTGTTGGAGGTAGCGTTGTAGTTGTAGTTGTAGTTGTAGTTGTAGTTGTAGTTGTTGTTGTAGTTGTTGTTGTTGTTGTTGTAGTTGTTGTAGTTGTTGTAGTTACGCAGCTAGCTGTATAAGAAAGTG
>ERZ802830.1912-NODE-1912-length-19372-cov-8.62888_pt1 | contig 19372 bp, 17 predicted proteins | sample MGYA00345654_ERZ802830 | MGnify/ENA primary metagenome ERZ802830 (study PRJEB30503, sample SAMEA104212375) | marine metagenome | biome: Westerlies Biome; feature: [SRF] surface water layer (ENVO:00010504) within the epipelagic zone...; material: water...
GCACAAAGAAAATCTGTAGATTTGTATTAAACTTACTGATGAATGACGGATTGGGATTGGGTTTTTCTATAAAATAATAATACAGAGCCAGACCAAATAAGATCATGAAATCCCTCATCAATACCGTTGCCATTAACCAAAATGGGATCAAATCCATAAAATAAAGCGTTACAAATACACTCACTAAAAGAATTTTATCTGCCGCTGGATCCAGTGCTGCACCTAACTTTGATCTCCAATTATTTCTTTTGGCTAAGAAACCATCAAGGAAGTCAGAGATGCCCGCTATTGCTATGAGTCCCAGAGCATTCTCATATTGCTTATCCCATAAAAAATCGATAATAGGGATCACTAAGATGATCCTAAGAATGCAGATTGCATTCGGAATATATGACATTCGTAGTTGAAAATATGAACTCATCGAGAATATCTCAAAGATTAATAATTGTCATAATGATAATATAGATTTTCAATTAATTATCATAGCTCGGATTAGAAAGGACACACTTTTTAGGAATGAGTAACCAAAAGTCAAAAATAACATATTCGGATTCAGGCGTAGACATTGATAAAGCCAATGATTTGATTGATGAAATCAAACCAATAATCAAAGAAACCTTGAACGATAATGTGTTGTCGAATATTGGTGGCTTCGGCGGTTTATTTGAGCTGAATGCAAAAGATTATGAGCGTCCCGTTCTTGTTTCTGGTACGGATGGTGTTGGGACAAAAGTAAAATTGGCACAACAAATTGATATCCTCGAGGGGGTTGGCATAGATCTGGTTGCCATGTGTGTTAACGACATCATCACATCGGGTGCAAAACCCCTCTTTTTTCTTGATTATTTTGCAACTTCAGAACTCAATAATTCACAAGCAAAACGAATCATAAAAGGAATTGCCGATGGTTGCTTGCAATCTGAAATGGCACTGATCGGTGGTGAAACCGCTGAGATGCCAGGAGTTTATCAATCGGGTGACTTTGACCTAGCTGGGTTTTGCGTTGGGATCGTTGACTACAATAGAATCATTGATGGATCGAGCATAACTAAAGGCGATGCAATCATAGGTCTTGGTTCATCCGGTCCTCACTCAAATGGGTATTCACTGATCAGAAAATTAATTGAACAGAATTCGGTGGATCTGAATCAAATTCTTAACGGCGATAAGCTTGAAAAGGAAATCATCAAACCGACAATCATTTACAGTCGTCCAGTACTGAGCTGTCTTGAAAAATTTGATGTTAAATCAATGGCGCACATCACTGGCGGTGGATTCCAAGACAACATCATAAGGGCTATCCCGAATGGTTTTCAAGCGATCATCAATACAAAGAGTTGGAGTTTGCCTCCAGTTTTCAATTGGATTCAGCAAGAGGCTAATATCGATTCGGATGAAATGCTTAGAACGTTTAATTGTGGAATTGGATACGTTCTCATCGTGAAGGATGGTCTCAAGGATTCAGTGATCCAGCATTTTCAAAATGCAGGCATAAATGCATATGATATCGGATTCATCGAGAGCGGTGAAACATCTGTGATCATTAACCATGAGTGATGAAAACCAATCAAAATGTAGAGCGGTTTGTTTAATATCTGGCGGCGGGACGAACCTCCAAGCCATCATCGACAACATTAAAGACAAATCGCTGAAGATCGATCTCATCTCCGTTATCTCAGACAATCCAGCAGCAAAAGGACTTCAAAGAGCAGAAAAAGAAGGCATTGATACAACAATATTTGATTTCTCTTCTTTTGATGATCGCAAACAATTTGATCAATGCTTGGAGAAGGAGATGGTTGAACTCGATCCGGACTTAATTATTTTAGCTGGATACATGAAAATACTGAATTCAAGCTTTTGCAATTCTTTTGCAGGCAAAATTCTAAATATCCATCCGTCACTCCTTCCCAAGTATAAAGGACTAAACACGCACCAAAGAGTGATTGATAATCAAGAACGCCTCCATGGAGCCAGTGTTCATTTTGTGACTTCAGAACTGGACGATGGGCCAGTGATTATTCAATATCAATGCAATATAGAAAACAATGACGACCGTCATACCCTTCAAAAGAAAGTGCAGCAGGGTGAGTACATCATCTACACAAAAGCAATCCAGTGGTTCAGTGAAAAAAGGCTATCTATAGAGTCTGGAAGAATTTATATCGATGGCGCTCCACTGAACGAACCCAAAGTTATAAAACACGACTAAGTTTTAGGCAATGTAACCCCGATCTGCCCTTGGTATTTTCCTTTCCGATCCAAATAGGACTCCTCGCAATCCTCATCTGATTCAAGAAATATCATCTGAGCCACGCCTTCATTGGCATATATTTTTGCTGGAAGTGGAGTGGTGTTTGAAAATTCAAGTGTGACATGCCCTTCCCATTCTGGTTCAAGTGGAGTCACATTCACTATAATTCCACAACGCGCATAGGTTGATTTACCTAAACATATGGTCAAAACATTTCTTGGAATCCTGAAATACTCAACCGTCCTTGCAAGGGCAAATGAATTTGGAGGAATTATGCATACTTCGGAATCAAAATTGACAAAACTATTCTCATCAAATGATTTCGGATCAACGATGGCTGAGTTAATGTTCGTAAAAACCTTAAACTCAGTCGCACAACGAACATCGTAACCAAAGCTGGATGTCCCATAGGAAATCAGATCATTCCCATCTGTATTTCTAATTTGACAATCGGTGAAAGGCTCTATCATTTTATGATTTTGAGCCATTTTCTTGATCCATTTGTCAGATTTGATCGTCATCGCCTAAAAGATAATTAAAAGAAATAAATTAAACTATTTATTGTAGATAGTATGATGCACTAAAATTTAAACATCCACCAGTAACAGTAAGACAAAGAAATGATAAAAAAGATCATCAATTGGCAATTGGAAAGACCAACCATGAATCCGTTCATAACGATCCTGGTGATTCTGACTTTTTTGGGTTTCTTTTCATACAACATTCAGTATTTTGAGCTCGATGCCTCTTCGGATTCACTCCTTCTTCAGGACGACGAAGACTTGAGATATTATCGAAACATCAAAGCAAGATATGGCGATGATGAATTTTTAGTGGTTACCATCAGTCCAAAGATTGACTTATTTGATGAAAAAACAATCGATCTATTGACCAATCTTAAGAAAGATTTATCCAAATTGGACCAAATTGAATCCGTCGTGAGCATTTTAGATGTTCCATTGCTTAAGTCTCCACCCAAGAGCCTTGCTGAAATTGCAGATTCTGCTCCAACCTTTTTAAGTCCAGAGACCGATAAAGAATTGGCTAAAATTGAACTCACAACAAGCAATCTATACAGAAACCTCATCATCAGTGAAGACGCGAAAACAACAGCAATGCTGCTGAATATCAGATTAAATGTTGAGCTGGAGTCACTGATCGATAAAAGAGATGCGCTGAGAGCAAAAAGATTAGACTCCGATCTGTCTGCAATGGAGTTAAAGGAGCTTGACCGACTCACATCAGAAGTAAAAAGCCTCAGAAAAGACGAAAGAAATGAAACCGCTACGATGGTATCAGATGTAAGAAGTGTTCTGTACCAGTACAAGTCATCGGCAGAGATTTTCCTCGGTGGTGTGCCAATGATCACTGTGGACATGATTGATTACATTCAAAACGACATTCAGTTATTTGGATTATTGATACTGATGTTTTTAGTGATTGCACTATTGGTTATATTTAAAAATCCTCAATGGATGATTGTTTCAATGGTCTGCTGCCTTATCGGACTGATGATCATGACAGGTGTATTGGGCTATATGTCTTGGCCTGTCACAGTTGTTTCAGCAAATTTTGTGGCTTTATTGTTGATTTTCAGTCTTTCGATAACGGTTCACCTGACTGTTCGATACAGAGAGCTTGTAAAATTATTCCCTGAAGAAAATCATTCTTCATTGATTGTAATGACCATGCGAGACAAGCTCGAGCCGTGCCTCTTCACGACAATAACGACGATGGTTGGCTTCGGGTCACTTTTAATAGCAGGTATACGACCTGTCATCGATTTTGGTTGGATGATGTTGATCAGCATGGGAGTGATTTTTATTTTGGTATTCAATCTTTTCCCGGCATTGCTCAGTCTATTTTCTAAAATTGATCATCAAGTGAAAGAAGATAAAACACACAAGCTGACCAATGCCTTTGCAAATCTTGTGATTCAAAAACCAACACAGATTCTCATCTTATTTACAATCGTCTTTGCAATAAGCATTTCCGGTATCACAAAACTGACTGCTGAAAATCAATTCATTAAAGCTTTCAAAGAAGACACAGAGATCTTTCAGGGCCTAAGCGTGATTGACTCGCAGCTGGGCGGAACAACTCCGCTTGATATCATCATTGAAGCCGATCCTGATTTCTTTAATGTTGAAGACGATGAAAATATTATCGAAGATGATTTCTTTGATGAGGCGTTCTTTGAAGATGACGATGGCGAATACGACATCGGTGGTGACAGCTACTGGTATAACTCATATCGCCTGAAGACAATCGAAGCAGTGCACGACTATTTGGAATCGTTGAATGAAGCAGGAAAGGTGATTTCATTTGATACCACGATGGATGTTCTTCAAACTCTGAATGATGGAGATGAGATGGATACCTTCTTTCTGTCTGTTCTCTATAAGAAAGTGCCAGATGATGTAAAAGAGGCACTCTTTGATCCGTATCTTTCAGAAGATGGAAATCAACTCAGGATTTCTTTTAGGGTCTATGAGTCCTATCCAGATTTGCAACGAGGTGAACTTCTAAAAAAAATAAAACGCGATCTAACATCAGAGCTTGGGCTCAAAGAATCTCAAGTGAAGCTAACCGGTATGCTTGTTTTATACAACAATGTTCTTGAAAGCCTGATCACTTCTCAAATCTTAACGATTGGATTCGTCTTTGCTGCAATCATGATAATGTTCCTGTTCTTGTTTAGATCGATCAAGTTTGCCGTCATTGCGGTGATTCCCAGTATCATAGCTTCCTCTTCCGTCTTGGGACTAATGGGCTTAATGAATATACCACTCGATATCATGACCATTACAATTGCTGCCATTTGTATCGGCATTGGTGTCGATCACTCGATTCACTATGTACATCGTTTTAGAGAAGAAATACTAGACTCTTCTCATGCTGATGTTGCCATAAAGAATGCTCACAACAGCACCGGTCAAGCAATCTATTACACCTCCGTCATCATTATCTTGGGATTCTCAATTTTGGCATTTTCCAATTTCATTCCAACAATCTATTTTGGTCTATTCACCGCATTTGCAATGTTGCTTGCTTTATTTGCTAATTTAACGCTCCTGCCTGTGCTGTTAATGAAACTCAGGTAAGATGATCAAAACATCATGAATCTTGAAAATAAAAAGATATTTATAACCAATGCCTTGCCCTATGCCAATGGACCGATTCATATTGGCCATATGGTTGGATACATCCAAGCTGATATTTGGTCTCGATTTTTAAGAATGCACGACCATGACGTGGTCTTTGTCTGTGCAAGCGATGCGCATGGGACTCCAATTATGCTGAGCGCAGAGGGGCTGGGTGTTGAACCAGAAGAACTTGCAGCAGAGTACACTCGTCAACATGAAATGGATTTCGAAGATTTCCATATATCCTTCGATAACTATCACACAACTCATTCAAAAGAGAATGAAGATTTAGTCAAAGAAATTTATAAAAAGCTTAAAGAGAACGACTGTGTTCGAACAGAAATTATTGAGCAGGCCTATGACGACAAAGAAAATATGTTTCTACCCGATCGTTATGTCAGAGGAACGTGTCCCAAATGCAACGAACCAGATCAATACGGGGACAATTGTGAAAAGTGCGGTGCGACATACAAGCCGACCGATCTAATTGATCCAATCTCTGCCATCTCAGGTGAAACGCCAAGCTTAAAAGAATCCGAACATCACTTCATGAAGCTGACTCTGTTTAATGACATGCTTGAAGGATGGATCGAAACAATCGACATTCATCCATCGGTAAAATCAAAACTAAAAGAATGGTTTGACGTTGGACTGAGGGATTGGGATATCTCGAGAGATGCTCCCTACTTCGGCTTTGTTATTCCGGGCGAAAAGGATAAATACTTTTATGTCTGGCTGGACGCACCCATTGGATATTTTGCATCACTAAAAAACTTATCAGATAAATCCGAACTAGAATTTGAGGAATACCTCAAAGATGATTCAGATACACATATGGTTCATTTTATCGGCAAAGACATCATATACTTCCATGCACTCTTTTGGCCTGCTGTTTTAGAAGGTGCCGGCCTTAAGAAACCGGATGCGATTTATGTCAATGGCTTCTTGACGGTAAATGGTCAGAAAATGTCCAAATCGAGAGGAACTTTGATCAAAGCCAGAACATATCTCGATCATCTTGATCCGGAATGTCTGCGATATTATTTCGCTTATAAGAGTTCATCGGGTATAGATGACTTTGATTTAGACACGGAAGATTTTCGAAACAGAATCAATGCAGATCTAATCGGAAAATGGATCAACATTGCCAGTCGAAGTTCAAAATTTATAAGAGACCATTTTGAAAACAAACTCTCAGAATCAATTGATGATGATTTGCTGGATGCATTCAATGATGAAACAGGAGAGATAAAAGAGCTTTATCAAAAACGTGAATTTGGCCAATCAATGAGAAAAATCATGCTTTTGGCTGACAAAGCAAATCAATACTTGGATCAAGAAAAACCATGGATCATGATAAAGAACAAAGATGAAAAAGAAGACGTGCAAAGAGTCTGCACCAATGCGCTCAATATGTTTCTAAAATTAACCATCCTGTTAAAACCTGTGATGCCTGAGGTTGCAAGAAATGTGGAGTCATTCATGAACTTGTCTGACCTCAATTGGTCAGATATTACTGATGCGATCAAGGATCATCAAATAAACGATTATGAAAACCTCCTCACTAGAATTCAAGAGGAAGATATTAAAAGGATAATTAAACAATGAGTAACGAAGAAAACATCATCAACATTGATCAGTTCATGAATGTTGACCTAAGAGTGGCAAAGATTATCGATGCAAAAGATGTCGAAGAGGCTGATAAACTCCTTGAAATAAGGGTGGATATTGGCACAGAAGAAAGAACCATCTTTGCAGGCATCAAAGGATACTATGATCCTTCTGACTTAATTGGAAAACTGATTGTGGTCGTTGCTAATCTTAAACCAAGAAAAATGCGTTTTGGAGTTTCTGAAGGCATGTTGCTGGCATCCGGTGACGATGATTCGGGAGTATTCTTGATTTCGCCAGACGACAAGGCAAAACCGGGGCAAAGAGTAAACTGATAACCTATCCCCGCTTATGTTTAACAGGAGTCTTGCGTTTTGGGTAACAAGACTCACATATATAACACTCGAGACCATAACATGCTCGTGCTTGGCAGTACTCCCTCCCCCAAAAGATCATTTGCAGATGAAGTTTATTCCAAGCAGATTCAGGGAAGATATTTTTTAGATCCTTTTCGGTTTTTTGAACGTTCTTTCCATTGCTGAGACCCCATCGATGAGCCAATCGATGAATATGAGTATCCACAGGAAAAGCTGGATGCCCAAAGCCTTGGCTCATAACCACTGATGCTGTTTTATGACCAACACCGGGCAATTGCTCCAATGCCTCGAAGCTTTCAGGCACTTTTTGATCATATTCATTGATCAAAATATGGGACAGATCGCTGATTGCTTTTGATTTTTTTGGGCCTAATCCACAAGGCTTGATGATCTCATAGATCGATTCCACCGCTAGCTTTGTCATCGAAAGAGGGTCAGATGCCAGTTCAAACAGTCCTGGAGTGACCTCATTGACCCTTTTATCCGTGCATTGTGCAGACAGCAAGACGGCAATCAATAAAGTATAGTTATCAATATGATTCAACGGGATAGGGGTCTCAGGATACGATTCGTTCAAAGCATCCATAATGAATTTAGCCCTTTCTGATTTATTCATAAAATCAAATGTAGCATAATAATTGAATGGCTTTGATAGATAAAAAAACAGAAGTACTTGCAGCCATCATTGTAGGTTGCGTGGGCGTTTTTTTTGTTTTTGGGATGCCATTCTTTGTCGGCGGTATTATATCTGAGTTGGGATTCAACCAATCTCAGGCAAACTTAGTATCTTCCGCTGAGATTGCAGGAATGGCGTTGTCATCAATGTTGGGATTTTTCTGGATACAGAAATTCAGATGGAGAACCATTGCATATTTTGGGATTGCTGTCATTGTTGCTGGAAACTTAATATCCAGCATTGAATTCTCTGATGAGCATTCCTTTCCATTATTCCTTACTGTTCGATTCATCACGGGTCTTTTCGGTCATGGCTTATGCTTTTCCTTGGGTGTAGCGGCAATTGGCAGAACGATAAATCCAGACAAGAATTTCTCCTACACCATTGCTGCACAAGTAATCATGGGGTCCTTAACGGCTCTTCTTGTTCCAATCGCGATGTCAAAATATGGCATTGTAGGAATGACCTATCCTGCTATAGCTCTTGCTGTCATTGGGCTCTATTTCATAAAAGATTTAAATGATGGGAAGCAATCGGAATTGAATAATATCAATACTGACGGGTCATCAAAGATGCTCTTTCTTCCGCTCATAGGCCTTTTGATCATGGCTATATGGCAAATGGGTGTTGGTCCATTTTTTAACAATCTAGTGCCGTATGGGATAAACAATGGTTTATCGGGCGATGCCATAGGTCGAGCATTATTCATAAGTACAGCAATGAGCATCATAGGTCCAATTTCAGCTTCGATGCTGATTGGTAAAATAGATCGGTCTTATGCGGTATTTGGAGCACTTTCTATTCAGATTATAATCATAATGAGTTTTAGTGGTGAGATCACTTGGATTGGATTCATGCTGAGAGCCATTTGCTTTCAAGTTGCTTGGAACTTTGTTGGGCCTTTTTTAATGGGCATGGTTGCTTCGGTTGATAAGTCCGGCAATTATTCTGTCATGATCCCTGCATCACAATTAGGAGGAATTGCAATTGGTCATGCAGTGATTGCATCCATATTAAGCACGGGGAATCCTTCATTGATAAACTACTTCTCGGGATCATTTATCGCATTGTCAGTTTTGATTTACTTTATGCTCTTCCGAAACCGAACGGAATAATTGAGCTATGGGCTTTTTATATATAAATCGGTAATCGTTCCCTCAAACATCTCAGCTGCCATGGCAACGGTTTCAGACAATGTGGGATGAGGATGCACTGTAAGAGCAATGTCACTCACATCGCAATCCATTTCGATTGCTAAAGCAATTTCTGCGATTAAGTCGCCGGCATTGGGGCCAACGATTCCACCTCCAATGATCTTCTTCGTCGATTTATTAAAGAGCAACTTTGTCATGCCCTCATTTCTACCAATCGTGAGCGATCTACCGCTGGCTGACCATGGAAAAATTCCTTTCCCATAATCAAAGCCCTTTGCTTTACACTCCTCCTCTGAAAGCCCAACCCAAGCAACCTCTGGATCAGTGTATGCAACGGATGGGATACATCGGACATCATTTGTAACTTTATGTCCTGAGACCACTTCAGCAGCAATTTTTCCTTCGTGGCTTGCTTTGTGCGCCAACATGGGATCACCGATCACATCACCAATTGCAAAAATCGACTCAACATTGGTGCTAAATTGCTGAACGACACCGATAATGCCTCGCTCGTCTATATTGACTCCAATTGCATCTAAACCAAGAAGGTTTCCGTTTGATTGCCTTCCCACTGCAACAAGAATGTTTTGGAATATCTCGCTGAATTCTTTATCGTCTTGCCTAAAAGACACGTCAATCCCTTGATCAGAAGGTTCAGCTGAGATCACCTGAGTTGATTTCATAATGCTTTTGCACTTCTTTTTAAGAATTTTTTCGAGCGGTCTCACAAGATCAGGATCCGTTCCAGGCATCAAATCTTTTGTTAACTCAACGATCGTAACTTCGCTACCCAAGGCGGAATATATTGTCGACATTTCAAGGCCTATAATGCCGCCACCAATGATCAAAATATTTGAAGGAACTTCATTTGGTTCCAGAGCGCCTGTGGAATCAATAATTCGTGGGTCATTAGGCAAGAATGGGAGTTCAGCAGGCTCAGAACCCACTGCCACGATGAACTGCTTAGAGGACATTTTTTTAGATTTGCCTTCATGAATGATTTCAATTTCTCTTTTTGACAAGAATGTGGCCGTACCTTGGATCACCTCAACATTTCTTTTTTGAGCGAGCCCTTTGAGTCCTCCTGTTAATCCTTTAATGATATTGTTTTTCCAAGATTTCATTTTGGATAGATCAATTTCTGGCTCGTTGAATTTTATGCCGCTGATCTCGGCTTCTTTTGAGTCGTCTAAGATCTTTGCCGCATGAAGAAAAGCCTTGGAGGGGATGCATCCTACATTGAGACAAACTCCGCCTAAGTCTGCATTTCTATCGACCAAAGCCACTTTTAAGCCCAGATCAGAAGCCCTGAACGCAGCCGCATAACCACCAGGGCCAGCGCCCAGAACAATCAAGTCGTAATCGTATTCCGATTGCATTGGTTGATCGGTTGCATTGCTGGATTCAATTTGTTGCTCTGGCTCATCATCGTTCGATTTCATTGGTATTTCTGAGTCCTGTCCTGTCTGAGGCGATACATTGCTGACTAAATCTCCATTTGATACCTTGTCACCGATTCCAACAACAACATTTTCAACAACACCGGAAACGGTGCTTGGTAAGTCCATTGCAGCCTTCTCAGTCTCGAGCGTTAATATCGGATCTCCTTCCTGAATGCTGTCTCCTTCTGTGACATGAACCTCGACAACCACTACCTCATCAAAATCACCGAGATCGGGGATTCTTATTTCAGCCATCACTCGTCTCCTCAGGTAGAAATGATTCCGGATTCTCAAGCATTTGTTTCAGTGCAGTTGTGAATTGAATCCCTCCAACACCGTCTATGACTCGATGATCATAAGACAATGAAAGAGGAAGAATAAGTCTTGGTAAGAATTTTCCTTTAATCATGATGGGTCTTATCTGTGCTCGAGCGACACCGAGTATGGCAACCTCGGGTGGATTAATGATTGGTGTGAATCCTACTCCTCCAAAACCACCTAGACTGGATATCGTAAATGTTCCGCCTTGGAGATCTTCTAACTTGATCTTTCCGTTTCTAGCATCTTCACTCAACTTCACAAGCTCTTGTGAGATTTCCTTTAGGCTCTTTTGATCTGCATTTTTTATGACAGGAACCATAAGGCCTTTCTCAGTATTTGCTGCAAACCCTATATTGACGTACCTCTTGTGTATGAGTGCTGAGTTCTTTTCATCCAATGATGAATTAAAATCGGGCATTTGTTTCAAGAGCTGAGAAACTGCGACTACAATGAATGGTAGGATTGAAAGGGATATTCCATCTGATTTATAAGACTTCTTCAAATCCAATCTCAATTGCTCCAGATGATTGATATCCGCTTCATCATGCTGTGTGACATGCGGAATATTGATCCAACTGGCTTGAAGCCTTGGTCCCGATATCTTCTTTATCCGGCTCAACGGAACGCTTTCAATATCCCCAAATGCTGAATGATCAACGACAGGCAGTTCCGGAAGAGCCGATTGAACACCAACAATGTTTCCACTCATTGCTGCTTTGACAAATGATTTGAGATCCTCTGGAAGAATCCGGCCTTTCATTCCAGATCCATTGACTTGATTTAAATCGACGCCCAGTTCACGTGACAATTTTCTGACAGATGGGCTCGCATGAACGGAGGCAACAGAGGTATTAAAGAATTCTCGATCACTCTTTTTACTCTCTATAGGTTTCCTTTGAGCCTGAGTGATCTGTGTCGACTTTTCCTTTTTTATTGTTTCATTCTTTTTTTGTGGTTCTGTATTTTTTTCTTTTTCTTCAACTTCGGTATCTGTCTCTGCAACCTCCATTAAACAAAGGTCGTAACCTTCATTGATCTTATCTCCGTTTTGGACATATAGCTCAATCAATTTGCCTGAAACAGGGCTGGGGATCTCCATGGCTGCTTTTTCGGTTTCTAAAGTGAGGATTGGATCGTCAATATTTAGCCTGTCACCAGGCTGCACATGCATTTCAACGACTTCTACATCACTGAAATCGCCGAGATCAGGGACTAAAACTTTCTCATTTTTTGGAATGATCTATACTCCGAAAAGCAGTCAGTTCTTTTGAACAGAATCAAGCAATGTGGTGAGTTCACCGGATTCATAGAGTTGCTCTATAATATCCGATCCACCTACCAGCTCACCATTGACATACAGCTGAGGAAAAGTTGGCCAATTTGAATAGGTCTTAAGGCCCTCTCGTATTTCGTGATCTTCGAGAATATTGACAAAGGCAAATCGTTTATTCGAAGCTTTCAGGATTCCACAAACTTTTGCTGAAAACCCACATTGTGGAAAATCTGGCGTTCCCTTCATGTATAGGATTAGAGGAAACTCTTCCAATTGATTCTTTATTCGTTCATCTAGTGTCATCGATTACTCCTAATTTTGATGTTTATATTATAGATTCTTAAGCTCTAAAAATAATGAATAATTTTTCGATGATTTGTTTCACTCTAAAAAAAATTGTTATAATTCTATTTGTTAAGAAATCATTAGGGGTATGTTTATGAATCCATTAGACAAAATCACTGGCACAATTATAACTGGACTGGTTATAGCTGTGGTGATTGCAATTGGCAATACAACCGCTTCAGTCAATGGCATCCAATCAATTGTCATTTGGTTGCATGTGTCAGCAGGTGTGGCTTGGATCGGTCTTCTTTATTACTTTAATTTTGTCCAAGTTCCCTCCGTTGCAGAAGCAAATGCGGACGAGGGTGGACCTGGACCGGCAGCAATCTCTAAGTATGTCGCTCCAAGAGCACTTCTATGGTTCAGATGGGCGGCCTTGGTTACCTGGTTGACTGGTGCAGTTTATTTGCATCTAAACGGTGTGCTCGGTGATGCTTTTGAGCTCGGCATGAGAAGTGGAAATGCATATGCCACAACGATAGGAATCGGTGCTTGGATGGGGACCATCATGCTGTTTAATGTTTGGGTTTTAATTTGGCCAAATCAGAAAAAAGTTCTGGGTATCGTTGAAGCGACCGCAGAGGAAAAAGCAAAAGCAGCAAGAACTGCTTTTCTTGCTTCAAGAACCAATACAATGCTGTCCATTCCAATGTTGATGAGTATGGTAGGCGCCGGTCACGGATTCTTTATGTAAATAAACATCAATCCTAAAAAAAGGCTCTTTATTGAAGAGCCTTTTTTATTTGTGTTTGCATCAATTGAAGAAAGTTAGAAGTCATCCAATAAAGCACCATCCCCGATGGGAATGTGAACAACAATACAAAGAATAAAACAGACATGAGATATAATTTTCTTTTCTGATTATCCAGTAAACTCTTGTTTAGATTTTTATCTGAGTACAGATAGGCGCTCAACAAGCTGATGATCATCATGCACAGCGGTAAAAGATTCAACGAAGATCCAAAAAAGGGTATAAAAATTGGAAGTGTTGCCCACTGATCCGGTTTACTTAAATCATTGATAAAAACAAAAGATTCCCCCAATAGATATATTGATTCTCCCAAAACATCAAAGACCGCTATGAAAACGGGGATCTGTATCAGAAAACCAAATAAACTTTTTATTGAGTAAAAAGGATTTATATTTTTATCTTTATAGAGCTTCATGATCCTGTCATTAGCCTCTTCGCCCGAATAATTATCTTTTATTTCATTGATTTTTGGTTGCAACATGGAGTGAGTAATATTCACATCATCCTGCCACTTTTCAGCGACTCGGTTCAGAGGGTAAATGATGACTTTTAATACGCATGCAAGAAGAAGGATTGATAATCCAGCATTCCCAGAAAAATTGAATAACCAGAAAAAGATCCAATCAATGAAAAAGCATAATTGCCTCAGCCAATCCCAAAGTGCCGCATACATAAGCTGCCTAAGTTCTGGCTCAGAACCGACCAATTGTTTTGTATTCAGCGGGCCAAAATACAAAATGAAATGATGCAAACCGTCTTCAGCAGTTGATGTGAGTTTCAATCCCAGCTCTGATTCAGTGATTCTATTGGCCGTTGCTTCATGATTTTCAGGAGAAATTAGAAATGTCCAGAACCTTGTTCGAGCACCAATCCAAGAGCTTTTTTGAACAATAACTTGACTGAGTGCGGTTATATTCTCAGAGCCCTGATCAGACAACCTGACCAACCATGAACCGTTATAGATACTGCCCATTCCATAGATATCTTCCTCAATCAAAAGCTTGTCTGGATCAATTTCAACCTGAATATCCTTTTCTGATTGAATCATGAGCTCTACAAAACCATTTTTTGGATTATTTTGAAAAACCACTTCTGAGATCCCATCTTCATAATCGCTTCGGGTGTAGGTAATCTCGAATTTATCGCCCACTTTTCGTGATTTCATCTCATAGTCATTGTGAGGAATGCCATTGCTATCCAAAATCTTTAAAAATATGTTTGACTCAATATTCAGCTCCGAAGAGCTCTTATTTTTTGATGAACAATCTGGATAACATGTCATCCATCTCTGGATCGAAGGTTTGTTTGGATCGAATGTAATCTGGCCAAAATGATTTTGATCAAGTGGTTGCTCAAGGCCGAGTGCTTGCTGAGAAAATATGAATATCAATAGGCATATTCTGATCATAACTGACATTATTTGTAATATTCACTCATATCGGATATTGCATCCTCAATGTCCCTGTAATCTGTGTCTTTGATGTCAGTGGGATTGTAGTTTTGATCTCTAACTTCAAAGTAACTCCCATAAGAAATGATCGTTTTTTCTCTTGTCAAAACTGCAAAGGAGTCGTAACTACCAGCGATTAAATGATTCCAAGGCTTTTGATCAAATAAATTATTGCCGGTGCTGTAATCCGAGTAGCTGTTTGAGCAACCCAAGACTTCCTTCAATAAGGTGGGTGCAAAATCATGATGAGACGATCGAAATGAATAGTTATCAGAATTTCTATTTGGCCAAATGATCTTCAGAGGGACCTTGGTTTGAGCGGGACTATAATTACTAGAATGGCCGTAATAATTGGTTTGATAATCATCGAGTTCATAACCATGGTCTGAGGTCAAAATCACTATGGTATTTTTGAGCATGTCTCTTTCATTCAAAACATCGCTTAACCTTCCAATCTCCTTATCCACATGTCGGATTGATTGGATATATCTTGATACTTCAAGATTGTGTGCTTCATCATCTTTTCTTAAAAATCCATTGGTGATACCCAAAGATTGATTTGGGTTTGCTTCATTGATTGGAGGATCATAATGCAATAAGGTGAAAAATTTAGATTCCTGGCCTTGATCAAATCCATTCACCCAACGATCGGTCACCAACTCTAAACTGGCTGTTTCAGAATCATCTAGTGGCTTGAGATTGATATTGGAAATACCAGCAAAAGCAGTCCTATCAAGGACTGCAGGACTTCCTAACCCTGATGAACTGATGGCCTGAATATCATAATTATGCTCATCAAAATTTGAAATCATCAGCGCAGGTTTGAGATTGTCATGAAACACTCTCCAATATGTAGAAGGCAGACCATAAAAAAGTGAAAACATACCCATTCTGGATGAGGTCCCACCTGAATAATGATTGTCAAAGCTGACGCTATCGGAGAAAAGTTTTGTTGTATTGGGCATAACCGCGTCATTGATCATCTCGGGACGCAAGGCATCGATCAGAATAATCAATACATTATTTGATTGCTCATCAATCCTGCACTGCAACTCATTCTTTGGATAAAGTAACTCTGAATCTATTTTTTGCCGGGACAGACTCTCTTTTCTCAATCGATCTGAATCGATCAAACCCAACCTAGCAAGATCTCTTTTGGCATGAATAGGTCTGAATAATGGCAAATATCTTGTGAAAGTTGTGATGGATGATTGATAGGTTGCATCTGCCCAAATATGAACACCTTGAACATATATCCACGCACTGATAACGACAGCTGTTAGAGAAATACCGACAAAAGTCTTGCCTTTTCTTTTTTTTAGGGACTTGCCTATTTCATTGCCAAGAAAATAATGGAAAACGATCATAATCATGAGCTGAAGCAATAGGAATATATAGGTCGAACTGTCAAAAAGGATTGCGGTCATAAGACTCATATGAAATCGATTGGTTGTAAAAAAATTCGCATCCATCACGATCAGTGTATTAATGATTGATCCATAAATTATTGCAAAGAGGACCAGTGTTTTTTTCATGTCCACTATCCGATGAATCAATGAGAGCAAAAGAAGCGGTAAATAATGTATCGATATAAAATGAGTCAAAGTTGCAAATAGAATATAACTCGCAGACAACCACGTCATAGTCGAAGGATAGAAAAGGAGATACTGAATCGATATCAAAGAGGCTATAAGTCCATTAAAGAAACCGTACCAAAGGAACCAACTTGAAGGAAAATTTAGTTTTAGAGTGTTTTTAATAATTTTTTTATCTCTTCTGGGCCAACGATTTCTGAAAGACCTAAATTATATACAAATTCTTTACGCAATGATTTCATCTGGTCGGGAAAGGTTTTATTGTTTCTCAATAATTGAGTAATAGCAGATGACAAGTCATTGAGATTTGTTGGGGAAATTATTTGACCCACTTTTTCTCTGATGCTTATTTCCAATGGCTCAGATTTTAATTCTTTCCAATTGGGGTTTCTCACTCGTGGCGGTGTATCAATGAATATGACTGGCTTTTCTAGGCCTAATGCATATTCAATTGCCGTTCCTGACCAATCACATATTAAAATATCTGAGCTCAAGAGGGAGTCGGTATCACTCATTTCCGTAACCAATGTAAAGGATTGATTATTTTTATATCTATTCTCAATCTGAGAAATCACCTCCGGTGTTCTCTTCAATGTTTCATGATGTGGCCTTAGAATAAGTTTGAATCCACTCTCTATAATCTTTGTACAAACATCCTCCCCAATTGTATTGATTAGGCTCTCATTTCCCCATGTTGGCGCCAGAAGAACAACTTTGTCTTTCTCATCAGCCTTCGATTTAATCTGAACCAATTTCTCAAGTCTGGGGTATCCGTATTGAATCAAATTTTTTTTTCTAACCTCTTTGATTGCTTCCCTTTTCTCAATTTCGTTTTTCTGATGAGGGCCTGCACAGAATATAGTGTCGTAATGATCATATGACTCTTCTCGATCAACCATGTGAGTGCTGCCAAGTGTATGAAATAGATAGACATAATGAACTGGATGTATAGATCTCTTTAGTTCAAAATTATCCAAGTCCATCATGGTTAAAATGAATAACTTTGCCTTTAAGTACTGAAAGAAAAGAATTCTAAAAAAACCCTTACCGATATAGATGGACCTGTAATTTGGAGACTGTTTCAGTAATCCAGGATCTTCTTCATCTGACGTGACATAGGTAACCGTCATTTTTTGATTCAGTAATCCGCTTAAAAGCGGCTTGAGATGGTGCCAATCTTGAAAACTCTCTGAATAGAAAACAATTTCTTTAAACGATTTGGGAAGTTTCTTGTATGCTTGATATCCTTGGAACTCCTTAAAGAAAGTTTTCATATCGAATAATCAATCCATCCTTTTTTCTTTCTTTCTAAAGAGTGACTTTAATTTATACCAATATGACTTAATCACCAGTCCCAGTGTAGCGAACATTCCTATTATTGCTGAAATCAGCATGCCGCCTGTACTTGGATCAAGATATGCATGAGCCGCATTCGTATAGCAAATGGATGCCATTGAGAAAATTATTAATCTTTTTTTCACCTACAAATGCCTTTGATTGGATGATTTAGAAAAATATTTTAAATCAGTTTCAATAACCTTGGGATAAATTTCTTCCTTAGCACGTTTAAGATGAGACTGATCATCTATTTCTGACCATATTAAATCATCTATTATTAGACAGGGAATTGAGATCTCTCCAGCAACCGCAACCAATGCATCGGTTTCATAATCGGCCAATTTATTTTTTTCATCGCTGTTATAAAACTGCATCATTTTTAAAAATAATTCTTTTCCAATTTTTGTAATTCCAACCAATTCACCTGCTGGAGGACGGCTAAGCTCATGCATATTTTTTGACATAAATACCAATTCTTCACGATTGGTTTCAACAAATACCTCATCGCCACATTCATTGAAACCACTCAATAGAAGGCAGTCTTCGTTTCGATGGTTCAAAATTTTTTCAATTGCTCTGTATTCAAAAATGATATCGGACTCGAGTAATAAAAATGGAGGACATACCTTTTCTGCAATCATTGAAAGTGAATGCAATGTTCCCGATTGATCAAACTCCTCATTACTGACAAGACACACGGTGGAATCATAACGTTCGGTTAATTCTTTGAAGTAGTGAGATTGATAGCCAGTTACAATCCAGATTTTCTCAATACCACACTTGATCAATTTCTTGATTGACTCCTCAATAATGGGTTGATTGCCCAATTGTAAAAATCCTTTTGGCTTTTGATCGTTTTGATTCCCCAATCGGCTTCCCATTCCTGCTGCTAAAATTACAGCTTCCTTAACCATGATTATTGAAAAAGTCTTCAAATAGATCGCACAACAAAGTGATGTGTGATTCTTCAATATGTCCCATAGTTGAAATTCTGAAAATGTTCTCTTTAAAGCTGCCTTGTCCTTGGTAGATCACAAATCCATTGTTTTTCATAAAGGCATGTAAGTCTTGGTACGCAATATCTTCTGGCAATCGATAAGATCTCAATACAGATGAGTAATCTTCTTTTGGTATCAACGTTTTGATGCCAAGCTGATGCAGACAAAGATATATTTGTTCAGCTCTGCTTTGGAATAAGGCATTTCTTGCTTTCCATCCACCCATTTCTTTGAATTCAAGCATCGCCTCATGAAGAGCATTAACCAAATGGGTGCCTTGAGTGAACGGTGAGAATCCATCGGTTTTTTGCATGTGATAGTAACCATGCAAATCAAAATAAACTCCAGAAGGTTCCTTTGGGATCCTCTTCCATTGATCCTTATGCGCAATCACAAAAGCAAGACCGGGTGCGCCATGAAGGCATTTGTTTGCAGATGCGGCAACAGCTTTTAGATTAATCTCGTCTGCCATTATTTCTTCTGCACCAAAACTGCTGACGCCATCGAGGTATAAACTCAGATCATATTTCTTACACAGCTGACCTATTTCTTGCAATTTATTCAATCGGCCTGTGGTTGTTTCATGATGCACTAAAATTAAGTTTTTAATGCTCCGATCGGCATCAATAGAATCTGCAATT
>ERZ802830.1913-NODE-1913-length-19364-cov-8.44119_pt1 | contig 19364 bp, 7 predicted proteins | sample MGYA00345654_ERZ802830 | MGnify/ENA primary metagenome ERZ802830 (study PRJEB30503, sample SAMEA104212375) | marine metagenome | biome: Westerlies Biome; feature: [SRF] surface water layer (ENVO:00010504) within the epipelagic zone...; material: water...
TATCTGACCTTTCACCAGAACCTACTTGTTCTTTTCTGTCTTTAGCTCTTTCAGCTGCTGCTTTTTCTTGCTCAGCTTTTAAAAGTCGAGCTCTCAAGATTCTCATAGCTTGGTTTTTATTCTTTAGCTGAGATTTCTCATCTTGACTGGTAACTACAAGTCCAGTTGGAATATGTGTTATTCGTACGGCTGAATCTGTGGTGTTAACGCTTTGTCCCCCTGGTCCACTAGACCTGTAAACATCTATTTTTAAATCACTTGCAGCAATACTTAAGTCAACCTCCTCAGCCTCTGGAAGCACTGCAACAGTAGAAATTGAAGTATGGACTCTTCCTTGTGATTCGGTCTTGGGAATTCGTTGAACTCGATGCGCTCCAGCTTCAAATTTTAATTTCGAATAAACACCTTTTGATTTAATTGAAAATATTATTTTATTATATCCACCTTGGTCTGAAGCAGTTAGTTCTATTGGTTCAACATTCCAAGCATTTCTTTCAGCAAAACGGGTATACATTTTGTATAAGTCACCAACCCAAATAGCAGCTTCCTCCCCTCCTGCTCCAGGCCTAATTTCAACAAGTACATCTTTTTCATCTAACGGGTCTTTTGGTAATAGAGATACCTTTATTTTCTGAATGAGAGGATCAAGTTTTGGTTTGTTTGTGGAAATAATACCTTCAAACTCTTGTTTCATATCTTCATCGGTTTCTACTTCCAATAGTTCTTCAGCATCTTTTATTTCTTCAACTATATTTTTCCATTGGTTAAATAAATCAACAATTATTGAAACATCGCTATGTTTTTTAGCCATTTCTGCATAACCCTTTTGGTCTCTTGAGATATCTATCTCAGATAATTGTTTTTCAATTTCAGGTAATGAGTTCTCAATAGTTTGTAATTTTTCATGTAAAGATTTATCCAATTTCAACCTCCTGAGCCTTAGAGAGAATTTTGTCAAATCTAGTTGAGCCTTCTGAATTATTTATACAATTTGCCATAGAAAGTATTGCGACCTCAATTTGATCTGCTGAAGGTTCTTTTGTTGTAATTTTTTGTGTCCAAAGACCAGGAGCTGCAAATATTTTTGCAATTAATGAGTGACTATTTTTAAAGTTAAATTTTAATACCTCATATGAAATCATCGACACTAAAACCACATGTAAAAGTCTTGTGATTGTTGTTAGAACCAGATTCAGATTAGGTATAAAAGGTAATGTTAGAAGGCTAATAAAAACAATTAGAAATAAGAATGATGTTCCACATCTTATGTGTTCTTTTGGATACTTTATAACATCATCAAATTCAAGAGACTGTTTGTCTTCAAATGAAGCAATCGTCATGTGTTCGGCACCGTGATACTCAAACAACTCTTGAGCATCCTTAGTTCTTCCAATTAAGTATATGTAAACGATTACAATAATCCCTCTAAAAATACCTTCTACTACTCCAGTTGCGACTTGTGAAGAGCCTATTGTCTCAACAAGTAATCTTGGACCAGCAATAAACAGGAGAAGGACTGCAATTAAAACTGTGTAGGTGATTATTTTAGAGATGAGACTTTCTTCTTCATCCTCATATTTTGAATAAATTTTTTCAGATAAAGTTATAGCCTTAAACCCAACATACATTGAATCAATTAAAGCTCCGAAGCCTCGGATAAAGGGACTTGACCAAAATTTATTTCTTCTTACAAGAGGTACACGTGATTCGTAGTATCTGTGTAAGTCATTATCTTTATCTCTTACACCTAAAGACCAACCTTTTGGACTCTGAATAAGTACACCACCTATTACAGCTTGGCCACCATAAGAAATATCAAGATCAGACATAAGAAGTAGAAGTTAAGTTAGTTATTCTTCTTCTTGAGAAGAAGCTTCTTGTTTTGGTGCTTGCCTTGTGCTTGTAGATCCGTATCGTTGTTTAAATCTTTCAACTCTTCCAGTTGAGTCAACCAATTTTTGCTTACCTGTAAAAAATGGATGGCTTGCACTTGATATTTCAAGTTTTACTAGTGGATATTCGTTTCCATCTTCCCATTCAATAGTTTCTGTTGTCTTTATAGTTGAACGGGTTAAAAACGCAAATCCTGCGTCCTGGTCCTGAAAGACAACTTCTCTATAGTCTGGGTGTATACCTTGTTTCATAGTCCTACTTTACATTATTATTTGGCTTTTGCGACATCCTTTAAGAAAGCATCATTACTTTTTGTTTCTTTAAGTTTTGCAATCAAAAGTTCTGTAGCGGCTCCACCTTCTAGAGCAACAAGGACTCTTCTTAATGCCCATAAAGATTCGAGTTCTTTTGCAGATACTAGTCTTTGTTCCTCTCTAGTTCCTGAAGGTGTAACATCAATAGCTGGGAATATTCTCTTATCAGCTAACTGCCGATCTAACCTAAGCTCCATATTTCCTGTACCTTTAAATTCTTCAAAAATAACTTCATCCATTTTGGAACCAGTTTCAACTAAAGCAGTACCTAGTATTGTTAAGCTTCCACCGCCCTCAATATTTCTAGCAGCACCAAAAAATTGTTTTGGAGGAGTTAAAGCTGTTGAATCAACACCACCAGAAAGAATTCGACCACTAGCAGGTGTTGCTAAGTTGTGTGCTCTTGCTAAACGTGTTATTGAATCTAATAGTATAACTACATCTTTTCCTTCTTCTACCAAGCGCTTTGCTCTCTCTATAGCAAGTCTAGAAACTTGAGTATGCTCATCAGGTGGACGATCAAATGTTGAATATACAACCTCTCCGTCTACTGATCTCTGCATGTCTGTAACCTCTTCTGGTCTTTCATCAACAAGAACTACCATAAGATAGACCTCTGGATTGTTAGCAGTTATTGAGTTTGCTATTTCTTTCAAAATTGTAGTCTTTCCAGCTTTTGGTGGAGATACGATTAGACCTCTTTGACCTTTTCCAATAGGAGCAACAAGATCTATGATTCTAGGAACAATTTTGCCCGGTTCTCCATCGACTTCTAATTTCAATCGTTCATCTGGAAATAACGGAGTCAATTTATTAAAATCAACTCTTCTTGCTAGTAATTCTGGATCTGCACTATTTACAGTTTTGGGTTCAATAAGTGCTGGATATTTTTCTTTTTGTCTAGGCGCTCTAATTGGTCCACTTACAAGATCACCTTTTCTCATTCTGTATTTTTTAATTATCCCAGCAGCAACATAAACATCATCTTCACTGGGTTTATATCCATTGCATCTTAAAAAGCCATATCCTTCAGGAAGGGTGTCTAAAATACCTTCTCGTTCTTCACCTTTTTTAATTGCACTATCTCCTGAACTTACTACAGCTGGTGCGTCATCATCTTTAGATGTACTTATTACTTCTGGTATCTCTTCTTCAATCGAATCTAAAATATCGTCACTATGTTCAACGAGTAAATCTATTAATTTTGCTTTTTGAAGACCTTTATGTTCAATACCTAAACTTTCAGCTATAGACCTTAAGTCTGCTACAGGTTTTGATTGTAATTGTGTTCTTGCGGACATTATTCTCCTATATAAACCAAATTTTAAAAATGATTTGTGAATTGTAGTTGTCTGAAAGACAATCTCATTATATACATATTATTAGTAAATCAACAAGATTTAAAATTATTTACTTTTTATTAATGAAAACGGAACAACAAAGACCAGAGTGATCAAATAATATACTATTCCAAAAATTGCAATTTCTGGAATATTCAAGATAATTGAGAGCGTTAAGACGATTGGAAAGTTTTGACACAGTGCTTCAATAAGCACAGTTCTGTCGTCTACTTTGCTTATATTCGTTAATTTTGAAGTGATGTTTTGCAAAACGTATATTAAGAAAATAGAACTAAAGACCAAAATGATACTCTCGTTAAAATAGTTTATTAGTGGTTCTCTCAACTCATATGGACCGGTAATTGTAATTGTTAAAATGTAAACTTTTAAAAACTTATCAAGTAAAGGCGAGGTTTTTTTAACTATCTTTACTTCTTTTCTATTGAGATAAAAACCTAAAATATATGGTGCAAAAATAAGCAACACTAGTTGAATAAAAGTTTGAAGAATATTGAAATTAAATTCATCTAAATTTACACTAATCAAACTCAACCATAAAACTGTCGTAAGTGGTGAGACAAGTGAAGTTATTGAAGTAAGAGTAACTGAAAGTGGAATATTACCTTCCTTAAAATGAGTAAGAATACCAGAAATAAATCCCCCTGGAGCCAAAAGTACAACAGCTATTGATAAAGAAAAAATACTGTCACTAAAAATCTGAGAGAGGATAAGACCTATTAAAGGGAGTGTTGTGACTTGGAACAAAAGTGCATAGATGAAAGTCTTCCTGTCTTTAAAAGTAGTTTGAATACTATCAAGAGATGACTGCGTTCCTAAAAAATAAAAAAGAACAGGAATCATTGGAGGTATTGTTTTCAATGTAATTGACGAATCAATTAATCCCTGTAGATTTTCCATAATAAAGATACTAATAATATTAATTAAGTTTTATAGGTTTAATGAAAACTTTATGTACAGGTATTGATAAATTCGTCTAAATAGGTATTTTCAGCATCTGAAAGAGAGTTTGTTTCACGATAAAAAACATAATCGCCGCCAAAATAAAGTACTAAAGAGTCAGCAAAAAGCTCCTCACTACCAAAATATTCTTGTGCTTGTTTTCTTTTATTATTTCCATCTGGTCCAACGCAGTTTCTATTTAAGTAAGAGAAGGCATGTGAAGTTTCGTGAAGAAGCGTATCAAAAGCACGATTTGATCTAAAAGCTCTATTAGAAACCCAGACTGAAAGTCTCCAATCTGCATCCGTTTGACCATTTTGAAAAGTTCCAGCTGAATCCCAAACACCAAATGGGCACTCTCCAAGCATTTCAACTCCATAAAGATGGCATCCATTAATAAAAAGTACTTTTTCACTAGTTATATTTTTAAGCACTTCTGGAAGATCCGCGACAAAAGATTCTAACAATATCTGATTTTCACCTTCAAACCCTTCAAAATCAGTAAATATACCTACATATGGAACGGGGTCGGTAAGGCTATTGTCATTAATTGTTACAGAATCTTTTTCAGGAATTACCTCCACCGTTGTAGTGGTAATAGGAATAGTAGTTGTTGTAGTTGTAGTCGTTGTAGTTGTAGTCGTTGTAGTTGTTGTAGTTGTTGTAGTTGTAGTAGGAATAGTTGTAGTACTTGTAGTTGTAGTAGGAATAGTTGTAGTACTTGTAGTAGGAATAGTTGTAGTACTTGTAGTACCGACTGACGCTGAAATATTGACGGTTACAGGATTATTAACAATATATACGTATGAGGCACCAAGAAATATGACGATAAAAAATATTATGAACGAAATAATTTTTGATCTTTTATTCATCTAGAGTCTATCTAATTGTATCTTCTAGCTCTTCTTCGATTAAATCCTTTATCTCACCATCAGAAAGCACTTCGTCGCCATTGTAATGAATTGGCCTATTAAGCTCTGCATACTTTTTCATGAAATTTCCTAAAATTAAAATTATCGTTATATAAATTAATAGAACAAATGCAAATCTATAAGCTAAGGCGCCACTTTCTAGAAGGGATTGTTGCAAAGCATTGAATTCACTATCAGGAGGCAAAACTAATATCCTAATAAACAACCATACGCTTATTAAGAAACTAACTACTGGCATAGCTTGATTTAACCCTTTTGAGTCACCGATAGCATCAAAAAGTTCATTTCCACCCCAAGGTACAGCTTTGAAAATTACTCCCTCTAGGCACATTAAATAGGTTAATTTACAAATTGCCATCAAAACTCCAGAAGAACTCACTTCATCAAATGATGTTGCATAAAAGAATGCATATCCAACTATTGCTAATGAAATCATAGAAAAGAATTTAGGAGATAAATCTGCTTGCTCTCTTTTGGTTACTATATGGATAGATGCAATAAACCCAAGGATAAATCCAAATGGAAGATCAATCACAATAAAGAGAACTGTTGATAATATTGCAAAAAACATTGCTTGAGGGTTCCATGAAAATCTTGCCTTCTGATCGTAAATAAAAAACTCAATTAATGACTCAATACCTTCATAGAAGAAAGTAACGACAAAAAGTCCAAATAATACACCTAGAAAGATTGCTAAATTTTGAGGCTCAACCGAAAAAGTAAAACCTTCTTCAACAAAAGCATATATAAGAGAAGTAATGAGTGCGATGAGGGAAATTTCCATTATTGTCTCCAATTTAGTTTTTTCCTTAAATATAGTTTCTTTTTTAGTCCACTTAACTCTGTAATGGGAAATAATTCTATTGAACCACTCTTGAGCTAATAACACTGCATAAAAAAGAAAGATAATCATTGAAGTTATTCCAAAAGCAAAAGCATTTTTTTGTTGATCAGAGAAATCAATATCACTAAAAATTGGAATTGTTGTTATCAACTCATTTGTAAATTCAATATTTCCATTTGTAATACTTTCGGTTGAAGTAGTTTCAATTTGTGGATTGACTGTGTCTACCAAGGTTGTTGGGACTACAGGAAGATTAGGAACCTCATCAATCAAAAACTCTTCTGACTCAAACTCTTCTATGCTTTCCTTTAGACAAAATGTGTGGTTACAATCCTCACCAGTGTATTGAACAAAATTTATTGTTGATATTATCAACTTAATAGTAAGTTTTGAATCTCCCAACCACTCAATTGTTCTTGAGCTTGTAAGTTCATCTTGTGTAATATCATCTATGACTAAAGGGTTTTGAATAAGACCTTCAGGTGGGTTATCAAATAAAATTTCTATCTTAACATCATCAACATTATCTATATTTTTAATAGACCATGAAATTACTAAGTTGCTTTGGTCTGCGCGTTGTGCAGTAATATTAATTTCTGCATCTTCAGGAATTCCTGCATTAATAAACATTAAACCGATTAATAACAGTATGAGTATTTTATTATATCTCATCCAAATACCTCAACTTTTGTAAGCAATCCAATTACAACAAGTCTTTGCCTTGCAGAAAATTTTGGGTGACATGTTGTTAAAGTAATTCTGTCATCTCCAAAGGAAGAGAGTAAGTAAGTTTCACTTGGGTCAACTATTCTTACCTCGCTGACAGTATATGTGTACTGATTAGTGTTGGTTTGAAAATAAATATTATCACCTGGTGAAAGTCTGTCTAGATTTTTAAAAGGCGCTCCATATGTTGTGCGATGACCGGCAACAGCAAAATTACCACCAGTTCCAGGTAAAGCAGTCGAAAGATAATAACCAGGTCCAAACTCTAGATTTTCTAAACTTGAACCATAAACAACATAATGATCAACCTTGGATGGAAAAATTATTAACCTACCAACAACATCAGGTAGGTACTCTGCATTAGCATTTTCATTACTCATTGTTTTACTGACAAGGCTCAAGACCGATTCCTGGAATTCTCCTGTATCATTTAATGAAACATTCTGGTCAAGAGAGTTTACATTCCTAGTTCTCAACTCTTTTATAGATGTATCATCATATTGCTCATACTTGACTGCGAGAAGGTTTTGTTCATCATCTAAAACAGACATAGAAAAAAATGTTTGGCTGATTGAATAAGCAACAATTAAAAATCCAATAATTAACAAACCAACACCAACTGGAAGCATTTTAGATCCACCTCTATAGGAAATACTTTTTGGAAGTGACCTCTGAGGCCTATTATTTTTAGCTTGAAAATTTAATTGAGGAAGGCTTGAGTGCCGTAAGACAGGCTTTTTAGTAAATACTATTGCAAATCTTGATGACATTAATAGATTTAATCTTTCCCTTAAAAGTTTTTCATCTACTTCAATACCTAAATACTTTGAGTTTTTACTTATATTGTCTACAGCGGCAATCATGTAATCCATCTCGTTAAGCAAGCCAATAACTTCAGCTGCAAATACTTCGGGAGGATTCAATACTGGATTAAATTTTTCACTAATGTCGACACGAATCAAGACCTCTGTTCCGATAGTATTTTCTATGACTTTCTTTAGAGTATTAGATTTTACATATACTTCTGCAAGTTCAACTTCATATTCGCCAGATAACATGTTTACTGACCGAACATTTTCTAAATTCTTTTTCTGTAGATTAAGCTCTTGAGAGATTTCATTTTCTGATAGGTCTATATCTTTATTTTTCTGAACATTGATAACACCAAATACCCTATTGCTAATTTCGTTGGAAATAAGAGGATTTTCTAATAAATAGAATTTTGCTTTGTCTTTACCATAGGCAAATTTTTCTTTCTCATATATATACCAATTTCCTTTTTTTTTGATTACCTTTTTTTTAATTGCTATATCAAGAAGGTCTCCGTCGTAGATTTCTTCTTTTTCATCAACACTAATTTTATTAAAGCCAAGTGAGATACCACTATTGCGAATAAACCTAGACCCAAAAGACTGTTTTTTTTGGATATCATTTTCTTCAGATTCGTAAACTAGGTCACTATCTTTGACATCTGTTATGACATTAGGATCATTTTGTCTATTTCTTCTGACTCGAAGAACAGCAAGAACCGCAACAATGTTGATAATTATTATCAATAAGTAAACGAAAAAATATGCCATTTAAAATCTATAACCCCTTCTCAGGATAAAGCCACCAGCTACCATAAGTAAAGAACCCAACATAAGTATTATTCTTCCAACATTTGATCCTGTATCTGCAAAATCTGGATCGTCAGTACAACTTGGATCTCCGGGACATAATGGATTCGTTATAATACTTGTTGCATCCTCATCATATACCCACTCAACAAAGTCATCACCTGGTAGGAAAAATATATCATCTCCGTTGTCTCCCTTTTCTTTATCGTCACCAGTTCCATCAATAATATTAGGAACATCACTATCGTCGAATGGGTTTTGATCATCCGTTGGACTAATTCCATTATCTAAACAGTCAGAGGTTTTGTTTTTAACCATTGATTGTGTTTTGTCATTCTTTACATTTGTAACTTCAAACTCAACTGAAAAGAACTTATCTTCGCTAATTTCAAAACTAGAAAATTGAATTGACTCTCCAGCTGGGATAGTTTCTTGTTTTTCAAATACTGTAAATTTATCCACCCATACTCTTTGTATGATATCAGCATCAACATTTGATCTTGTATTATCTACAGTGATACCGAACAAAGCACCACCATCTTCACTACAAACTCGGTTAGTGGAGATTAATGGTTCAAAAATAAATTTATTCTCAATGATTGTTGTAGGAGGAGGGGTGCAGCTAAGTGTAAGTGCACTAGAGGTCTCCCAGTTACCATCAACGGCTATAGTTGCTGCATCACTTATTGCATCAATTATTCTCCATTGGATATTTTGACCCTCAGAAATTTGAAGAGTCTTTGATATATTATTTCCTGCAGAAATGATTAATGTCTCATATCTAGCAAATGCACCATTATCTATTTTGTATTCAAGTAAATAAGACTTCTGTGAGCTGGAAAGATTAGTTACTTTGATTGTTGATAAAGCTTTATTATTCTCACATGTTCCAAGAGTATGGATTATTTGTTGATTTGTCGTAATTTCACAATTAACTGGTGCCGTATCAGTTAAAGTTTTGTAATCATTATCAGTTAAATTTGTAGGCTTGTATCTCCATCTAATTTGAGTGCCTTTTGTAACATTTATTAAATCACTAAGGTGTGTTGTGTTAGCTGGAATTAATACCGTCTTCTCATTGGTCCAACTATTTCCATCAAAAGAGTAAGAGTAAGTGACAGTTTGGTTTGTTACTGTTGGGTTAGAGATTTTTACTTGAGCAAATGGTTGGTCTTCACTACAAATAAAAGTATTTACAGCAGTTAATGGGTTACCTACCGTTTCACAATTAGTAACCTTGTAAACCAATCCACTATTGCTCCAATTTGTTGTTCCAAATGGAGCATATTGAAATTCAACATATGGATCAACTAATGTATATTCAACATTTGTAGAATTTCCTGCAGAAATTGCAGTTGTAGTTAAAGTCTTCCAATTATCAGTTTGTAAATATCTGTATTGTACAGTAACGCTTCCATCCACTAATGATGTATTGTTCAATGTCAATGTAACTTTTGTGTTATTTACTTGATTGTTATTTAAAGTTGATGCATCAGCACAAACGGTCTGTGTCTGCAGGCTAAATATTGGTGTACACTGGTTGGTCTTTGCCAGTGATGGAACAAGAGAGTCATTACTAAAATCAGTGTCCGTTGAAGCAACATACTGCCATCTGATAGTATCTCCCTGTTGGATTGGCCATTGAAATTCATGATTCTGTCCACCAGCAATTGGCCATTCAGGGTATTTCGTATCCCAGTTTCCATTATTAATTTGAATTTGAACTTTGTAATACTGGGTTGTCGAGCCATTATTTGTAATTGTTAATTTAGAGTATTGTTCTCCATCAACACAAGTGCCTAAAGTATGAACGTGCGATGAAGACTGGAAACATTGAGCTAAATATCCTGGATGAGTATCGTTTGTCCAATCTCCAGCAAAATCATTAGAAGCAAGTGACGCTCTAAATCTCCAATCCACATAGCCTCCACTAGGTAATGAAGGTGCATTAAATCCTTGTGAAGTCCCTGCAGCAATACTTTCAACACTTAATGTTGTATATGATGACCAGATATTATTTGTTTGTGTTGATTTTGTTCTGTACTGCACCTCTACATATACAGTATTGTTTGTTGATGATGGGTTATTAATTGTAAGTGTTCCCACTCTTTGTCCATCAGCACATGAATCAAATGCATGTGAATAGGTAATTTGAGTAGTTACTAATGAATCACAATCAATTGCTGGTTTATCATCAGTTAAAATATCGCTTGCACTTGAAATTGCAGATGAAGTACTTGCATATTTGTATTTCCACTTAACAACTGATCCGTTTGTAATATTGTTCTGGGTAAATACTTTTGGTGATGTTGTTATAACTTTCTGACTAGTCGCATGGTTATTCCAATTAGCTCCACCGTCATAACTTATCCATACGTCGACATAAACATCTACAAATCCATCATTTGTCAATGTCAATGTTGATGATGCTTTTCTCTCAACACATGAACCAATAGTAACGTTGTGTGAAATACTTCCATCACATATAACTGACAGTGGGCCATTAGGTGTTCCAGAGGTAAACGATTTATTTGAAAAAGCATCTGTGCTTAGAGAATCTTTGAATCTCCATTGAATTGTTGATCCTGAACCAACTTCAACAGAGATAGACTGTTCATTACTATTTGTATGTAAGGCTGTATAATAATTTGCTGTCTGTCCTGCTTTAGGATTTGTCCAAGCTCCCCCGTCTATTGAGTACTCAACTAAGAAATACACAGGGGCACCGGTACTTGGTTTATTTAGATAATAAAATACAGAATCTCTTTTACCATTTTGACATGCATCTAATGCAACTCTCCACTCAATATCACCAGAACAGTTAACAGGTCCTTTTGTCTCACTAACAATGTAGTCAATCCCTGTAAAAGCTGATGTAGTATTAGTATTTGAAATCTTGTACCTAATAGTAAAGTACTCACCCTCAGATAAGTATTTAGTTTGGGTGTTAGTGTTAGAAGCGACTAATCCAAAATTATTAGTTAATGAAACCCAGTTACTTGGGCTTTGCTCAAGTGAATATTCAATTAAGTAAAATTTATCTGATGAACTGTTGTTGACTGTTGTAACAGTTGCGGTTTTTGTTCCATTAGAGTTACATGTTGTCGGGATAGTTATAGCGACATCATCACCTGATAAGCATGTAATAGTCATTGTGCTTGACTCCGAATAATCAGTGGAGAAAGTTACATTATCCTTAGAAGTCTTATATCTCCATTTGATTGTGTTGCCATTTGAAAGATTTGTTTTCTCAATTGTTGCTTGGCTATTTGGTCCAACAATAATTGTTCCTGCTGATGTATATGAGCCTCCGTTGACACTCACTTCAACTTGGAAGTAAACATCCGATGTTGCAGCTGCACCATTTTTGGCATAGAAATATGCATCTTTACTGCCATCTCTACATGAACCTTGTGCAATCTCAAAGCCTGGGTCGATAATACTACAATTAACTGTCGCACTCTGTACAGGTGATTCTGGAGTAGCTACAGCTATAAGATTTAAATCATTTGATACAGAATATCTCCACTCAATATATTTTCCTGATGGCACAGATTTTGTAAATGCCGTAGATGTCGTATTAGCATTTAATAAGAAATCGTCATCAACAGTTGTATAGACACTCTCGCCTTGAATTTTATATTGAATTTTATAATAAAGATTTGTGCCCGTATTGTTCTGTATAACATAGCTTGATAGCGCCTCACCATTAGTATCGCACTCGCCTATTGCTACTGTCTCAATAGTGTCGAATGTACAATCTGATACTGGGCTTTCTTGTAACTCAATATATGTCACTCCTGATGGTGTAGCGACTTGTGTGTGTGGATAATACTTCCATCTAATTGTCTGACCACTAGGTACAGAAATTGTTTTTTGTTCTGTATTTCCAGGCTGTACTTCTTCAACTATAGTTGTCCAGTTTGAACCACCATCTAGGGTGTATTGAATATGAAACCAGGCATTTGCATTAGAAGAAACTGGGTTCGTAAAACTGAATGTAGATACCTGTGCTCCGCTAACACAGTTGCCTAAACTTGTCTCTGCAGTACCTGCAACAACTGGACAGTCAACAAGATCTGACTGAACTATTGATGCAACAGTAGCATAGGCGGCTGTGTAGTTATTACTAATGTTGGTAGCAGTAACTCTCCAATATACTCGCTGTGAATGTTGAACATCTACACTTACTTCTTGGAAACCAGTTGGGGCAACTTCTACATTCCCTTGTACAACTGTGAAGTTGACATTATCAAAAGATCTCTCAACTTTAAAATACAAAGTTGCAAATGTTTCATTATTTGTAAGCCTTACAGTCGAAGCCTTTACGCCTGCATTACATGTACCAAGTGTCTGAGTAACAGTAAAGTCTTTTACACAGTTAACAAATGATGCGGTTTGGTCATATGTCCAGCTTCCGGAAAAAGTAGAAGTATAAGACCACTCATAGCGCCAAATTATTTTCTGCCCTTCGGAGACATTTATAGTGTCACCTGTTACATAGGCTGCACCGTTAGCTGGTAGAAGGTCTCCCATTAAAGTTGTGTTTGCCCAGTTTCCAGCTGCTAAATCTTCACTAGTTGTTGTATTGATAATTTTGTATTGGACATTTACATATGCAGCAGAAGTGGATGATGTAGTGTTAACAACAGTCATATTTGGTTGTTGCACATTATTTGTTGTGCAAACAGGAGTATTAGGTGTAAATGAAACTGTGTTAAATGGACAATCAACAGTAAGTGTATCTGAGTATTTTAATTCTGCAGTATTTAGTGTTGATGTGCTTTTACTAATTCTATATCTCACTTGAATAGTTGCTGAGTGAGGAACGGTAACATCTAACTGTAACTGAGCATCATTACCACCAGTCACAGTTTCCTGTGCCCTATACACTATCCAATCACTGTCAGTACTTCTCTTATACTCAATCTTAAAATATGTTGTATCTGTTGAATTCACGTCCAAAGTTACTGTTGGTGTAGCAGCACCATTTCCACAAGAACCTAGGGTAAGATCTACAACACCACCGGAACAACCACAGTCAACAGTCTCACTTGCATCTACAGCTTCCCAGTCTTGGCCAACAAAGTCACCACCATTTGTTGTGTCTTTTATTCTCCATTGAATTGTTTGTCCGTCTGGTACGAATACTGTTTGTGATGAGTCTGAGGCCCCCGCCGCAACCGATATGTCGTAGGCCGACTCAATATTTGGATTAGAGTACTGCCATGTTAAACCACCATCCAATGAATACATAACCTTGTAATAAGTTGTATAGTTTTCATTATTAGTAATAGTTAATGTAGAATTTGCACCACTATCACTACACACACACTCAGTTACAGTTTGTGAATATGTGGAATCAGGATCGCAGTCCACAGAGATATTAGTGGTATTTTCGTACACTATTGTGCTGAAGTTTGTTGAAAGAGTACCGTCATTATAATTCTGAGTACTCGTCGGCATTCTTGTATAAAGACCATTTTTATTTGTCGAACCTATGTGGTCAAAATAACTATTAATCTTACTGAAGTCTCTTATGTAACCCCATTGAACAGTTATTACTGTTGTGTTGGGTAACGTAGCAGATTGAGGAAGCTCAAATGTTGTAGAGTTATTCAGGTTAACTTTTGTATGATTCGAATACGTCGTTCCACCGTTCGTCGAATACCTGTAAATTAATGTTGCTGCTTCATAAGGATCAGTATGAGAGACAGTGGTATCAGTAAATGTGAACTGGACTTTTCCTCTATTCTCCTGACACTGTTGTTGAGTAGACACTAGCGTAACAGGCTCAATATCATTAGATTCACAACCTAGATTTGCTGCAACATCCATAGTTGTCCATGATAAGTTCATTAATGCTGCATGATTGTGGGTCTGCGAATTTGAGTTGTAGTAACGATATCGAATTTTGTAAGCATGTGAGGAGTCAACAAAATGATATGCAGACCAGGTACCATCACTTTGGCCATACGTACCAACGTTTATATATCCAGAGTGGCTTGGGTATGCGGAATTGTAATAAAATTGGCTGAAATAATTACTACCACTTGTCCATTGTTCAGTATTTCCATATCCATGAAATATCCACGGTCCAAATGGATTCCATGTAGAGCCATCATGTGATATCTCAATATCAAAATGTAGGTAATTATAAGAGTTGCCAGTACTTTGTGTTTTTTGTGCTTTTAGTTTCAACAAATCTGGGCCAAGTGAGGCACAGCCATCATACGATGTTGATAATGTAAAGTAATTATCTAAATTACACGAGACTGTGTATGGTCCTTTTGAAGTGTATGTAGTGTATGCAGAAGTTGATGTGAGCTCTGTTCTTAATTCAAATGTTACTGAATCTCCATGTTGAAAATCTATAGGTATTGTTACGTAATCATCAGTCGATGCACTTACAGTAACACTACCTGTATGTGGCCAGGAAGATCCTCCATCTTCTGAAGCTCTATACTGAAGCTGTATTGAAGTAGTTTCATCATTATCAATTTTGACCTTAAATCGCTGATTTCCTCCATAACATGTTGCATCTGTATAAACCTGTAACACATCACCAATAGTTGCATTTACATCACAGTCAATAAGAATTGTATTATTTACTGTTGTGAATGTACCTGAAGTAACTGGTGCAGTTGGAGCATGTCTGTATTTCAAAGCTACAGTCTGACCCTGAGTCATGGTTGGCGTAAAGGTAAATTGAGTTGTTTCACCCGGTAAAACAGTTTTGTAAACATCTGTACCAAATGCATCAAGCCAGGTATTGCCTTGATCTACAGAGTAATCGACATCATAATGCGCTGTTAGGTAACCAGTATTAGTAATTGTTACTACTGGTTTGTTACCTCCAGAGACACAGTCTCCTAATGCAAAAACTAACTGTGCACCAGTACTTGGACAGTTAACTGTTAGAACTGGTGTGGTATATGTAGTCACATTCGAAAAGTCTCCTGTATCTGGTGAGAGATGTAGTTTATATTGAATGGTTTGTCCGTGATTGAGCTGTGCAGTTTCTTGAAGTAACGTATTAGCATTTAATTGATAATTTGAATAAACCGAAGTCCAGTCATTAGCTCCATCAACTTTCTTTTCTAACTTCAGATAATAAATAGCCGAACCTGAATCTGTTTTGATACTAAAAATGGTGTCTGCAAAACCAGTATTAACATTATTTTGACAAGTGCCTTGTGTTAAAAGATTAGAAACTACAGTACCATTTACTGTCACATCAGTACCATTAATTCCCTCAATGAAATCTGTTAGATCGACATCACATTCTGCAGTCCTGTCTGCTGTTGATTTATTCTGTGAACCAAGTTCTATGAAATTTATATTCGCCAATTCTGCTTGAGTAAATGCCCTTTTATATCTCAATTTAATAACAGAACCATCGGCAACCCTTGTTCCAATTGTGAAATAATCATGGTAATAGCTGTTTAGCTCAATGTATGTACCGGTAGTTGTGGTTGCAGTCCATCCATTATTTTGAGGCTGTGATGTTGGGATGCCGAACTCACTTCCGTTGGCTAAAATATTACTGCTTCCGTGTCTCCTGTAAAATATATTTGCCGTTGACCAGTTTGAACCATCATCAACCGAGTACTCAAAAATCCACCACATTTTGTTATAGTCTTGGCTTCCGTAGTTTGTTGTATAAAACTCATTTGTAACCCAAATATTGTCGTTTATGCAGGCATTTGCTTTTGTATTGTCAGCAAATTGATACTGGTAATAATTATTTGTAGTTGGTTGATTAATTGCGTATAGACAGTCAATTTGATAAGAACCAGTACTAATGTCATTACTACTTCTAGCTTGGCTTACGTAAACATAAGGGAAAGAACTTGCGGACCAGCTAACGGCTTCTACATATGAAACTTGATATCTCCAATGTGCATAATAATAATTGCCCATGTTTCCTGGATAAGTTGCTTGAAAGCCTGGTCTTGAATTTGCATCATACGTATACGTTGTATTTGCAGGAATTGTATATACAATTGGTGCTGGTGAATTGTCGTATAGGTCTGTGCTGCTATAGCTTGTACTTGTATTTGAAGTTTCTGATGGTTGTATACGGACATAGATTGTTACGGATTCGTTATTTTGAATTGTAAGTGTTGAAGTTTTTCCTGTGTTAGAACAGGCACTCATTGCATACACTCCAGTAGTTGAAGGATTACAATTTGTTTGTACGTCTGAAGTGTAATTAAAGTTATGTAATGTTGTATTGGTCCAATCTGGATTTTGTGTGAAAGAACCCTGAACTTTCCAGTAAATATAGCTGGCGACACCATATGTATATGTCTTTGTTGTTGTGTGTGAGTAGGTAGTGTTTGCAGCAATGGAGAATAACTGGATATCATCATCTTCGTAATTAGATGAGTTTGTTTCACTATGGCCTGCACCAACTTTTGAAGGTACAGCTCTAAAGTAAATTGTCTGAGATTCGTTATTAGTAATTGTAAGTGTTGTAGTTTGACCAGATGCTGAACATGAGGTTACTGTTTGTGAAACACTAAAATCAGCCTGACAATTTATTGCCTGGGTGTAGATACCCCATGCTGCTGTACTATCAGGATTTGTTTCATCAATTCTAAATCTAAAATACGCAGTTGATCCCGAGGATAATGTAGATGGAGAGTCATACGTTAACGTTACTCCGTCGTTAAATGCTGCCCCATCAGCCAGAGTTGACCACGTTGAACCATTTGTTGAGTAATCAACATCAATAAAACCATTAAAGCTATCGTTTGCTGCATCTCTTTGTTTAATAGTAAATCTTGCAATAGCACTTCCCTGAGCATCACAAACCTGTGATATAGTTTTTGTTGTTTGGTTATAGTTGCTACTTGAGTTATTAGAGGAACCACCACTACCTACATAGAAACAGTCAACCTCTGAGTCAGTAAGCGTCAGGAAGGAATCACCGGATTTTAAAGCGGATCCATAACTTGAATTAGAGGTCAAAGATCCATTAACACCATTATCGAAAAGTGAATAACTGGAGTAATTAGTAGAATGAATCCATTTAATTTCTGGTGTAACACCATGCCACATATTAAAAGTAAACGTATATGAAGAATTACCACTTATATTCCTACCATATTCAATAAAACTTACAGTCCCAGACTGACCACCTGAATTTATATTTCCTTTAATGTGAACGTAGTGCGTTTGGTTACCTGTATTTTGCACTGTCATTGTGTATGTCTTGTATGGTTGATTATTTGCACATGAAGGTGAGTTTAGACTTGCAGTCATACTGTACACAGGACAGTTAACAGTTACACTAGACGACTCTGTCCAGTTCGTACCAGATGGATTGCTAGCTTCAACAATATATCTAAAAGTAACGACAGAGCTGTGTGCTACTGCTGACGTTATCTCGTAAGTCTCTGGAGAGCCAACTGCAACTTGTTCACCATCTTTTAATGCCTGCCAGGCACTATTTCCTACCTTGTACTCAACATCAAAAAATACTGTCGCGTTACCAGTTGCTGTAAGCGTAATTGTGGGCTTTGATGTACCATCACCTAAACATGTTCCATTTGCAGTCGCAACAGAACCAGTCGCTAACGTATAGTTTCCACATCCACTGACAGTCAATTGTTGACCTACGTTATAGTAAGTACCTGAATTTGGATTGGATGAGTTGTACCGCATACGGAATTGTATTGTTCGGCCGTCATATTCCTGATTTGCCGAAAGCGTTATGTCATTACCAGGAGTCACCGACTGCCCGTCAACAAGATTTGTAAACGAACCTCCATCTACGCTGACATCAACATCAAAGTATTGTGTGCTTGTTTTGTTATTTGTGATTTTGAGTTGTGGTGTAGCGAAACCATTGGAACATGCTGTAAGAGTGGCTTTAAATGTTGGAGAAAATGGGTCAAACGCATTAGGTCCACAAGAGGCACCATCAGAGTTGTTTGTTAAAAAAGAGCTTCCTTTTTGTGTAACGCTATAGTTATTTGTTCCATTTCTTACAATCTCAAAACGCATACCGTTTGTATCGTCTGCGATAAATCGAATCTCACCTTGTGGTGTTTTATAAGAAAAAGTTGAAAGTATTGTACTAGCTCCAGAAAATGAACTTGTTTGTGGATCTATCGAAGAAGAGTTTGATGGGTTATCAATATCAAATCTATGTATTTTGTTATTAATTGCATCATAGGTTACTAACTCAAATCCATCCCAGTCTCCAACATAGGCATAGTCAGCAGCGTTAATTGGACTAACAAACCCTGGATCTGGAAAAGTAGTTGTTGTACCGTTTGATACGTTATAGATCATGTTTGAGTTTGGTCGAGCTATATCTGAACCGTTACCGTCAGAGTCAGTATCAAAGGCACCCTGTGAGAAATAAATTCTATCTATGCCATCTTTTGAGACATACTCACCAGCTGAGAAACCATAGTGACCACCGCCGCCTGGTAGCTGATAGAAATCTAACTGACCAATAGTTCCATATGATCCCATATTTTTTTTATGTGTGAGAGATCCATTATTATTTATTTGGAAAAGATCAGTACCGTTTGCTGAAGATGTAATTGTGACATACATCCTGCCATCAGGTGACATCGCTAAACCATTAATACCTTTTACTCCAGTTATGCTTGTCGAATCTACTGTTAAACCAGAGAGGCTAACCGTGGTCTCATTTAAGTTATCTGTTGATGTTGATGTGGCTACATATTGAGAGATTGTAAAAAAGTTATCCGTAA
>ERZ802830.1914-NODE-1914-length-19363-cov-14.3664_pt1 | contig 19363 bp, 31 predicted proteins | sample MGYA00345654_ERZ802830 | MGnify/ENA primary metagenome ERZ802830 (study PRJEB30503, sample SAMEA104212375) | marine metagenome | biome: Westerlies Biome; feature: [SRF] surface water layer (ENVO:00010504) within the epipelagic zone...; material: water...
ATGTGGCTGAAGGAGTTACTTTTATCGCTACGGCTAACATTGGTAATGAATATACATCGACTAGAGTAATCGATAGAGCAATCTTAGATAGATTCGTAACGATTGAAATGGATGTTCTTAATGATACTCAGGAATTAGGATTACTTAAATTTATGTTCCCTGAAGTTAGTGAAGATGATTTGAAAGCAATCGCTGAGATATCTCACCACACCAGAACTCAATCAATGAGTGAAAATGGTAAACTAACCGCTATGGTTTCTACCAGAGCATCAGTTGAAATGGCTGGGTTACTTTACGATGGTTTCGAATTAGGTGAAGCAGCTGAGATTTCAATATTCCCATTCTTTTCGCAAGATGGAGGAGTTGATTCAGAAAGAACTTATGTAAAACAATTGGTACAAAAGTACCAAAAAGATGAAAATGGTGAACCACTTTTCAAAGAAGTGGATGATACCAAAGGTAATGAGGATGAAGTTCCTCAGTTTTAAGGTCAATTATTTACAACTGAGAAGGGGGCTGTGACGGCCCCCAACTCTAAATCTTAAAACAATAATATAAATCACTATGAGAACGTGTAATAAGTGTAACAAAAGTAAACCAGATGCTTTCTTTAGGGTATTCAAAGGAAAAAAGGTAAAAACCTGTAAACAATGTGAATTTAGTTGGAACAGAACTATCCTTAGATTTCTATCCTACAGAAGAAAATTAACCGCTTGGGAGAAATTCGCATCAAGAATTGGTTATATGGGAGCTGGTTTCCTTATAGCTGCACAATGGACTATTGAACCTAAACTATATATCTTAGGATTCATCTGTATAATGATACAAACCGCATCAAGAAAACAATGGAATTTAGTAGCATTGAATCTTAATGGGTTATTCGCATGGGCAAAACACTTATTCAATGGCTTATAAGTTTGAAATGACTGCTAAACATAGAAAACTATTGGAACATATGATGGGCTGGTATTGGACTGTTGGAAAACAACAAAATCTAATAACACCAGAAGATTATGATTTTCTTTATAACCTTTGGAATAATGGAGTAACATCTTATGATGTTGTGATGAAAAACAGATTAAATAAAATTAGAGAATTATATAAATATACTAATGTATTATGAGTGATAGAGAAATAATGAACGCTAAGCAAGGTATTCCAATGTGGTGGAAACCAGGTATTGCTTTTTTAAGAGAGGATTGGATAAATCATAGAGATTTAAAACAATTCAGAGATAAAAAATCCACAGAAAGAAACTGCAAATGTGATAATCCGAAATTGGTAAACTTATGGGAACATGATTCTTGTATAAGAGGTAGGATTGATACAGATGTATGTGTAAATTGTAACGAAGTTAAATCATTTAATATTATAAGATGAGTAAATCTACAAAAGATTGGATGGATAGGTTAGTTGAAAAATACTCCATCCCAACTGAAAAAGTTGAAAAACCTGTAAAAATATTAACAGAACAACAAATTAAAATCATCAAAGATGGGAAAAACTAAACAATTATTGGAAGATATTCCACTTACAGATGCTGAAGTTGCTAACGAATTGTATGCTAGAGGAGATGAAGATTTCCAATATCAACAATGGCTGGAATCACCTGAGTATGTTGAGTTTGTAAATCAACAAATAGCTAGATGTACACCAAAGTATTCAGAAGTTGATGTTGATAGAGCTATCTCAGAAGCTTTCAAATCGCTTGTAGTTACTTCGGAAGAGGTAGGTATAGATGTGTATGAAAAGTTATTTAGACAACATTTTACAGAAAACCTTGGATAGTTCTAAATTTTTTCGTATATTTGTGTAAACATTAAAATATAAACTATGGGATATAATCCATTCAGATGGTACACACAAGGTAAGTACCGAACAAAGCCACTAAAAAAACAATCACCACTTCTACTAAAAATAAGAAATGGTGACTTTGAATATTCTCCTTTCTTTTTAGAAGCTACGGATAATAATAAACTTTACGATGATATGTACCAACAATATATGGATACATCTGGAATTAAAGATATAAATGATAGACGAGTGGAAGCGCATCAACATGCTAAGATGAAAAGAATCAAAGCACAAAAGTTGATGGAGAAGGGTATAGAAGAGGAACAAACCCGATTGAATGAACTTAAAAATGAATTAGAATTAGAATTTGGTAAATGTTTATGGGATAAATGCTTGGAAAAGCAAAGAGGAAAGGGTACTACTGAAGATATGTATTGGTGGTACAAAAAACAAACTAAGATGGGACAAACCCCATCAGAGATGGCAATTGCATTAGGAAGAAAAACAACAAAAGGATTAAGATAATTTAATTTACATATATTTATATGTACAACACAAATAGTAATAAAATGGATGTAGTGAAAAGTCGATATGGCAATGATAGAAGTATCGAAAAGTTGGGAAACAACAAAATCAGAGTGATGGGTGAATCCAAATTCACCAGAGCATCAGAAGATAAAGATGGTAATGTTACAATGTTTGATTTCGAAGGAGGTCCTTGTTTCAATGTGGGAGGAACTATTAGATATCAAAAATCAAATTGGAAGATTCTAAAAATAGAACCAGAACCAAACAAATATAAAGAATTAGCTTCGGTTGTACTTGAAGTAAAATACTAATATATGGATGAACCGAAAAGAGGTACTGTAATTCATATAGGAGATACGGATATATTTACGTGGACTCAAAATAACCCACATATTATATTTCCTGAATTAATAGTAGCTGCTGAAGAACTACTTTATAAAGATAAAGATGAGATGTTCGCTTTTCAGGTTGAAAATATGTTAGGTAGAAAAAAGAACTCCTTTGACTTTTTTGTTAGAAAAAAAGAAGTTGGTGAAACGCTCAGTAAAGCAATGGATTGGGCTATAGGAGAAGAAGAATATGAATTATGTACGAGAATAAAACTTTTACAGGAATTCTTACATAAACACAATGAATTTTGAAAATATTAGTTATAGGAGATAGTTGTACCGATATATTTGTATATGGTAGTTGTGATAGACTATGTCCTGAAGCTCCCATACCAGTATTTCAACCATCAAAAACCATAACCAATCAAGGTATGGCTGGAAATGTTGTTGATAACCTCAGAGCATTAGGAGTTAGAAAAACTGAACTAATAACCAACAATGAACAAATCATAAAGACAAGATATGTAGAAACTAAATCAAACCAAATGCTACTCAGAGTAGATGGTAATGATAAAGTTTCTAATTCATTTGATTATCGTAAGGTAGATTTTGATTCATATGATGCAGTTATTGTATCTGATTATGATAAGGGATATCTCACCTATAAAGATATTGGTGAAATTGGTAAAAAATCTAAACTATCTTTTATTGATACTAAAAAAACAATAGGTAGTGGAGATTACTTCAAAGATTATACATTTGTAAAAATGAATGAAGAAGAGTGGGATAATTGTGTTTCAAAGGGAGCAATTTATTCAGAATGGAAAGAGAATTTAATTGTAACTATGTCTGAAAGAGGATGTATGTATAATGAGAAAAGATATCCAGTTGATAATACAATTGAAGTTAGAGATTTGAGTGGAGCAGGTGATACTTGGATGGCATCATTTGTAATGAAATATATAGAAACAAAAAGTGTTGATAAATCAATAGTATTTGCTAACGATAACGCTACAATAGTGGTACAAAAAAGAGGAGTTACAACGATATGAGAATCTTAACCCAAGCAATATTACCACTTTATATATTTAATAGACCATTTTCTTTTTTAGATATCGGATGTAGTAATCCAATAGAAAGCTGTTGTTATCCATTAATAACAGAAAATTTAAATTGTGAGGGTCATTTTGTAGATATAAATCATTTCGATGGGTGGGATGGTTTAAACTTTCATCAAATAGATGCAACCAAAACCAATTGGGATTTTATAGCTGATGGTGGAGCTGAGTTCCTACAGATAGATGTAGATGGATTAGGAAAACGATTTGAAGTTTTAAAATCAATACCATTAGGTAGGTTAGATACTAAAATAATATCAATTGAACACGATGGATATAGGACTAAGAATAAACAAGGAGATTTTGACTCAACTGAAAGAAATCCTCAAAGAGAATATCTAAATAGATGGGGTTGGCATTTACTTTTTAAAGATGTTACAGACAATCTTGGTAATGATTATGAAGATTGGTGGGTTAGGGATGATATTTGGGAAGATTGTAAACATTTGTATTCAGAAAATGAAGAAAATTTAGAAATATACAATAAATTAAACAAGTTATGGAACGAAAATACTTACCAACGCTAGGAGAACTTATAGATAGATTATCAATTGTTCAATTAAAAGAAGTAAAGATACCTCAACACAAAGAAGAGTATCAACAAGAAATTAAAGATATCGTTCATGATATCAATGAAATATTAACAGATTCAAAACACTTAACAATAGATGGAGATTTTATAAGAGCAGTTGTTGTGTTATCTCAAATGAATACTCATATATGGGTGAATGAAGATAATGCAAGAAGTGGAGATGATAAAGGAAATCAGTTGATGTTAACTCATGGATTGAATGGAATCAGAAATACAGCTAAGAATAAAATACAAGAAAAAGTTGGTGGTAGAAAAGATTACAAAGTTGATTGTATCGCATCTGAATTTAAAGATTGGGAAGTATCGTGGGAGTAGTAGAAACTAAAAAAAGAACTTTGTTCAAAACAATCAGTTGGAGAATTGTAGCTATACTAAATTCATTTTTAGTACTAACGTTTAACGTTACTGATGATAATTTTTTAAACGCATTGTATATGAACATAACTGGATTCTTCATATATTATATATTTGATAGAATTTGGAGTAAAATTAATTATGGACGAAAAGTAAAATAATATGAAAGTAATGGTAACAGGTGGTGCTGGATTCATCGGCACTAATTTAATTGAAAGATTAATAAAAGAAGGACACACAGTAGTGTCATTAGATAACTACGATAGTGGATTAGAAGAAAACCACATCGATAGTGTAAAATATATAAATGCAGATATAGAAACAATTGAATACATCAAAGGTGATGATTTTGATTTATGTTTCCATCTTGCAGCATTGAGTAGGATTCAACCATCATTTGAGAATCCAACAGATACATTCAGAGTGAATGTTAGAGGAACAGAAGCTGTAATGGAATGGGCATTGCATAACAATGTAAAAGTTGTGTATGCTGGTTCATCATCAAAGTGGCATGACCCAACAATATCACCATATGCTATGTACAAATACTTAGGTGAAGAGGTTTGTAAGTTATACAGAAAAACATTTGATGTTGATGTAGAGATTTGTAGATTCTATAATGTATATGGACCAAAAGAAATCGTTGATGGTGATTGGGCAGCTGTGATTGGTATATGGAGAAATCAAGTCAATAATAATGAAAAGATAACAATAGTTGGTGATGGTGAACAAAGAAGAGATTTTACGCATGTTGTGGATATTTGTGATGCACTATACAAAGTTGGAGTGGGTAATGAAAAGCACAGTGATGCTTGGGAGTTGGGAACTGGAATAAATTATTCGGTGAATGAGGTCTACGGAATGTTTCAACAGAAATTTGGTAGTGATTGTACATACATACCCGACCAAAAAGGTAACTACAGACAAACTCTCAGAGAAAACAATGATATGTTAGAAAGGTTGAATTGGAAACCAGAAGATAGATTGAAAGAATATATTGATAGTTTATGAATGCAGTAGTATTTGGGAAAAATGATACTAATCAGTTAATAGATGATTTATCACCATTTTATGGATTACTATATCCATTTAAAGTAGTAGATAGAAATAATGAATATATAACTGTCAGAAAGCCACAATTCCCAAATATAGAATTCGTTCAAATGCTAATAGATGACCCACTTTTTGAAATCAGAAAGAAATATGATTGGATATTTGCTGTAAATCCGAATAGAAAATGGGATTATAACGAAAAAGTTTACTTTGGATGTTTTGGTGAGTGTTATGAAGATGAGATAATTAAAGATGCTGAAACATATGATAAGTTAATATTTTCATCCAAAATGGATAAATATAATGATTCTTACAAACATTATCAAGAACCTCTATTACATTTCACCAGAAACTTTCATTTCTATGGATTTAATTTCAATCCACCATTATATGAATTTACTACATTCAATAATCAAAGAGAAAAGCCAATAAGTTTTTGTTACAATAGTGGTTTGGATGGAACAGACGGTGATGGTAATAAAAGAAGTTTTAGGAAAGAATTTATACAATCAATAAATGATAGATACCCAAATAGTATTATATCACCACAAAAATCACCTGATTTCAAAAAAACCAATCTAATGATGACTGATTATAAAAACAATGGTTGGTATTGGGATTTTAATAGAGCATGGGCTACATTGGTATTTGAAACAACTCCAATGGAAGATACGAGAAATGAGTTTTTTACAGAAAAAACTTTTAGAGGATTAATGAGTGGTAATGCATTACTTTTAGCCGTACATAATAGTAAGATAAGATATCTTAGAGATTTGGGATTTTGGATACTTAATGCAGATAATGTAAGTCAAATTTGTACCATACCCGATAATAAGGATATTTCACTTAACGAAATAGAGGATATCTATCACTTAGCAAATACCAATTTTGAATCATACAAAAAATTAATTGAGAATAATTCAACAAAATTACAAAATAATCAAAGAATTCTTTACGATTGGTACTATAAAGAGCAAGATTTTAAATCAAATACAATTAAGTGGTTAATAGGCGAATAAGATGATTTATACATTAGAATATGATTATCACAATGGAATGTATGAAACCGATTGGTTGGATACACTAAAAAGAACAGGATTAGAATACAAAACTTTAGTTAACGAAATGTTGACTGGTGAGGGTGCTATAAGTAATAAAAGATACTTAGAATCAAATATTGATTACCTACAGAATATCTTAACCGAAGATGATTATCTATTGATGGATAGCGCATATATTAATGAAAATATAGATGCACATTCAATGAGTTTGAGTGATGCATATAAATTAATAAAAGAAAAGTTAAAGTATAAAAAAATAATCATATTTCATCCTGATAATGGAGAACCTTTAATTGGAGATGATGTACATTTTATTAATCCACAGTATAATATAGACTGGGATTCGGATAAATGTCAATCTCATTACAATATCTACATAAACAATACAGGAAAGAACAAAAATAGATGGTTGAATATGTTAATAAGTCAGAGATTCAGTAATATGCTCAGATATAAACATTTTCAATTTACAAATGGTGTTTTTAAAGAACATAGAACACTACTATATGGATACCTAAAAAAAGATGGGTATTTAGATAAATGTTTTAGTTCATATGTTGCATATAATATTGGTAATAAAATACCTACATACGATGAACATTTTGAATCACTAAAACCAAACAGATTGACTAATGATGATTATAATGAACTCGTAAAAGATTTACCACTAATTTTAGATTGTGAGTGGTCTGGGAATGTTGACCAAGACTCAACTGTAATACCTTATTCTAGTAATAGTTATTTTCATTTGGTTGGGTGTACCAATTTCAACGGATATATGGGTGAAAGATTTAATGATACATACACCTCAGAAAAGATATTTAAACCTTATCTATCTTGGCAAATACCTATATTCTTTGGTGAAGCTGGTTTATATAAAACATTGGATAAGTTAGGATTTGATACATTTTCAGATACCTTCGATTTAAGTTTTGATAATGAACCAAACGATTTGAAACGATTTGAACTTCAATATCAGAATGTTTTAAAGATAGCTAAATTAAGTAGAACAGAAGTTCATTCAATGTATAGAGATAGATTTGAAAGAATTGAGAATAATTTTAAACAATTAGAAAGATTATCCGATGGATATGTTGAATCTTTTAAAAAAATGTTAGTATGATAACAGATGAAGAAATCCAAATAAAAGCATGAGAAAAATATTATTTATAGGAGACTCATTTACTTGGGGTGAGGGGTTGGAATTATATATAGATAAAGAACCATTCATATCAATGAGAAACTCCCACGCAACTGATGGAGAACTTAGAGAATTGGCAGATTACAAAGATTCAGAGGTAGAAGAGTGGAGAGCATCTAACCGATTCGCTAGATATGTAAAAGGATTTGAAAATTATGTTCAAGAAACCAACGGAGGTAGTTTTCAGAGTGTTGCTAGAGATGCTAATAAGATTGTAGAAAATAATGGATTTGAGATTGGGGATGTAATAGTAATACAAATTCCACCAGCTGATAGAAGCTTTTTTCATTCTAATGTATTTTTCCCAATAAAGGATATTCAACTTCCTATGTATGGTGATATTTTAGAAATGGCTCCTCAAAATGATTTACATTGGTATTTTACTAAAAAAGATGGTGGAAATGTACCACCGCATGTTGATATGGATATCGTATATCGTAATATGGGATATTTAAGTAAAATTATGGGATATATTGATGTAGAATCATATGTAAGGGGAATGAGTGATGTATTGGATACATTGGCATATAGAAATACTAAACTATTTTACTATTCTTATGTTTGGGATTTAATGCAGAGATTTGATGTGTATTTTATAGGTCCTTGGGGAAGTAATAATTATGAATCATTTTCTAAATGTGATGAATTCAAAGATAAATTAATACCAATGATATACAATGGTAACGAATATGATTCACTTCAAACATTGGATAGGGGTATGAGTGAAAACAATAAAGTATTTGAGATAGCTAAACAATATCCATCTACAAATAATAATCATCCAACTCCAATTGCACATAAAATAATCGGTGAATCAATTAACAAATATTTTAACGATGGAAATTAATTGGTGGGATAGGGATTACAGAACCCCAATGGAATCATATAAAGATGTACCTGGATTTATTAATGAATCAGAAACCATATATGAAGAGATAGTATCTGAGATTCAGTTAGACCAAATGGTAAAACCCGATGAAAAATACCACGTTGTGGAGTTGGGTACATTTTTAGGACAATCGGCATGTAGAATGGCATCTCTAATAAATGAATATGAGATACGGAATATCAAATTTGATTCTATTGATTTATTTTGGTTACCAATGCACATAATGAATACCAGAACCGATTGGGATAAAGAAACACAAAGTGGAATTCCACCATCATTTCATCAGTACATAAATTGGCTGCAGGAAATAGTAATAAATGAAACAGGACACCCGCTATCCCCAATTGATGTATCAAAGCACCCAGTTAGACAATTGGGTTTAGATGATTTTGTAAACTTTATAACTTGTGATTCACAATATGCAGCTAGATTATATGATGATGAAACGTTAGATTTCGTTTGGTGTGATGCTTGTCACAATTATGAGTACATATTAAAGGAATTGGATACTTTCTGGCCAAAGATAAAAAGAGGTGGAACGATAGCAGGTGATGATTACAACACCGAAGATGTTCAAAAAGCAGTACAAACTTTTATCAAACAACACCCAAAAGATATAATATCAGTAAAAACTACTGATATATCATTTAAAATAACCAAAGCGCACGCTAAACTAAAATAGATATATGACACCAAAACAAAAAAAGAGGCAAAAGAGAATAATAACAGATTTAACATACTTGATTGATAAGGAAAAGGATAAATTCGGTGGTGGGAATAAAGTATTGATTGAGCAGTTTGAAAAGAAAAGAGAAAAGGTAACAAATTGGATACCAAAGCAAAAAAAGAAGAAGTGAGGAAGAAGAAACAAAAACACTTAATTATCATTGGACACCCGGACAGAAAATCATTCTGTTTCAATGGTATTTTTAAGACGGTACTACGGGAAGTTAGAAAATTCAAACAAGATTATAGGGTAATCGATTTGTATGAGGATAAACTACATAGAAATAAAACGGAATTGATACAAGAATATCAGGACTTAGTAACTTGGTCAACTCACATATATTTTATATCACCAGTGTGGTGGTTTAGGATGGTGCCTAAAATGGAAACATTTTTTGATGAGGTATTCACACCAGGATTCGCATATAAATTCGTACCATTATTTGGTATGTACGCTTATCCAAAACCATTCCTAAAAAAGAAGAAGGTTAGAACCTATATAACACATGGAGCACCTATGTTACCAGTTGTTACATTATATCTCAATTCGGTGAAATTGAGATTGGTGATGGGAGTATATACATTCGTATTTGGGTGGAACTTAAACAGATGGAGAAAAACTAAACAATTCTGGTCCGTACCATTTGTGAGTGATAAGAAGAGGAAGAAATATTTGAGTGTAGTAAAGGCGGATATTAGAAGAGATTTAGGATATTAAGATGAAAAAGATTTGGAGATTATGGGCTAGAGCGCTCGGTGAAAAGGTAGGTGAATCGAAAAGAGAAGCAGATGCAGTGGCTAGATTTAGGACAATCCTAATATTGCAAGCAGTAATAACAAATATATTAATTTCAATAAACATTATAATAACATGGATGAAATCATAGATAGAGAAATGTTTAGAAAACTATTAGAGATACAATATCTCAAAGGTAGACTAGACGAATTATGGAAAGGATATGTACCATATAGTATGGGGCATGATAATAGAGTAGTAGATAGTAGAATATCTAAGTATGAGAATAAACTAAAAGAAACGGATGAATTGGCATTTCACCTATATCAGGTAGAAAGAGAGAATCAACGATATTCCAAACATAGAAGTAAAACAATCATTAAAGAACTATTAGAATTAGCAATTGAAAAGCCATATGAAAAAGAAACAAAAGAACGAATCGAAAAGCAACTCCAAAGATATGTTTAAATACTTTAACGAAGAGTGGAATACGGAATCCCCATCCGATGATGATAAGGGAAAGACCCGATGCGAAGAAGATGGATATATCGATGGAATAGATGAAATCCCTACTCCCAAGAAAGAAGAGTACGATGATGACTCTTTTGACTACTAACCCCCATACATCCTATCGGTGGGGATGGAGTCGTTGACTAATTTTTTTTGATAGTATTCATTCGGTTTAGACAATCGATGATATTTATATATAATGAGTAGAAGATACAAAGATATGAGTGAAAATAAATACGTTGTTCTTAATATAAGAGAGCAACGATTAAAAGAGAACCGCAAGTGTAAATGTAGCGATGATGAGGATAAGAAGTGTGGGTGTTCCAAGCCAAAGGATAATAAAGCTACACAAGCTCGTAATTGGTTATTTAACAATTTAAAAAGGTAAGTGTGGATGAGTTCGGATTTAACGACGAAGAGAATTGGGAGGATATTCCCTTATACGCAAATGAGGAGATAATTGAACAATTCTTCTATGCCGAAATAAGAAGCTTTGAGTGGATGTATGAGAAGTGGAAAGAAGGTAAGATACGAACAAAAACCATAACGAATCTCATTCCAATGGAAAGGATTCAAAAAACAATCGATACCCTTAGTAAAAGAGAAGAATATGAGAAATGTTCGGTACTTCAGAATATTATAGTAGATATATACATAGGGGAGGAAATACAGATAATATTAGATGGAGCGAATCGTATGTTAAATCCCCCTATAAAGAACTAAAAACCCTTACAATATAAAATGAAGCTAAGATACCCTTAGTACCCCCTATATCCCCAACTCACTAACACCTGAAAATAGGTGTTTTTTTATGCTCTAAATAGAGGAGTTTTAAGCGCTGAGATAGTGTATCCGTACCACAATATTACACACCTCATTGATTAACCTCTCAAACCCCTTAAAATCAACTACATAGCGGCTTAGGGTAGGTACTCCTTCTTATGAACTTCCACAATAGGGGTTGTATCATAATAAATAATGATATATTTCCCACTTTCTACCACTCTATTCCACATATATCACTATTTAGAGACAGCTCTAGCCCCTTCATCGCAAGATTTTATTTTTTTCTAGCCCCAAATCTGATAGGGTTTTAGCCCCTTTTAGTGGGGCCTGACAAATTGTCACCCGATTATCCTCATTTAATCCCCACGAAGATATATGGATTTTTCAATAAAAGCTATATTTTATTGTATATTTCGTAATTCGGGCCTGCCTGACAAATTGTCATGCTTTTTATTTGGATTTGTGGATTATTTTTCGTATATTGTAGGGTGGCTGGGTGGGAGTAGAGAACACAGGCCTAGCGGTAGTGTAAATAAATGTAAAAAAAGTGAGATATTCCTTGGATATATGGATTATATTTCGTATATTAGTACTGTAATTGATTGATATGATTGATAAGATAAAGATTAGCGTAGGTATAGTAGGGCTTATATTAGTAGTATTAGCCGTACCGCTCGCAATTAAGTTCTTTTTCAGAGGGTTTCTACTGCTTTTAGAGAATCCTTTGGAGGGATTAGCATTTAGTGTGTTGTTTTGGGGAGGTTTATCCCTACTATTACACATAGAGGATTTAGAAAAGCAAAAATAATTTAAAAATAATTGCTTTTTTCCTTGGATATATGGAATTTATTTCGTATATTTGTATAGTAAGTTTGAGTTCTGATTGAGAATGGCTCTAAGAACCAAACAAAACGTTCTTTAAAAAATATGGAATAGTATGTGTGAAGAGTAGCTGATACACTATGGCTGGGATTACTGAAAGAACCAGCGTGATTGATGTGCTCGTTGAGGGTAACTCCTCTATAGGTAGCTTGGGCTACTCACCAATACTCTGTTGTGGAGTTATCAAGAGGTTCGAAACTCGATGGTGTACCGAAGTTGGTTCGATTCCAACCTATTCCTACCTTATTTGCGGAAGAGGGGTTAAGAGAAACCCGATTGGCATCCAGTCAATAGGAGGTGGGGCAGTTCCATCCTTCCGCTCGAATCCAACCCCGTAAGGTTGGGCGGTGTGTTAGATATGTACGATACAACAGCACACCATAATACACATAGTGTCAAAGGCGATGAAATGATACTACGCACTATGATATTCAAAAAGGGGCTATCTCTCTCTCCTATACACAAGTGATTATCAGAATCCACCAGCAGTTCTCCCCTCTGCTGGTTTTTTATGCAACCTGACAAAATGTCACCTGTTTACAAATGTAAACATTCCTAATGCCAAAATCACCAAATCCAAGCTCGGTACATATAATAAGACTAATACTACCTATATACACTATACAGATAAGCAAAAGAAAAAGAAGCTAAAAAACCCTAAGTACACAAGCTACTCACCTACTACTAAGTAAGGGGAAGGGGCTAGAGAGGTTTCTTGTAAATGGTAAAAAAGGGAAAAGGGCAAATCGGGCTCGGGTACGTTTTTATATCGAGCCTGGTTTTTTCTCGTATAGAAAAAATAGGGTAGTACCCCCTATCGGTGGTGATAGCGTATCAATAAGTGCTTAGTGGGAAATCTTAGCTGTTTTTTATTTATCTAAGTATTTGAAGAATCGATTCATAATAAACCAAAATACTGCGAATATAAGGATTGTTCTTAGTAGAGGCCATAAAAACTCTGAGATGAATTCCATTGAGTATAAGTAGGGAGTTAAAGGTTTATACTTTCTTTCTTTTATTTCTCTTGTCTCTATACTATGACTATACCCTATACTACTATCTTAGCTTATATTATTCGGGTTACCGATTTCGGATTTGATTGTAGAATAATTCTGCCATTCTTATATGTGCCTCTTTATTTTGGTGATAATCTACACAATGGTCTCCTACATAAGAATCATAGAAAAGTGTATGGTCACTAAACATCCAATCTTTATAGGTTGCGATATTTGATGGGAATATTAATCTATTATCAGAACATACATCTCCAATTAGATTATGCGATGGATTTTCAGTCATCCACCAAAACCATTGTAAATTAGTTTTATCCATTATATGAAGTATTCCTTCAGTCCAACGTTTTAACATTTCGTGTGTCTTTGTTCCATCTTCGGTAAACCTCTTCAGTTCTGTAGTATCAAATTGTCTTGTTAGTAAAGGTAATTGAATTATAACGTAATCATTAGTTTTCCAATCGTATGTATCTTTCATCATTGTATTAAAGACTTCTATGATACCACTACCTTCTAAAGCTCTATTTTCAATTTTTGCCTCTACCTTCTCTCCTAAGATATCAACCCAATTTTTCTCAGAACCCCAAATGTATTGTTTCTTTTTAGAAGCATCTTGCGCAGGATACCACATTTCTGATTTCTTATCTCCCCTATAATCAAACTCCCACATTCCTTGTGTAAAAGAACAACCATATGTCCACAATATACTATCAGCCATTATATTATATTTTTATTATAATTCTCTTCTTCAATTCCACCTCTTCTTCTAAACCCTTCAAGTTCATTAAAAAATTCCCTTATCTCAGGTAACCTTTCTTTAATCTCATTTCTTATCTTTAACTTTCTCTTATCAAGATTCTTAGATGAAATATCTAAATGTTGTTTATTAATAAAATTCCAATCTATCATCAGATTATATGTTTTCATAGCTATCATCTCTGACCAAGCTAATCCTCCGTGGAAGTCTGTCCATATACCATGTGTTTCTTTTCCAAACCCATATCCCATCTTTTGTATATCATACTGATGACCACAACCACCAGTTCCTCCACCCACAAGCCTAAACTTAAAAAGTTTATCGTACCACATTGGTTTGTAACAATACGCATTAGGTAACGGAACTAAGAAATTTAAATCCATCATCTTCATCCAAGATACAAAGGTAATTTGATTTTGTTCTACTCTTCTCAATACATCTCCTTCATCGTGAGTACATTTTAGGAACTCAGTCATCATAGGAGCTATACCATTTAGATATTGTTCCTCATATTTAAAAGTTTCTCTATGATAGTCAAATACAGGTTCTACATTTTTCTGATATAATTGACCTTCTCTATCAGGTTCACCCATATCATAGTTAACTAAAAAATGCTTTTGTTTTTCTACCGACCAAAATGATGCTCTTGATGTATCTGAGAATTCTATTAGAAATAAATGCTCAGCTGGATTAAACGTAGGTTTTGATACTATCTCCCAAATCTTACGATAGGTTCTTTCATTACCCCAACCACATCTACCATAGTTATGAACATAATCACCTTTTAATTTTGGATGAGATGTATCGATTAATTTTTTTAATTGACCAGGCCAAGAAAAAGGAAATGCTGTTTTTTCTTTAGGATATTCTCCGATATAGGGTTTGTAAATGTGCTTTACTTCTTCGTACTTCCACCATTCGAATCCCCCGCCTTCGGTAAAAGAACTACCGAAGCAATGTATTTGTTTAATCATAATAGAACCTTTATTTTAATAAATATAATATTTATATATAAATGGTTAATAAATGTTTAACAAAGTTATCTGTATAGGGGATTCCTATACCAACGAACATAGACACTACGAAAACAATAATATTGATTTCAAACAATTAGGTTACGAGTTTAAATCTTACCCCCAACTATTAGGTGAACATTATGGGTGTGATTGGGAAACATTCGGTAGACCGGGTATGCCAATGCCATACTCATTACAAATCCTCATAGATAAAATTGATTACATACAGAGTTTTGATAACCCATTAGTAATTTATCAGTTCGGATTTTTTGATAATTTGATATTATCAACAAGTGGTGGGGATTATGTAGAGTGGAAAGATATAGCTGCAGAGACTATGGGTGCTCCTTCTCACAATAATTCCGAAGTATTACCCAAGTCTAGGTATCAAGTTATAAATCATAACCAAAATTTCTTTGAAGATATACAAATGAGTAAGTTAGAAGCAGTTGGGATGATGACTTTTTTAGAAAAATTTGGTGATTTAACGAATTATCACCTTATTGAGCAATTTTTATCTATAGCTAAACTACTAAAACGTTCAAATATAGATATTTATGGAGTATTTTTCTCTCAAAGTAAGAACATACAGGTACCTAAACACAATAATATACTTCATATGGGTAAAAGAGGGTTCGGATTGGACCTGGTAACTGAACGTTTGGATGATATTTTTCCACAATTTAACGATACACATAAAACAACTAAGGGAAACCAAGCGATTGCAGATGAAATTATTAATATTTTGTTAAAAAAATTGAATATTGATGGATGGAGAGAGAAATATAGTAATAATTGTGATGATTTGATATGAAAACATTCTTAATAACACTAAGTAACAATAAAGATTCGGTTAAATCAACAAAAAAAGTACTCGAAAGTGCAAAAAAAGTTGGATATTCTGAAAAAATAGAACTTTTTGAAGGAATTTTACCAAATGAGTGGAAAAAATACCTTCCATTCGAAAATTTCTTCCATACTTACCCAAGACCTGATAATGTTGGTGCTTGTTTTGCTTCACATTACCTATTATGGAAGAAATGTGTGGAATTAAATGAACCAATTTTGATTTTAGAGCACGATGCACTCTTTATAGATAATATTCCTGATGTAGATTTTCAAGGATGTATTACTTTTGGTAGACCAAGCTACATCAGACCACAATATATGGTTTATGAAGAACCAAAAGATGGAGTAAACCCACTAATTCAGATAAATTTCTTAGGTCATCACGCTTATGCTATAAAACCCCATGCTGCTAAACTATTTTGTGAAGATTGTAAGACAATACCATTGGGCGCTAATGATGTGTGGATGACCAAAAGCGCATACCATTGGTTAGAAGAGTACAGACCCTATCCAATCATAGCTGATACTGCTTTTTCTACAATCCAAGCACCAATTTTAGTAAGAGCTTGTAAAGATAACCCATTAGAGTGTATTGATGACCCTACTGATGTGGAAAATATTATAAAAGGATACAAAAAGAAGTTTCCTGGTCTAAAATGTTGGGAAGAAGGAACGATGGAACACACATATCTGATGAAATACTACTCCCAAACGATATTAGCACCACAATCTAAACGATTTATTGATGTATAATGAAAGATTGGAAACAAATAATTGATGGATATTGGGAATACGAAAGTTCTGCATGGGTTTGGAAACCAATAGATGCCAATAAATTTCTTTTGGTTAGTTGGAGAATGGCTGGTTCTGAGTTTGCTAAGGAATTAATAAGAGAAAACTTTCCAGAAACAACACCTAATAGCTATTGGGCTAAATCTCACATAATTTTAGATTGGGAACTCACAAAAAAATTGATTGATGTAGGAACAAAGGTGTTTGTGATAATATCAGACCCAAGAGATATAACCTTAAACCTAAACTTCTTTGATAATGGAATGCATATATCAGAATATGATTATGAAATGTGGAGGTACAACAACATAGCAGGTGATAAGTTATTCTTTAATGAAGTTGCTGAGAAACAGATAGCTTTGATAAACCACTACAAAGAATATTTTGGTGATAATTGTATAGTTCTAAGATATGAGGATTCATTACATTACCAAAAAGAATTTCTTAACAAAGTATCAAACTTATTAGGAACAACACCATTGGGTATCGATGGTGCTGCAAAATATAAACGTTCAATATATAAAAACGTTGGTGATTTCAATCGGTTCTTTACTAAAGAAGCATTGGAGGGTCATTATAATGAGTATAAGAAGTATTACGAAGAATGGAACTATCCGTTTGAAGGATTAGTTAATCAGCTAAAATACGATTGGTTTTATAAACCAAAGGAAGAAAAGAAACCTCTAATATAGATGAATCCTAAAAAGAACGTTATTATAGTTTCAGCAAGAAGAAGTGGAACACATCTATTAACTGATTTAATAGTCAATAATTTTGGATACGAAAGTATTAAATACAATTACATTGATTACACAAAGTTTACAGGTCAACCAGAATACCCCACCAGCGAATTAGATAAATTAGAATCAGCTATGAATGAAGGTGGTAACGTTACTTGGACACATCTACATGACTATAAGGATTACCATAAATACAATCATAGTTCTACAGACCAAAGTAGATTAGACAAAATGTTTAGTGAATCCAAAGTAATACTGATTTACAGAGATATTAGAGATATTATAAATTCCTGCTATCATAGACCAAAGATAAAGAACAAGTATAAATCCTTTTCTGATTTTTATGATAACTTTAATTTTGATGGATACGAACTTATAGACCAGAAGTATGATAATATGTCCGACTTACTAATTCAGTATTATAAGAATTGGTTTTCCGTTTATATGAGTAAAGAAGTAATTGGTATTGATATGGAGGTGATATCGTTTGAAGAGATAATACAAGCATATGATTCTTCGGTAGCTAAGATAGGAAAGTTTATAGAACAACCGATAAGTAACAAATACTTTAGACGTAATCAAATTGTTGATGTTAGATTACCAAATAAAAATACTGAAAACATTATTTACACAACCAATGATTTCAGAAACGGAAAGATTAATGATTGGTTTTCGACTATGGAAAACGAGTTCGGTACAGAGTTGGGTGAAAAATATTATATTGATTTAGGTATAGGATTCGATTACTTTCTAAACGATAAACAAATACACAAATATCACAGACCCCAGCGAAATGAATTTTACAAACCCATTCCACTAAATGTTGAAAAAGATTTAGATGATAAACTAAAACAATACGAAAACAAATTTAAACCTTTCAATGTTGATATTGAAAGTAGATATACAGAATCAACACAACGTTCAACGGACTTTAGATATTATCATAAAGTTTTTTATTATGATGAATATGTATTAAAGTTTATTTATCCATGTAAAGCAGCTTTAGATAAAAAAACATTTAATTCTTCTGTACCAATAGTATCAAAACAACTACTATTAACAATTCTACAAACAGATGAGATTTTATATAAAAATGGAATAGTTCCTAAATTATATTATGCTGGTATCTATGAAGGTGTATTGTTTGTTGTTCAAGAAAAGTGTAAGAAAGAAAATGTTATTTGTGAAAAGTACAACATTTATCCACAAGTAAATGATTGGTGGTGGCCTGTTGCTTTAGATATACATCACAAATTATTATCACACTTCAATACAGCACTTGAGTACAATATTCTACTAACTGATATAATAAACGTATATAATTCCGCTATAGATGAATCAGGTAATCTAAAATACTTTGATTTGGATGGTATCAAATACTATGAATCTAAAGAGGAAATGATTAAATCAGAAGATTACAAAAATATTATGGGTATTTTCTCCGAAGTAGAGAAATATTGTTAATAACTTTCTAAAAATAATTCACTTTTTCCTTGGATTTCTCGACTATTATCGTTATATTGTACTTGTAAAATTGATAAAAGATTAAAGTATGAATGTAAAAGTAAACGATAAGATAACTTGGAAAGATAAGTATGGTAGAATCCTACCAGGAATAGTAACAAGTCTTGATAAAT
>ERZ802830.1915-NODE-1915-length-19352-cov-32.1906_pt1 | contig 19352 bp, 20 predicted proteins | sample MGYA00345654_ERZ802830 | MGnify/ENA primary metagenome ERZ802830 (study PRJEB30503, sample SAMEA104212375) | marine metagenome | biome: Westerlies Biome; feature: [SRF] surface water layer (ENVO:00010504) within the epipelagic zone...; material: water...
CCTTGAGCATGTCTTTCTTGGTCTTGGCTTCGGCAATTTTTCCCTCCAAAGCCACCAGACTTTTTTTGAGCGTATCCACTTGACCCACTTGGGACTGGACTTGGGCTCCCAGGGATGTAGCCGTTTCTTGGAACGTCTTACGGCGAGTTAGCGCCTCACGCGCCAGGTCTTCCTCACCTTTTTTCAACGCAAGCTCAGCCCGCTCGTACCAGGTTTTCGCTTGGGCTTCAGCCTGTTCCGATTGGTTACTGAGACGCTTCTGGCTCGCAATCGCCAATGCAACCGCTTGGCGCAATTTGACCAGATCGGACTGCATGTCCGCGACCGACTGATCCAGGATCTTGACCGGATCCTCCATGCCACTGACAGCGGCGTTGGCATTGGCACGAACCAGTCGGCTCAGCCGATTGAAGAAACCCATTGCACGGAGAAGGATCCGGCTGGAGATTAGCGAGATTTGACGCATTTCTCTGCCTAAAGTCTTGGGATGGCAGTGGCTCCCGATTCCCAGCGTCGACGTCTTCCTGGCCTGGAGTTGCTCCAGGCGCCCCAGAGAAAGAGCCCTGAGCAACTCAAAAATTGCCTTGGTTCACTGCAGCGGGACTGGCGTCGTGATGACCATCTAGCGGCCCTTTGGCAAGACTGGCCATCGATTGCTGGAGAGCGCCTCGCACCCCATTGCAGGCCACTGGCACTCCAGCGCGGCATTCTCACCGTCGGTGCCAGCCATCCTCAATGGCGACAGGCTCTTCTCTACAACCGCCCCCAGCTCCTGAGCGCACTCACCAGAGCTGGCCATGCCATTCGGGATTTGCGCATCCAACAACATCACGCCATCGCTTCGCCTCAACTTGACGACGAAGCCACCATTTGGGCGCGACACCCGAGCCGAATCGATGTCCACGGAATGGGGACATGCCCCAGTTGCCAGAGACCGGCTCCGAATGGAGAAATCAAGTTGTGGGAGCACTGCGGGTTTTGCCACCGTCAAAAGCTCGCTGAGCAATTCTCCGAGCCCCTGGATCCCGATCAAAATCGCTCGGGTCTGGGCTGACGCCAGTCCGGATCCACTCCATTGACTTTCAACGCATCAGCTCGCTGTTCCAAACGCTTCCGATCAACCCGCCAGAGGTTGTAGATCCCAAAACGACCGAGATCAATCGGGCGCAGACCACGCCAATGATCTTGAGAAGACGTCCCTCGATCGATGGCAATCAACACGGTGTCGGAAGCCTCCTTCGTTCCAAGAGGATGCCCAACCCAGCCTCGGCGTTGTTCGTTGGCCAATCGATCCGCCAAGTTCACCAAGGCCCCGTCGGAACGCCCCTCAAAAACAATCACTTGGCCTGTATAAAAATGCAGTGATGGCTTCATGGCACCAACCATCGCCAAGGGTTCTCCTGGACGGTGTTGCGTCTTCATCTGGTCCGCAACTTGCCTCACCGGAACCTGACGAAGTTGATCCGCCAGTTCCGCGATCGGAATTAAGGCGCTGACATGAAACAACAGCAAAGGAATTTGCATGCTGAGCAAGCCGATCGCTGCCGATTTGCGCTGGATCAACACCACAGCGCTCAACATCGCCGCGACACTGAACCAAAACGCTGCTCGCCAAACCAAACCGCTGCCCAAGAGGTCCGAAGCAAGGCTGGGCATCTCGGGATCACGAATCCAAACAACCCACACCGGTGACAACCAAAAAATGACGGCCAAGCAAGCCACCAATCCAATCGAGGCGCCCCAAGCCCAACGTTGCAGACGGTCTCGACGTGTCGTCGCCAGTGCGATCAGAAGCGCCGCTGCTGGAGTTGCCGGCAACCAGTAACTCGGAAGTTTGGTGGCTGCTGCCGTAAACAACAGCAAGACGGCCACCAACCAACAGGACGCAAATTGCTGAAGTGAGTGCTCAGAAGGCACCCGCCATCGCGGCACTCGAGCCAACCCAAGCAACAGCAAGGGAGTCAAAGGCAACGCCGCCACCACCATCACCGGCCCGAAAAACCACCACGGCTGGAGATGGTCATTCACAACCGATGTAAAGCGCTGGAGGTTGTGATAACCAAAAAAGCTGTCCCAGAAGGCTTGCCCCTCGACCCAAAGTTCAAGCGCGTACCAAGGAAGACTGATCAGGGCTGTGATCAACAAACCTGGCAGCGGACGCAAGCGCCTCCAAGGGGTTTGCAGATCGCGTCGTAAAGCACTGAACAAAAGCAACGCCAAACCAGACAACACAACGGCCACAGGCCCCTTCACCAGCACGGCGAACCCAAGAACAATCCATGCAGGCCACCAGGACTCATGGCTTGGATCGGCAAACCGTCTCCACTGCAACAGCAAACTGATCCCCAGCAATCCACACAACAACGAATCACTAACGGCCGTCCGACTCCACACCAAGACAAGGGGGGACAACCCGAAGGCAAGGGCTGAGATCACAGCTGTTGCCCTTGGCCGCTCATCATCTGGCTGAGGCCAACGCAGCAGGGTGTCCGCAAGGGTGACCATCAGCGCGATCGAAGCCAGGGCCGATGGCAACCGCGCAGCCCAACTCCCCAACGGATCCCAGACATCACGCATTGGCAAGGAATAGCCAAGCCCCATCAGCCAATACACAAGAGGCGGCTTGTCGTATCGCGGCAAACCATTCACCCGTGGGGTCAGCCAATCACCCGTTTCAGCCATGGCACGTCCAGCCGCAGCAAACAAAGGCGGCGTCTCGTCCATCACTCCAGTCGCACCAAGGCCCCACAGGGTGATCAACACCCCAAGAGCAAGCACTAACGCAAGGACCTGTCGTCGCTGGCGGCAGGACACAGTCACCGGCAAGGCCCTTCCATGCATCTAACTGATGCTGACATCTGCCTCCAATCCATCACGAATCCAGGCGTCCACCCGAGCGCTGAAGACCTCGCATGTGGCGTTCCTTTCCGCCCACGCTCGACATTGAAAACGGTCAATTTGATCGACATGACGCAACGCTGTCACGAGCGCATGCACATCGTCTGGCGGCACTAGCCAACCGGTTTCACCAGAGATGACGAGCTCCCCAGGTCCGCCGCGGTCATAGGCCACCACTGGGACTCCACAGGCCAAAGCTTCCACCACCACATTCCCGTATGCCTCGTTCCACTTGGGTGTATTGATTAGGGCACGGCAGGAACCCAACTGCTGCTGCAACGCATGGGTGGGCTGAAATCCCCTCCACTGGATCGTTCCAGCCGGGACCATCGCTTCTACAGCAGCGGCGTAGGCAGGGTCTTCGCGCAAGCCCCACACCAGCAGCGACTCGCCAAGAACAGCGGCGGCACGAGCCGCATCCTCCAATCCTTTTTCTGGAGCGATTCGCCCTGCCCAGCCCAGGGGGCCATCACAGGACGGTTGCAAGGAGTAACGGCTGAGATCAAACCCATTCCCCACCACTCTTGCGGGTCCAGGAAGCTGAAAATCGGCTGCTTGACGATGGGTATGAAAGGCCAATCGCTTGGGGTGACTGCAGGCCACGGCTTCAATGGCCTCACGCATCACATGGGCCACATCCCCCATGCTGATCAAATGAAAAAGGCGGGGTTGAACCCAAGGCGTGAGCCATAGCGGAAGCCAGTCGTAACCGCAGTTGATCACTGCATCGGCACTCGTCCCATGGTGTAAAGCCGCCTCCCACAACGCTGGCAACAATCCATTCCTTGGAATCGAAACCGGAGCATCGGCATCAGCGTGCTGCCAGCTGGGTTGATCAACACCCTCCACCTCCACCAGGGTCACGCCGGTGCATCCGGAAGGGAGCGTCGATCCCTTGGCTGAAACGAGGGTTACACGATGGTTTTGACGCACCAATCCCTGGATCAACGAGGCGAGAGTGAGTTCCACGCCCCCTCCGCGGCCACTCCCAAGAGCACCGATGGGGGTATTCACCAGCACAAGCTGAAGGGAACGCACAGGCATCGAAACCGTTTAAGAGGAAAGTCCGGGAGTGGGTTCCCACAGCCGGCGACGCTGACTCACGCAGATCACCGACAACAAGACCAACATCACGCCGACCCACTGCAATGGATCCAAACGCTCGTCCAACAGCCAGCCGCCCGTCGCCAAGGCAAAAACCGGCGTCAAGAATCCCAAGCTGCTGAAGCTTGTGAGGTCTCGCCGATTGGCAAACCAAAAAAAGAGTCCATAGGCCAAAGCACTGCCCAGCAAACTTGCAAATCCCATCCGGCCCCAGTCGGCAACGGACCATCCGATGGGCTCTACACCATTTTCAAAGCCGAATAAAAGGAGCAAAGGAATCCCTCCCAAGACCATGTGCCAAGCGGTTACGGCGACGGGATCACTGTGACGCGATGCGAAGCGTATGAGAACAGTCCCGATGGCCATGGCGAGAGAGGCAAGCAACATCCAAACTTCGCCAGGCTGCAACAACTGCTGAACGGCTGGGGGATCAGCCAACAACCACCAATGGTTGAGAAATTCGCCAGGAACCCCCAGACAAAAAATTCCAGCTAAGCCAAGACCCAGGCCAACCCAGCCGACAGGGTTGATCAACTCAGCAAATAACCCTCGCGCCAAGAGAGCCACCACCAACGGCTGCGAATCGATCAAGACCGACCCGAGGCCAGCACCGGTCCCATCCAGACCAATGGCCAAAAGGCCTTGAAACAAACAGGCATCCACCACAGTGAATAGGGCAAACCAGCCCCAATCGCGGCCATCAATCCAGACGGATCGTCCCGTCCAAACAACCCACAACAGAAGAACCAAGCCTGCAGGGAACAGCCGTAATCCCGCAACAAGCCATGGCCCACCTGTCGCCAAAAGCGGTGCCATCGCTGTCATGGCGGTGCCCCACAGAGCAAAGGGCAACACCATCAGCAGCCAGAGCCAAATGGTCGGCATGAAGAACGCTCGAAGGCCTCTTTTTAAGATCATGGTGTCTAGACCTGCGCGACATGATCTGGCCCCTCCGCCGAAAATCACACCGCCGAATGGCGCGCATTGTTGTGGAGGGACCGATCAACGGCGCCACACGACAGCGCGTTCTCAAGGCTCTACTGGAGGTGAAGCGGCGTGAATTCCCCGCACTGCTTCTACGAATTGACAGTCCTGGTGGCACGGTTGGCGACAGCCAGGAAATCCATGCGGCGCTGCTGAGACTGAGGGAAAAGGGCTGCCGCGTGGTGGCCAGCTTCGGCAATATTTCCGCTTCTGGCGGGGTCTACATCGGTGTGGGCGCGGAAAAAATTGTGTCGAATCCAGGCACAATTACCGGCTCAATTGGCGTGATCTTGCGGGGCAATGATCTGTCCCGCGTGTTTGAACGCATCGGCATTCGCTTTGACACGGTGAAGAGCGGGAAATTTAAAGACATCTTGTCCCCCGATCGAGCACTCAATCCTGAGGAACGCGCCCTCCTTCAAGGCTTAATCGACAGCAGCTACAGCCAATTTGTGGGCGTTGTAGCGAAAGGGCGAAACCTCACCGAGGAGACGGTGAAAACCTTTGCAGACGGAAGAGTTTTCAGTGGAGAACAGGCGTTATCGCTAGGTCTGGTGGATGAACTAGGTGACGAAGACCATGCACTCCGCTTAGCCGCCCAGCTGGCAGACCTGGATCAAGACGACATACGACCGGTCACCCTGGGGAAACCTCGCCGCAAAGTGAGCAACTTGCTCCCGGGCTCGCAGCTGTTCAGCCAACTTCAGCAATGGCTAACGATGGAGCTCATGGGGAGTGGTCAGGTGCTTTGGCTGTATCGCCCATGAGCGACACCACTCTGAAATTGGTCGGCCTTCGGGGAGCAACAACAAGTGCTGCTAACACCACAGCGGCCATTCAATCCGCCGTTCGCGACCTGATTGACGCCCTCGTCGAAGAGAACGACTTATCCCCTGAACAAATCGTTTCAGTGACGTTTTCAGTCACAGCCGATCTTGACGCCTGTTTCCCTGCAGCCATGGCTCGTCAACGTCCTGGTTGGGACGGCGTTGCCCTGTTGGATTGCCAGCAAATGGCCGTTCAAGGAGACCTTGAACGCTGCATCCGAGTATTGGCTCACGCCTGGATGCCACCCACACGAGAGCCCAGACACCCCTATCGGAGCGAGGCTCAACGCTTACGCCCGGACAGATCTCGTCACAACTGACAGATGAGACGCCGACCCCTAAAGGCGTCGCCCTGTGGCTGGACTCAGGAGAATTAGAGAAATACAAAGCCTTATCCCATGCCCCGTTCGCTTCTGCAACGCCTCATGCCATGCGCAGCGACCGCGAGTGCACTGCTGGTTGGAGCATGCCTGAGCAGCACCGCACCGACTCCCTCAACCGCTCAAGGCACGTCGGGCCTCATGGAGTTTCGCTGGGATAACAACGATGGTTACAAGAAGCTGTACTACTACCAAACCTCTGCGATTCAGGACGACCGCGCCGATTGGTATCTCACCCTCCGAGAAAAAGATCGCAAGACAGCCATGCTCAAGTTGACGGTGACGGTGCCTGACTTTTTCGACGCCAAACTCAAACCAGAACGCATGTCGCTCTGCCGCACATCTCGGGGCAGCATGATGAGTCGCTCAAAGTGCCTTGAAGAGATTCCCGCCACCATCGAGGTGAACGAGGATCAAACAGCCATCGAAGTGTTCCCCGACCAGCCCGTGCCCATGGAGGGGGATTATTCGCTCCGCATCAAGCTGTTTAACCCCAAAGGGAAGCGGATGTATCAACTCAACGCCTTGATCCAAGCTCCTGGAGACGTCCCAATGTCTGGTTACGTCGGCAGTTGGCTGATCGACATGGACTGACTGATAAAATCCTTAGCTCAGACCGGCCGGACGCCAAACAACCCATATGACAAAACGCACTTTCGGTGGAACAAGCCGTAAAAGAAAGCGGGTTTCAGGATTTCGTGTTCGCATGCGGTCCCATACCGGACGTCGGGTGATTCGCACCCGCCGGAAACGGGGACGGACTCGTCTAGCCGTTTAATTCCTGCGACTGCCTGAGGGTTGATGAGGTGAATGCGATGACTTCGCCTCATTCGAATGAGCTTTATCCATAGTTGGCTGATGGTGCTCCCAGCTTCCATGCGTTTGCGTGGACATCGATGCTTCAGCCGTTTACACCGTTCCCAACGTCGTCACCACGGGAAGTGGATGGTGCTTCGCCAAATCAAGCGAGATCGGACTTTGCTTCGATCAGAGCTTCGCAGTCAACACGACACAACTTGCCGCTGTGCCTTGGTGATCAGCAACAAAGTGAGCAAGCGAGCTGTGCGTCGCAACCGCCTCAGACGCTTGCTGCATAACCACCTTCGACAACGCCTCGAACAGCGCACCGATTTGGCGGGGACATGGTTGTTATTCAGCCTCCGACCCGATGCCGCGGAAGCCGAACCCGCGCAATTGCTCGAAGAATGCGACAGTCTCTTGAAAATTGCAGGTCTGGAACGATGACCACGATCCAGGAAGACGTTCACTACGAGGGCGGACCAGCGAAGGGAGATCTCATCCTGAATGTGCTGCTGGGCTTCACCTTGATTGGCTTGCCGTTCACGATTGGAGCCATTGTTCGAGCCGTTTGGCTTCGCTTTCGAATTACAAGCCGGCGCATCTCAGTTTGCGGTGGATGGATGGGGAACGACAAAACTCAAGTGGTGTATTCCCAAATCAGCGAAGTAAGAACCGTCCCAAGGGGCTTTGGTGCCTGGGGAGACATGGTGCTCGTTCTGAACGACGGTGCGCGGCTGGAGATGCGCTCCTTGCCCCGATTCAGGGAAGTGGAGGCCTACATCCTTGAACGCATCAACAAGCGTTCATCCACATCAACTGACAAGTCGGTCGAAGGCTTCGCCGTCTAAGCCCCTGTTCGTGCACACTGGCGTCAGAACGTCACTAACCCCGGGTTCCTCAACGTGATCGGATACATCTCCGACAACCTTCTCATTCCAATCCTGGATTTTTTCTACGGATTGGTTCCCAGCTACGGCTTGGCCATCGTGGCTTTGACGCTGGTGATTCGAGTGGCGCTTTATCCCCTAAGTGCTGGATCGATTCGTAGCGCTCGACGGATGCGGATCGCGCAACCCGTGATGCAAAAGCGGCAAGCCGATATCAAAGCCCGTTACGCGAGCAATCCCCAGAAGCAACAGGAGGAACTCGGCAAAGTCATGAAGGAGTTCGGCAGCCCCCTCGCAGGTTGCTTACCTCTCTTGGTGCAGATGCCGATCCTCTTCGCACTGTTCGCAACCCTCCGGGGATCACCCTTTGCGGATGTGCCCTACACGCTGAACATGAAGGTGCTTCCGGCTGATCAAATCGCAGCCGTTGAACCCAAACCCTTCAACAGCGCCAGTCACTCAATTTTTATCGGTGAAACCGATCACGTCCCCGTAATCGCAAGTCTGCCCAGGGGCACCAAAATTGGCGTCGGCGAGTCAGCCAGCGTCAATTTGCACACCAAAGATGGGCGAGCCTTTTCCGACGTTCTCACGGAACTTGAGAACCCCGGGAAATTCTCCCCAGCCTGGTCCGTCACGAAGGGTGATGACATCGTCCGTGTCACGGAAGACGGAACCATCACCGCGATCGCTGCCGGTGACGCCACTGTCGAAGCAAAAATTCCTGGATTAGCAGCCCGCAGCGGCTTTTTATTCATCAAAGCCCTCGGTCAGGTGGGCTTCTATGCCGACGGAGCCGTCAACTGGGATATCGCAATTCTGGTGGGTGGATTCGGTTTAACGCTGTTCCTTTCTCAGTTGTTATCTGGCATGGGAATGCCAGCGAACCCCCAACAAGCCACCGCCAACAAAATCACCCCGGTGATGATTACGGGAATGTTCCTGTTTTTCCCACTACCGGCTGGAGTGTTGCTCTACATGGTGATCGCCAATATTTTCCAAGCCCTACAAACGTTCATTCTCACGAAAGAAGCCTTGCCTGAGAACTTGCAAAAGATTCTTGATCAGCAGGCGTCTCAACAAACAGTGACGGCAACGGCTACAGCTGGTGGCTCGAGTGACTCACGACTGCCCTTCGAACCCAAAGGCGGCAAATGATTCCAGAGCTGGAGCCAGTTGCTCTTCAAGAGCTACGGGCCCTTGGCAGTCCAAAAACCTGGAAGTTTGAGGGTCATCTCGATGAGCTTCCGTCGTTAACACCCGTGCGGGGTGAGATCCAGGCTGAACATCGCGGCAATGTGCTTGCTGTGGAAGCAGAGCTCAGCACAATCGTGACGCTTAGCTGTGACCGTTGCCTTGGACACTTCAATCATCAGTTGTCGTCCTCCCCTTCTGAGCTGATCTGGTTGGGCGACCAACCACCGACGGAAGACCAATTGCAGTTATCCGAGGAGATCTCCGAACTGGAGGGACTCGTCGAAACCCTCGACCCACGCGGTAATTTCGATCCTCAGCAATGGGCCTTCGAGCAACTAAATTTGCAGCTACCCGTTGTGAACGACTGCGGTGAGTCGTGCCCTGGGGCGCCAAGATTTAATCAAGACGTTGTCGCCAACCTCGAGCCATCGACAGATCCACGTTGGGAAGCGCTGCGGCGCCTTAGTGACCCATGAGCAGTACGGCCTGGAGTCATCAACTTGATCTTCTGATTCGAGCGCGAACACCGCTGATCTGGGTTCGAAGTAGCGAAGAGGTTCGGGTTGAAACCCTGTTAAGCCAGGCCGCAGTCCGTTTACAGAGTCAGCTGACCCGTTGGAACTTCATCGATGGCCTGAGCGGCACGTTGAACGCAGAGGGAGTCGGTAGTCGTCAACCAATGGCCATGTTGCAGTGGTTGCAGAATCTCGACCCAAGTCGTCCCACCCTGCTTCTGGCGAAAGACTTTCACCGATTCTGCGATGACCCTGGCGTGGCGAGGATGCTGCGGAACCTCGAAACGTCGCTGCGCAGCACACCCCACAGCTTGATTCTCTGCTCCGGGCAGTGGACGCCTCCAGCGGATCTCGACGAAGCGCTGACCTTGCTGGACCTTCCGCTACCGGATGCCGATGACCTCCGTCAGCTCATCAGCAGCATCGGTTTAAACAGCGGAAGTTCTCTCGAGCCTGCTGTTCTTGATGAGCTCACCCAGGCCTGTAGTGGTCTTAGTGAGATGCGTGTTCGTCAGGTCGCAGCGCGTGCTTTGGCTCGACGCGGCAGCATCGGCGCAGAGGATCTTGCTGAGGTTCTGGAGGAAAAACGTCAGGCCATCGCCCGTAGTGAGGTATTGGAGTTCTGCCGCAGCGATTCAGGCACCGAAGCCATCGGCGGCCACGATTCTCTGAAGAGCTGGCTTCACCAGCGACATCGCGCCTTCTCTGAGGAGGCACGACGCTTTGGGCTTCCTCTACCGAGAGGCGTCCTTTTGGTTGGCCCTCAGGGAACTGGGAAATCCCTCACTGCAAAGGCCATCGCCCGCAGCTGGTCGATGCCTTTACTGCGTCTCGACGTCGGGCGGCTCTTTGCTGGATTGGTTGGAGCGAGTGAGGCGCGCACCCGAGACATGATCCAGCTCGCCGAAGCCATGGCACCTTGTGTCCTGTGGATCGATGAAATTGAAAAGGGCTTTGGCGGCGATGGCCGAAGCGACGGCGGCACGAGTCAACGGGTGCTGGCCAATGTGCTCACATGGATGGCCGAAAAACGCTCTCCTGTCTTCGTTGTTGCCACCGCCAATGGGGTGGATCAACTTCCGCCAGAACTGCTGCGCAAAGGGCGTTTTGATGAAATCTTTCTGCTGGATTTACCAAGCGAAAGCGAACGACACAGCATCCTTGAGCTCCATTTAAAACAACGTCGTCCAGGCGTGACTCTTCCCCTGGAAACCGTTGTGAGTCGCTGTGAAGGGTTTTCTGGAGCCGAACTCGAGCAAACGGTGATTGAAGCCATGCATCTGGCCTTCGCCGAACACCGTGAACTCAGCGAGACGGATTTAATTCGAGCGGCGTCTCAACTGATCCCCCTTTCCCGAACCGCCTGCGAATCACTAGCGCGCCTCAAAGAATGGGCAGCTGGAGGCCGAGCCCGACAGGCTTCTATTGCTGGACGTAACGAAGCCTGACGGGGCGTAAAGATGCGGTTCATGAAGCAAGCGTCACTGTGTAGCGCTCCCTACGGTCCGATCATCTGATGGTTAATTCATGGAGCGTCAAAACGACATCGTCATGCAGCTTTGCGTGGCTTGCCTTGGCGCCGGTGTGATTACCACGGTGGCCGTTGCCCAAGGCCAAAATCCCCTGACAGCTCTTGGAATCACTGTGTTCTCAGCCGTTGCCGCCGTGATGGTTGGCCAGGTGCTCTGAACGGGCTGCCATAGGCTGCCGGCGCTGCTGTTCCAGGAATCGTGATCGACCAGCGCCTTGTGCGTGACAACCCCGAAGTCATCGCTCAACAACTAAAACGTCGGGGTAAATCCATTGATCTCACTGGCCTTCAGCTGATTGCGAGGCAGCAGCGAGGGTTAGAAGAAGAACGCAGCACCCTGCAAGCCGATGGCAATCGCATCGGCAAAGAGGTGGGCTTAAAAATCAAAGGTGGAGCAGATCCCAACGGAGAGGAGGTTGCCGCTCTCCGGCAACAGGGCAATGCCATCAAACAAAAGGTGGCGGTATTTGAAGAGGAGGAGAAAGCTCTTTCCAGCCAACTCCGCGACCAACTGCTCAGCCTTCCGAATCTTCCTTCGCCACTCTGTCCAGATGGGAAGAGCGAGGACGACAACGTCGAAGTGCGTCGCTGGGGGACGCCTCGCATCGAGGAAGGATTAGAGGAGCACTGGCAAATCGCTCAACGGCTGAACCTGTTCGACACCGAACGGTCGGTTCGCATTGCCCAGAGCCGCTTTGTCACCCTGATGGGCCAGGGAGCCCGCTTGGAGCGCGCTCTGATCAATTTCATGCTGGATCTCCACACCAGCAAGGGTTACAGGGAGGTGATGCCACCGGTTTTGGTCAACACCGCCAGCCTCACTGGCTCAGGCCAGTTGCCGAAATTCGCCGAAGAAAGCTTCCGCTGCGCAGACGACGACCTCTGGCTCACGCCGACGGCGGAAGTTCCCGTGACGTCGCTGCACCGCGACGAAATCATTCCAGCCGATCAACTTCCTCTCCGCTATTCGGCCTACAGCCCTTGTTTCCGTCGAGAGGCGGGGAGTTACGGACGGGATACGCGCGGCCTCATCCGTCTTCACCAATTCAACAAAGTCGAGTTGTACTGGTTTGTGCACCCCGACCAATCCGAAGAGGCACACCAACAAATCACCGCCGATGCCGAAGCGGTGCTGCAGGCCCTCGACTTGCCTTACCGGGTTTTGGATCTATGCACGGGTGATTTGGGCTTCTCGGCGCAGCGCACCTACGACTTGGAAGTGTGGTTACCAGGGGCTGGAGCCTTTCGTGAAATCTCCAGCTGCAGCGTTTGCGGCGATTTCCAGGCCCGCCGATCTGCCATCAGAACCAAAGACGGCAAACAAACCAAGCTGGTTCACACCCTGAATGGGTCGGGCCTCGCCGTAGGGCGCACCATGGCTGCTTTGTTGGAGACGGGCCAGCAACCAGATGGAAGCATTCTCCTTCCCAAACCATTGGTGCCATACGTCGGGTTTGAACGGCTCCAGCCAGAATGAGCTGACTGAGCAGCATTCGGCTGGATGAACGTATTTGCGGCCCTCTTGGTGCTTGCTCTCTTGATCGTGGTGCATGAAGCAGGTCATTTTCTTGCCGCCACGCTTCAAGGCATCCGCGTTAGTGGCTTCTCCATTGGCTTCGGGCCCGCGTTGATTAAACGTCAACGCAAAGGGGTCACCTACGCCCTGAGACTCCTCCCCCTGGGTGGTTTTGTGGCCTTCCCCGATGACGACGAAGACAGCACGATCCCTCTAGATGATCCCGACCTGCTGCGCAATCGTCCGCTTCCTCAGCGCGCTCTGGTGATCGCCGCCGGAATTCTTGCCAACCTTGCGTTGGCGTTGGCCATTCTGCTCGGCCAGGCAGCGATTGTTGGGCTTCCAGCCGATCCAGATCCAGGCGTTCTTGTGGTGAATGTGCAGCCTGATGGCGCAGCTGCTCGTGCTGGCTTCAGGGCTGGAGATCAAATCCTCTCGATCAACTCGAACAAACTTGGTGCCGGACAAGCCGGCGTGGAGTCGATGGTGAAGCTGGTGAAGGCAGCACCCAGCACAACCCTCTCCGTTGAACGGGTTCGCCAGAGCCAACTTGAGCAAATTGAACTCAAACCATCAAATGTCGATGGACAGGGGCGAATCGGAGCGCAGCTGCAAGCCAATCTCAATGGCGCCAGCCGGCCCGTCAACGGTCTTGGTGAACTGGTCCAACACACCGGAGGCCAGTTCGTCCGTCTGGTGGGACAAACAGCGGCTGGCTATGGCGGGCTGATTACCAACTTCAAAGCCACAGCTGGACAGGTAAGCGGCCCAGTCAAAATTGTCGAGATGGGTGCCCAGCTGAGTCGTCAGGGCGGAAGCGGTTTGGTGTTGTTCATGGCGTTGATCTCGATCAACTTGGCCGTCCTCAACGCGTTGCCCTTGCCATTACTAGATGGCGGCCAAATGGCGCTTCTTCTCATTGAAGGGGTCCGAGGCAAACCCGTCCCGGAACGCTTTCAACTGGCGTTCGCCCAATCCGGATTTCTTCTTCTCGTGGGATTAACAGTGGTCCTGGTCATTCGCGACACCAGCCAGTTGACCTTCGTTCAGCAGTTGCTTGGGCGCTAATGGTTTAAGGGCCTTGGAATGTAGACTTCACCATCTGTTGAACGCTGCCCTCAGCTGCATGGCTAAAAAGTCGATGATTGCCCGCGACGTGAAGCGCAAAAAGATGGCAGAGCGCTACGCAGCCAAGCGCTCTGCACTTATGGCAGCGTTTAATGCGGCAGCTGATCCGATGTCTCGGCTCGAGATTCATCGCAAAATTCAGGCCCTGCCACGCAACAGTGCCCCAACTCGGATCCGCAACCGTTGCTGGGCCACCGGCAAACCCCGTGGTGTGTACCGCGACTTTGGACTTTGCCGTAACCAACTGCGCGAACGGGCCCACAAGGGAGAACTGCCAGGCGTTGTGAAGTCCAGTTGGTAAGAAGATTGATCCTTCGACATTGATCGACAAGAAAGGGGAGGCGAAAGCCTCCCCTTTCTTGTCGATGGAAACCATGAAATGTCAAAATAACAATTGACAAAAGGACATAAGCCGTCGTGCAAGGAAAAACACAGTCGATCTCGTTTGACGGACGCGAGATAAGACTGACCACAGGGCGTTTTGCCCCCCAAGCGGGTGGTTCCGTCTTGGTCGAATGCGGCGACACAGCCGTGCTTGTTACAGCAACACGATCAAAGGGACGCGATGGAATCGATTTCCTCCCACTGATCTGCGATTACGAGGAGCGCCTTTATGCCGCCGGACGGATTCCCGGAAGCTACATGCGTCGGGAAGCTCGTCCCCCCGAACGCGCAACACTGACCTGTCGCCTGATCGACAGGCCCATGCGGCCGTTATTCCCAAGTTGGATGCGCGACGACTTGCAAGTTGTTGCAACATGCCTATCGCTCGACGAACGGGTTCCAGCTGATGTGCTGGCCGTCACAGGCGCATCCATCGCAACGCTTCTCGCCGGCATCCCCTTCAATGGGCCCATGGCTGCTGTGCGTGTCGGCCTGCTTGGAGACGACTTCGTTCTCAACCCGAGCTACCGGGAAATTGAGCGAGGAGATTTAGACCTCGTCGTCGCTGGCACAGCGGATGGTGTGGTGATGGTTGAGGCAGGCGCCAACCAACTCCCCGAAGGAGACGTCATTGAGGCGATTGATTTCGGCTATGAAGCCATCCAGGAACTCATCAAAGCCCAGGAAACACTGCTGAAAGACCTCGGCATTAAGCAGGTCAAGCCGGAAGCGCCCAAAGAAGACAACACTGTTCCTGCTTACCTCGAAAAGCAATGCACGAAAGCAATCAGTGCTGTGCTCAGCAAGTTTGAGCAAAGTAAAGAGGAGCGCGATAACGGTCTCGAAGCCGTGAAAGCAGATGCAGCTGAAGCGATCGCAACCCTCAAGGAAGACGACGCCGTGCGTCAGGCCGTATCCAGCAGTTCGAAATTGCTGAACAACAGCTTTAAGGCTTTGACCAAGAAGCTGATGCGTCAGCAGATCTTGAAGGATGGCAAGCGCGTCGATGGGCGTGGATTGGATGAGGTCCGTCAAATCAGTGCGATGGCCGGAGTTCTGCCCCGTCGAGTCCATGGCTCAGGTCTGTTCCAGCGTGGTTTAACGCAGGTTCTATCCACTGCGACCTTGGGAACCCCCAGTGATGCCCAAGAAATGGATGACCTCCATCCCAACACCGAGAAGCTGTATCTCCATCACTACAACTTCCCCCCATACTCCGTTGGCGAAACCCGTCCAATGCGATCCCCCGGCCGTCGCGAAATCGGCCATGGCGCTCTAGCGGAGCGAGCCATCCTTCCCGTCTTGCCTGAGAAAGACACCTTCCCTTATGTCGTACGGGTGGTGAGTGAAGTGCTGAGCTCCAATGGCTCCACGTCCATGGGCTCCGTTTGCGGCAGCACCTTGTCTCTGATGGATGCAGGTGTGCCCTTGAAAGCACCCGTGAGTGGTGCGGCCATGGGTCTGATCAAAGAGGGGAAGGACATCAAAATCCTCACCGATATTCAGGGCATTGAGGACTTCCTTGGCGACATGGATTTCAAGGTGGCTGGCAGTGAGAAAGGGATCACAGCCCTTCAAATGGACATGAAAATCACTGGTTTACCCGTGAAGGTCATTGCCGATGCTGTGAACCAGGCCCGTCCCGCTCGGCTGCACATCCTCGAGAAGATGCTCGAGGCGATTGACAAGCCCCGTGAAACGCTGTCGCCCCATGCACCACGCCTGCTGAGCTTCCGTATCGATCCTGAATTGATTGGAACAGTGATCGGTCCTGGTGGTCGCACCATCAAGGGCATTACAGAACGCACCAACACCAAGATCGATATCGAAGACAGTGGAATTGTCACCATTGCCTCCCACGACGGAGCTGCAGCAGAAGAGGCTCAAAAGATCATTGAAGGCCTCACCCGCAAGGTGAACGAGGGCGAAATGTTCTCAGGCTCGATCACTCGCATCATTCCAATCGGCGCCTTCGTCGAGATTCTTCCTGGCAAGGAAGGGATGATCCACATTTCTCAGCTCTCCGAAGCGCGCGTTGAGAAAGTGGAAGATGTCGTGAAAGTCGGCGATGAAGTCACCGTGCGTGTTCGCGAGATCGACAATCGCGGTCGGATCAACCTCACCCTGCGTGGGGTTCCTCAAAACGGCGAATCGACAGAGGTGGAACCACAGCCCACCCCAGTTGCACCCCTCAGCTGATCACACCTGAAAGCCGGGATCGATCTCGGCCATCGCCCGCGTCGCACGCTCTCCGAGCGCGACGTGGGCTTTTCCATGGCTGGCAATCAAACAGCCAGCCTGACGAACATCGCCCGTGTTGTAGGTGAGGTCGCCGAGATCAGCGTGGGTAAATCGTCCACCAGCCGCCAACAAAACAGCCTCCGGTGCAGCCATATCCCAATCCTTTGGAGCACTACGGCCCGAGAGAGAGATGTAGAGATCGGTTTCTCCACGAAGAATCGTGGCCACCTTGCAGCCCACACTGCCAACCGCCTTCGACCCACCGAGTTGCAGTTCACCGATCAATTTCTCAAGCCGGTCATCGCGATGACTACGGCTCGCCACTAGAAGCAAGTCGGACAATTCCTCGCGTTGGCTGAAGCGAACGGGTGAACGCGTTCCTTCACGGTCTTCACACCAGGCGCCATCACCCACCAGGCCAATCCATAGCTCATCGGCTTCGGGTAACAGCACCACCCCTAAAACAGGCCGATTCCCCCGCACCAAAGCGAGGTGCACCGCATATTCCCCAGTCCCTTGGAGAAAATCCTTGGTGCCATCAAGCGGATCAAGGATCCACAACCATTCGGCGGGCAGAGGCTCACCTTCGGTGAGCTGTTCTTTGGCGGTTTCCTCACTGAGCAGAGTCCAACCAGCATCGGGGAAAGCCCCCGATAAACCCTCGAGGAGCCATTGGTTCACGGCCAGATCAGCCGCGGACACAGGCCCCTCTCCACCGTTATCGACACTCAAAGCTTTCGGAAAGCCATGGGGAGGCTGTTCGCCACGGGCGTACGCACGCAGAATGTCGGCTGCCCCCCAACTCAATCGTCTCAACTCAGTCAACAAAACTTCTTTGCTGACACCAGCAGGGAGAATGGCGGAGTTGGACATCATGATTAAGAGGGGCGCTGGCCATTGTGATGCAGCGGGATGAACCAGCCGCCGGAAGTCTTTACCTCGTCGGCACTCCGATCGGTCATATGGGAGACCTTTCCCCTCGGGCCAGTCACCTTTTAACAACGGTGGATGTCATCGCATGTGAAGACACACGCCATAGCGGACAGTTGCTGAGCAATCTCCAGGCCCGCGGTCGCAAAGTCTCCTTTCATCAGCACAACATTCGTACGCGATTGCCCCAGCTTCTGGAATTTCTGGAAGAAGGCCAAAGCCTTGCTGTGATTAGTGATGCGGGCCTGCCAGGCATCAGCGACCCCGGCGAAGAGCTGGCCACGGCTGCACGCCAGGCGGGGTATCCCGTGCTGTGTATTCCTGGTCCTTGCGCGGCCACAACAGCTCTGGTGAGCAGTGGACTTCCCAGTGGACGCTTTTGCTTTGAAGGGTTTTTACCCTCGAAAGGTAAAGAACGACGACAGCGTTTGGAACAGCTTTCGAGCGAACATCGGACCACCGTGCTTTATGAAGCGCCGCATCGATTACTCACGTTGCTGGGCGAACTTTCCAGTTGTTGCGGCCCCGATCGTCCGATCCAAGTAGCGCGAGAACTCACCAAACGCCATGAAGAGCAGGTGGGGCCCACGGTGGAAGCAGCGCTCGCTCATTTTCAACAAACCCGCCCCCAGGGGGAATTCACCCTGGTTTTAGGAGGTGCCACACCCATGGCACAGCCAGCCCCCAGTGATGCCGAACTCACAGAGCAGCTGCAACAGCTGATGGCGCAGGGAGTCAGTGCCAGCGATGCTGCCAGACAACTCGCCGCAACAACCGGACTGTCCCGGCGCAGGCTCTACGCATTGCTGCACCAAGACGAGTCAGACTGAAAAAAATCAATGGATTCTTTGCTGCCTCGCTTACGACTACTGCTCTGGAGTTTTGGAGGGGGCGCCCTGCTGATGCTTCTGCTTTGCCTTGGCGCACAAAACTTGCAACAGCGTCATCAACTCCAAATCGGGTCGGTTCGTCTTGTACCACTTCCAACGGGATTTCTCGTTGGCATCTCTCTGGTATTGGGCGTGATTAGTGGAGGGAGCGTGGCCGCGGTTTTGATGCCAGAGCAACAAGAAACCAATCTCGATCCTTAATCAGGCATCGAGGGCAACCACCGTGCCTTCCATCACCAGCCGTGTGATGCCGCGTTTCAACAAGTAAGAACTCGTTCGCTCAAAAACAGTGGTGTCAGGCACCTTGATCACACGCTGGCTGCGACCACATTGGCGTTTCGCGGCCCGAGGGTTGGCAAACAAAAACAGGCCCTGACGATCCTGATCAACGGTGTCCAATGGACCCAATTCAGGAAAATCCCTCAAGGGGCGAGCATCCAACTCCACAACTTTGTCGACCAACATATAAACGCTGTCTGGAAGAACACCGGGGCTGAGGGGCTGCGTTTCCATCGGTGCGGAGCCACTTAGTCCCGCAACACCAATCAAGGGCACTAACTCCGTGAACACGTCCATGGGGACAAGCTCCTCCAACGCTGAGCCCTGATCGTCCGACGCCTCCGCAAAATCAGCGGCATCATCAAGCGCAAGGCTGCTCGATTCATCCGCAGAGAGCTCCTCAGCCGAAGTCTCTGGTGTGGCGCTTTCGGCCGATGCGGCGTCCACGCTTGAAGGCACGTCCAACGGTGGAATCTCAAGCAAGGGTTGCGCCGCTACGGCAACCGTTCCGCCCTTCTGCCGGCTGGCTTTCAATGCGGCGTAAGCCTCAGGCGGCAACAGAGCTTTAACCGTACGGCTCACCGTATTTGGGCTACAGCCAAATGTCTCGGCCAGCGCTGCTGTGGATTCACCTGCCTTGTAACGGCCAACAAGCTCTTGCTTCTCGCTATCGCTAAGACGACGCGCTGCCATCCAATGCTGTTACACAGTGACCAAGTTTAGAAGCCAATGGCCACGATTCATCCATACCTCCCGGCCCGTGCTGTCAAAATGAAGCTGTGCTCCCTTAGCTCAGCTGGATAGAGCAACTGCCTTCTAAGCAGTCGGTCGTGTGTTCGAATCACACAGGGGGCGTTCAT
>ERZ802830.1919-NODE-1919-length-19325-cov-7.78106_pt1 | contig 19325 bp, 26 predicted proteins | sample MGYA00345654_ERZ802830 | MGnify/ENA primary metagenome ERZ802830 (study PRJEB30503, sample SAMEA104212375) | marine metagenome | biome: Westerlies Biome; feature: [SRF] surface water layer (ENVO:00010504) within the epipelagic zone...; material: water...
GATAGCGGCATACTCGCTGTCAGCTTTCACATGATGCACTTCGCAGACTGTGTAGCTTCTAATGACATGGTATTTCATCACACTTCCTCCAGCTGCCAAATTTCCCACGGGCTGCACCCGTAGTATGTTTCTTTTTCGCTTATGGCTTTTTCAAAAAGCTCATGGTCTTTTAGCATCTGCTCAATCGCGGCTTCGCTTTCTGCTTCAACAATGAGTTCGATTTCTTTCTCGGTTGAAAGATTGACCTTGTACTTTTTCATCACGCTTCCTCCGCTAGTTGAACTTCCCAATCGTCTGAGCTTTCATCCACGTTCCCCTTTGTCTCGCCTAGAATGTAGGTAAGGTCTTCGTGAGCTTGGAAGTATTCCTCAAGTATCTGCTGATCATTCCATTCATACCCATACTTTACTCGTGAACCATACTCTTCCTTCATCCACTCCTTCACATCTTCAATGCGAACCTTGACTTCCACTGTCTTTGTTTGTTCGACAGTGCGCGTTGCTGTTATAGTTATCTTGGCCATCACGCTTCCTCCACTTCATCATATAATCTTGAGATAATGGCAGCTAACGCGCTGCCTAAATGCTTGCGGTCACAATTCAGTACGGCATCGCGTACGTCGAATACGTTGGGGTTAGCGCTGCATGACAGCGGGTGTGTCTTTACAGGTGGCATCTCCCAGTCATCGTCAACGAGCGCGTCAACACGAAACCCATCGCCGCCTACACTGTGTTTGTTTAAGAACTCCAACAAGGTTGGCTTATCTGTTGGCACCTCAATTTGCTCAAAGGCACCTAACTGTTTGGCGTCGGCTTGAGTACCAGCCCAACGACCTTTGTTATCCGTGTAAAGTTTCATACAAATCCTCGCAGCGCCCAAACAACAACGACAGCAACGATAAGAGCGCTGGCTAACCAGCGACCAACAAAGCAGCGCCAGCATAATTTGACATTGGCTTGGGTATCAGCCCATTGGGTTTTAATATTTGTGTATAATTTCATTTACGCTCTCTAATTTTAAAATGATTGAGATAACAAACTGCGCACCACCAATAATTGTTTTGGAACAGTACAACTTCTGTTGAGTTACATTTGTCGCATTTCATATTAACACTCCTCACAAACAAAAGACTTGTGGCCCATGTTCAACGTGATTGGTTCATTGCAATGAATGCAGGCGCGATTGATTTGACCTGAACCATTGCAGCGTGTGCATTCCATTTTAGCGGTGTCTATATAACCAACATCTCGACCAAAATTATGCGCACGTTCAATTTCATATGTAATAACCCCCTGCCCTTCACATTCTGAGCAAGGATCGGTGATAAAAGTTTCAGATAATTGAATAACAAAATCACTGATACGTCCCATAGCAGCTTACCTTTGTTAAAAAGACCCTCTTGCTTATGGAGAAAAACAAGAGGGTTAGTCTTCCGGGATGAACAGTGACAGGAAAAGCATCCCAGGCTTTTATCGGTCGTAGTAACGCCGATAAAACAGATGAGTTATGAAAAGCACACAGGCCAAAACAAGCACTTGTATGCTCAACATATAAATGCCTGCGATGATGCTTGAGATCAGACCAAACATGATGCAGATCCATAAAAGAATGAAGATAAGAGCCATTTATCCAAAGAGCGCTGGTTTTGGCTCATCTGACTCAATGCCAAGCATCTCATGATCATCTTCATCTATTGAGATATTGTGTCCATCATCTTCTTGGTTGCTGTCTAATGCAGAAACAGAACGAACATTTTTTACACTAGAAGAAGTGATATCGATTGTGGCAGTGGTTTTATTCTCACCGCGGCCATTTTTTAGATCAATCTCAATATTTTGATTGTCTTTAATAGAAATACGATGACGCACATAATCTTTAAGAGCATCATGAATTTCATCTTGATTAAGCGTAATTTGCATTTGCTTTGCTTCCTTTTGGTTTGCTTTGATTTTATTGGGTGGTTGTAGAGTAACCTTGTAGAGTTGCCCCTGCTTTGACGGCAGCCGGATAAATAACAGTCATGTATTTAAGAATATTATCAAGCTCTACGTCAGCTAAGCCTGCTAAAACAACAGTAGAAGTTGCAAGCAAAATAACTAATTCTTCAGGATCATCATCGTATTGTCCTGCATTAGCAATTATGCTTTGTACTGTTTTTAAATTTATTTTTATTTTATCAGGCATATAATATTTCTTTTCCATAGAGAGCCAATAAAGCGGCTTCTGCACGTCCGTCATCTTTAACACGACTGAATAGACTTGCGTATTGTGGAAATCGCTCGATGGCTAAGCCACGTGAAGCACCTTTGTTTTTTGACAGCCCAAAATACTTTTTCCATTTAGCAGGAGTAACTGTCTTTTTTTGTATTTTGTGAGCAGCCAATCCCATTTCTATTGCGCCGTAACCTTGACCAAATCTAAATGTTGAAGGTGCGCTTTGATTTGGTCGAGAAGCGACCTGTTCTAAAACCGCTACATAATCTTCTCTAGCTTTGGGAGAAAAAAGCTCGTGAATTTCATATAAGTTTAAAACAGATCGCCCCTTGCGATCAGCAACAATAGGCATATCCCAAATTTCTAACATGCCTTTGGAGGAAAGTTTGGCGATTGCGCCAGAAAATCCGGGATCAATACCTATTATTACTGTCATTATCCAAACAACTTTGCTGGCTCTGGACGACCTGAACCAGACGCGCCTTTGTTTGAATCTGCTGGTGCTCCTTTTGCACGATTACGGTCTTTGCCTTGGTTCTGTGCAATCCAAGCTGTGTAAAATTCAGGATCTTTCACATCATGGCGATATTCATTTACCGTCTTATTTGTTTCTGGATGAAAGACTTTTGAAGTTACATTTTGTGTGCGTGTTTCGCCGGTTGGTACATAATTACCAGCATCGTCACGAGCAACTTTGTCAACGATTTCACGAAGAACGCCTAGATTAACTTCTTTGCCAATTAAGCTTGTAAGCACTGGCACAGTTGTTGGCATTTCTTTCTTTTCATCGAAGTTGTAAAGCTTAACTACTTTTTCTTCTGTTGTTTGCGCAGATAACGGCTCCTTAGTTGCGAGTAGGCATAGCTCTTCAATAATGGCAAAACCAGGGAGAGGAATACGTGTTTTACCATCTTCTTTTGAAACATAGTAATTCACTCCTTTGCCTGATGTAATCCATATTGTTTCACGATATTCACTACCGTTAATGTCAGCGTGAAATGTAACGCTGCGCGCATCAGAACTGCGTGATTTATTTGAATAAGCAAGCTTAATAACTGCAGAATAAATGTCAGAGGAAAGAGGTTGATACCCGCCTCCTCCAGCAATATCCTTGCTTTCTTCAAGCCCTTCAGTTGTTAGATTATCGAAAAGACCCATATGGTCCTCCTTTGATTTGGTTTGATTTGATTAGCTATAATAGCCATGCAAATGATCGATCAGTCCCTGAGCGTCATTATCTATGAACGTCTCAGGTCTTGTGAACATTCCCATTGGGGATCGAATACGTTCTCCGATTGTTTGCTTTGTCAGCTGGGTTTGGAAAACGTGTTTATACCCAAGCAACTCATCCTGCTCGGTAATATTAAGAAGATCATTTTCGTAATCTTCCAATGCTGTAAGAGCAATTTTTTTAGTTGCTACAACAGTCGAGAAATAACTTTCAACACCATTGTTCTTTAAAGCACCTTTAATAGGTACTGATGTGCGCATTTCCATTGCTTTCTCGTCAAGATCAGAACGGGTATGCGCTAGAATGATTACAGATTGTTTTACAGACGGAACCAGGACTTGCATGATCCGTTTAAAAAACTGCTGATAATCACCCCATGCCTTCATTGTATTAGCAGCGCCCAATACATACTGGCTTTCATACAAATCCATTAAGAATGTCAGCGTGTCGAGCACTACTGTATCAAACTTATCGGCGCCATCATTGCGCAAATATTCAAATGCTTCAATAATCTGCATTGGATCTGTAATAACTTTGGTTGTGAACTTGTTACGAAATGGCAAACGTTTGCCACTTTCGCAGTTAAGGTAAAGAACACGTCCCTCGCCTTTTAAATTCATTAATGATGCTGATTTTCCTGATGCAGATTCACCAGCAATCAACACAAGTTGGTCATTTTGACTCATGTGTACCTCATGGATTTTGATTAATTTTACGAGCGACAGATCTAAGAACAGTCCGACGCAGTTCATCTTCAGGCAATGGCTCTTGAAGCTTGGCGTTAAAATCTAAGACATGCGTTTGAATCTCTGTATACTTCATGCCACTATCCATTAGAGCAAACGCGTATTTTATAAGTTGGTTATTACGATTACCGTCACTGATGCGAGAAGCAAACCAGCGTTCTAAGTTTGACAAAGATGCAAGAGATTTATTAGCTTCTGCAAATTGCTCGTTTTTGGATGTTTTTGGCACAAAGCGCAGAATATCTAAGATTTCTGTACCTTTGCTATAACTGTATTTTGCTTTGTTATTTGTCAGCCATTTCTTAGATCTTTGAAAAGTACCTTCATCAAGTTTAAACGGCAGCCAGTTACTAATATTATCCATAAACTGACGGTATTCTGCTTTATCAAGCTTAAGCTCATAGTTCATAGGAAGGATGATACGGTAACGATTAATATCATCTGTGTGTCGTTTTGTTGTATGCATGAGCCAAACGTAGTCTTTAAGAAGATCTTGTGCTTGGTTCATTGGAAACGAGCCATCCACATCCAAGACAATCATATTAAACCCAAGCAAAGCATTTGCTTCGGTACGATGATTGTTTAGAAACCTATGATTTGCCCAGTGATGCCCTGGAGCCGTAATAAGTTTATGCAATTGATCAAAGGGCTGTGTTTCTGGCGTATAGTCTTTTGCAAAATCTTGACTGTAAGAAAATGTCATTTTATCAAGATCTGTTTCTTGCAGGGTTTCGCCTGAAAAAAATTCAATACCATCAATATACGCTTTTTTAAGAATGATATGCTGACGATAGCCCCATGCAGCAGCCATTGTGAGCAATTCTTGGCGTGCAACATTGCTTTGTTTGTAAAACGGTAAAGCCTCAAACAAATCAGCGTGCGTTACTTCTGCACCAACACCTGCAATGTAGCGTGCAAGTTTCATATAAGATTTTTCGCGTCTAAAGATTTTTTGAAAAGCTTCTCCAGATTCTTCAGTCAGTTTAATTGCTTGGCGCAAATGCTTTTCTGTTAGCTCATCATCTTCATCAATAAATGCAAATGCACCTGCAAGTTTATACGCTTTGAAATATCTATGAGACATTTCTGCATGACGAATAACTTCAAATTCTGGCATTGTTTTTGCCAGTTTTTTACAATGGGATTGATAGGCGATAAGAAGCTCTGAAACTTTACGAGGCACGTTAATGCGCCAGTTGTTTTTAGCTGGATCTGCTAAATCAGTAAAAAGCGAAGACCATTTATTTAATCTATTAATATCTGTTTGATCTACAAGATTATCATAGATTTGTGCTGGTGATTCATCTTCTGAGGCAGGAATAGGAGTGCCATAAGCAAAGAAACTCCGACGCGCATAGCCTGTGTCTAGCAAACTATAAAAATGATCTTCTGTTGATCCACCATCAAACAAACGTGTGGGCGTGCCAAAGAGCAGCATGTTTGTAGGCGTTTTGCCTACAAGTGGCGTGTTACGCTTATTATCATTGGTATTCTTAATCAGTTTTTCTTTGATAAGGCCCTGATCATAAAGCTCAAGATAAGCATGAAGCATATCAGCAATGCTGCTGAGATTTAAACCGATCTCGTCTACTTGAAAATTAATAGCGCCTGTTCCAGAGAGCAGTATTTTTTGACGTATTTGCTTCAACGCAGGTACAGTACCGCTGTCAAAGTCAAAGGTGAACGCACCTGTTTCTCGGTATTCTCTTTCTAAGCCAAGAAATTCTTCATCTTCGCTTGAGTTTTTCATAGCGGCTCTACGTCGAGCCAATGTCCACATGTTTTGTTCTGACAAGATGGGCATTGTATGATCAATAAAGCTTTTTCTGAAGCCTTGGCAGACATGCGTTTCTAACAGGTTTGTAGAAAAGCCTTTGCCTGTGCCCGATGGAGACAAAGCTACAGCGTAGCCGTTTACAGGCACTTCACCGCGTTCTTTGGATACAAGCTTGGCTCCCATTGTTGCTGCAACAGTAAACAAATAGTAAGCAGCAAGAATACGAAAAAACGGTTTATCTTTATTTTGTGTTCTATGTGAAAGAACTTCTGTAACTTCTTCGATTAACGGATGATGGGTATCAGAGCAAAACTCATTCATGGATATATTCGTCCTTTTGAGTGCAAATTGGAAACGCTGAGCAATAGCCACAAGCTTTTACTTGACCTGGAACTTCAACGATAATGCCTTTGCCTTTTTGTTGGAGATACAAATTGGCTTGTAGTTTATCAGTGAAGTTTTTTGCTGAGCGCCCAGATGTTTTAGTAGCGTCAGAGAAATACTTATAAATAGTCTTTCCCCGCCAAAGATCTTTATCGGAGCAACGTGGCAAATCTCTTTGAGGCGTTTTGTTAAAATTAGTTATTTGAGTAAGACGTTCAGCAATCCATGCTTCTGTTTCTTTAAAAGACATAAGAGCATAAGTTTTACTTGTAATCTTTTGCTTTGGATAGTTTTGATTTGCTTTGCTTTGCGCTCGTGACCAATCTGTAAAGATAAATTGGATTTGCATATGATCTTTGGTGACTTTTTCAGGATTGAGCCAACGGTAGATACTGCCTTGCTGAATGTATTTTTCATCATTGGTTCCATTTATGTAGCCATAAACAGATGTAGATTTAAAATCATTTAGCTCGCCATCGAGGATCATGTCGAACTTGCCAGATATCACATACCCCATAAATTCGCGCTTAGAGCGCTGTTCAAGGTAAATTGGCACCTCACCCTCCTGAATATTAGTTGGGTTAATTCTGACGCTCTCTATGAGCTTGTCAGGGTATCCTAAGCGTCTAAGAGCTTCTTTGTAATCTCCGCGCCAGGCACGTTCAATACCATCATGAATAGAATGTCCCATACGTGATGCGATAAAATCAGACACATCTGGTACATCTTTTGTTTCTGTCGTCAAACGTCTTTCTAGAAGAGTCTGGCGTAATGGGCGCAATAGAGAAGTTGCAGAAATTGCATATTCACTCGGCGTGAAATCATAACTGTCAGCTGCAAGCCAGACAGCAAGAGGCAAGCTGATATCGTTTATGTTTGTAATTTGCATGAATTTCCTCCGAGGTAGGGAACAACTTTACTATGCTTTGGTAACAAATCAACTGCTTTGATTTGATTTGTTTTCTTTTGCATAATGATCAGCAATAGTTTGCTGTATCGCGGCAGCATCTGCATTATTTGGCAATTCAATTTCTTTTGCCCAGGATGGATGAAAGATAGCAAGATTACCGCCAAGCTTAACGATATCATGTTTGATATCTGGATGCTCTTGCCATTCGACAGCTTCAACAAGATGTTTGTTTACATACGCTAAAATATTTAGATCGTTTGGGATAATGTAATATTGAGCGTCATGTATATGCGCGATAGGCCGTATTTTTGTTGCGTATTTGCTTTTTCTGACTTTCTGCATGAATTCTGCGCTGGCGCGCGAATTCAGCAGACACCAAGACTGTCCTAACGCATTGCCGGCTGTTCTACCTTCAGCTGCTGCTTCATGAGGAGTGGCTTTGTTGCCTCTGATAACTTGATGCAGCAAAGGCGTTCGAACACGCAGGCCAAACGCAGCTGTAATATAGCCTGTTTGAGAAGCTGTATTAAGTTTATCCGCGATCCATTTGTCACTTTCTTTGTAAAGATCGTGGTAGCTTTGTTCGATGTTTTTTGCGGCTTTTCTTGAGAATCCGCCTTTAAGCATAAGCGTGTGAGACGTGCCTTGGTAAGTTAAAGCAAAAGTTGGCATTTTAGAATCTTGACGAAATTGACTGTATTTATCTGCAATTGAATTGATGCTTTCTACAGATGTCGGATCAATATCAGGCATATGGTCTTTGAAATATGCATAAGCACGCAAAGAATGACCGTCATACCCATCTGTGTAGACTTTCAATTTATTTGTATCTTTGGTTGTAAGTGCAGAGATACGATCTTCTAAAGATGCAAAGTCTAAACCAATCATTAAATAGCCTGGGGGTGCTCGAAAACAGTCTTTAATAGCCTTTGCGTATTTAGATCCTGTAGCTGGCAGGTTCTGCAGATTTGGGCTGGAACTAGATAAACGCCCTGAAACAGTGCCGCCAAGATTAAAATTACCAAATAAATAATATCCTCCATCTGGGCCTTGTAAGGCACTTTCCATTGGAGGAATGAAAGTAGAGATAATTTTATCAACGGCTTTAAATTTAAGCAGCTGATCCAACAGATCAAGAATAATGGAATTGCTTGTGTGTATTTTAAGTTTTTCTAGCGTATCGCCAGAAACAGAAGGGGCTTTACTTTGTTTTGTGTAATCAAGAACAGGCAATTCTAATTCTTCATAAAGCAGCCGTTGTACTTGAGGTCCAGAATTAGGATTAAATTTTACAGTGCAGTCTAATGCTGTAACACGTTTGACTTTAAGTTCAGCGTTACGTTTATCGACCCATTCTATTTTAAGTTGGTTTGTAAAACCTTGTACAAAGCTGTGCTTCTGTATGCTTTGCAATGCTTTGCTTTGATCTGCTTTTAACATGATTTTAGTTTTAAGCACTTGCTCCATATCAAGCGGCATACCTGTTAGCTGCATTTGAATAATGTCTTTGATTGCTGGCTGAAATAACGAGAAATAAATTTCTGTTTGTTTATCTGCAACAACAGTGTTCCAGTGTTTGTTATACACGAACCATGTAGAGCACGCATCGATGAGGTTGTATTCCAGCAGCTGGTCAAGTGGAAGCTTTCGAATATCTTTAATGTCTTCGACAGCATAATTGCCTGCGAACTCTTGCGCTTGGGCTTTAAGAGATAATTCATTACCTGCGCAGGAGTTTGTGGCAAGATAAGTAATCAGTTTTGTGTCATCCCAATTCTTGAGCATGACATCTAAACCATCGAGCAATCCAGCTGTGTCTGTGAGATGTTTCATGAACAGCTGATAAATAAGCACATACGCATCATAGCTGATGTTGTGATAAATCATTGGCTTGTTAAATTGGCAGAAAAAATCTTTAAGCAGATCTCTTACAGTATGAGCGTGGTCGCTTTGGCTCAAAAGATCTACAGGAAAAGAAACACCAGCGTTTTCTGACCAGGCAAAAGCAATTGTACCGATGCCCGCGGAATGGTGTTTTAAAGAAAAACCTTCAATGTCGCAAGCTAAGGTACAATCCATTTCAAGAAGCTTGTTAAGCCACATAGATATCTCAGCCACTGTCTGAGGATAAGAAGCTTGTTTAAGGATCTCGTGACCAGGCTCCTCATAAACGCCATGAGCGTGGTTCCAGAGCGCTGTGAGAGACATTTTAATCTTAGCGCGCGCTTTTTTAGGATCATAAAAAACCTGGCGATAATTTGGACAAAATACGATTTTAAAAGGGTAGGGGTTGTTATCAGGGTAGTTAACATCAAGAACATAGCCTAAATTTGCTTCTGCTTTTTTAGCGCCTGTAAGTGTTTTGAAATACTCTCCCTCAGTGATGATAACATATTCAACGCTCAAATCTTCTAAGATAACCATAACATCGTTAAGGTATTCTTTTTGTTCTGCACGAGATGTTTTCTTGCCTGTGATATGCAGCTGGTAAGCAATAACATCTTCTTCTGGGATGTTATACGGCGCTAAATATTCTCTGATAATGCCGTCTGCTTCTAGCTTCTGCGTCAAAATAGCATATTTGTATGAGCTTTTTGGCTCAGAGAATGTTCTGTATTGCATTAGAATAACATCCTATTACCGATATAAGAGTAAATTTTGTTTTTTAGTTTTTCAAACTTATTTGCGCCAACATCTGTGTTGCGCATTGTCCAGCCTTCTTCTTTTGTGCGTTTGCTTTTTTGAAGAGATTCAGGACAAATAGATAATAAACATTCTGGAATAGCATCTCGTATGTCTTGTACTGTTTTACAGTTTCTGAACAAAACGCTAAATGCTTGAGTAAAATATTTTTTGTCATCAGCAAGAGCTGCATAACAATTTACAAGCTTATAGCCTTTGTCAGCTATATTTTTATGAAGCGCATGACGAGGCGCGTCATTTACATAAGGATTTGAACCAGTCCAATAGGTTCCATTGACTAGGAATCCTAAGTCTTTTGGATAATATTCTTGTTGTTCTTTAACCAATTCGCTTTCCAAACCATTCAAATGCTTTGCTTCGCTTGCAATAAGATTTTCAATAATAGCTGCGCTTAACTCATATTTGGTATGACTCCACATCTAATTCTTCTCCTGTATTTTTTACAGTTTGATTGTATTTGCCGGGAAGTTTCCCAAACAAATACAGTTTTGTGGTTGCTCTAGAAGCTCCGACAAAAAGCATTCGTGCAACTTGCTTTGCATTGTAAGACGTACCAATATTTCCAATATCCATGAAAACAGTATGGTATGTTGAGCCTTGGCTTTTGTATATCGTACAAGCTTCTTTGCCGCGTAAATCTACAAAAGTGCCTTTTGCAGTATAATATTCCTGCCAAAGTTTTTTTCGTGCCATGCGTTTAAGAAGACTATCAAGATATAAAGGATTTTTTGAGATTTTAACTTTTAATGAATGCCCAGAATTAAATTCTTTCACACGCGCATAGTAATATTCTAAATCAGGTTCATGTGGTTCTTGTATGCTAAAACGGCATGTAAACGTTTGTGGTTCTACAGATTGTACAAGGACTTCTCGTTCAACAGATAAGGTAATGCCCCTATCGACGTAGCTCTGAGCCACAACCATAACATCTTTTGGTTCAAGTATTGCAGACTTTCCGCGCAGCTGCCGGATATGCTCGTTATAGCTTTGGACGCGTTTGTTTGTGTAACATAAAATACGAGCATCTGCGTTTTCAGAAAGAAAGGTTGTATTGATGTGGTTTTGCATTTGTTGATTATCAAGATATTCTATATGCCCTGGAATTTCTTTAATTGGATTAAAGATTTCAGTTTCAACTGTAGCGCGCAACTGGGTGCATAAATTCATAAGGGCAGGGCTGCCAGCATTACGAATAGGTTCAGATAGGAATATAAAGTTCTTGTCATCAACGCCGCTATAAATAGGCGAGATCTGTTCTTTGACGGGCGCCATTTGAGCATGATCGCCCACAAAAATAATCTTACATTTTAAACAGGTTCTTAAGATTTCTGCGTAAAGCGTGCTGTCAATCATAGAGGCTTCATCAATGAATATGATGGCGTTGTTGATTGGCGCCCATTTATTAGTGCGCTTGATAGAGGTTTTGCCTGTTTTAAAATTCTCTTCAACAGTCAAATGCAAACAGGTATGAATTGTCATAACTGGTTCGTTAATTGTATTTTCTAATACTTCTGCAGCTTTGTTTGTTGTGGCGGTAAAAAGAACATCTGTATATTTTACTGGCTCACCTAAGAGGGCACAGGCTTCATTATAGCGTTTGTGCATGTTGTTTTTTAAATGAGACATAAGATACGTTTTTCCAACGCCTGCGCCGCCAGATAAAATGAATGTCTTTGCAGGAGAAAATAGAAATTTGAAAAAAGCATCAGCACCTTTTTGTTGATCTTTTGTGAGTGGCATTTAGGGATCCTTATTTGATTTGATTTGCTTTGATATGCAAAGAAATAATTTGATTTGATTTCCTACCAAATGTGTTCTAGGTTTCCTTTAGGGTATAAGGAGCAGTAACGATGACGACATTGTCATTTGCTACGTCAAAAGGCGGAGCAGGGAAGACTACGTCTGCAATTATATTAGGGACGACTCTTGCCAGAAAAGGCCATTTGGTTACATTAATTGATGCTGATCCAGCAGCCAGATTAATGGAATGGCATAAAAAAACTCTGGATTCATCAGTCACACTTAAAAACCTTACTGTGCTTGCTTCTGAGGGAGAAAGTACAATAGCAGACGAAATCGAATGGGCAAATTCTAAATCAGATTTTGTGCTAATCGATTTGGAAGGGGCAGCTACAATGACAAATTCTGTCGTTATGGCTGAAAGTGATTTGGTTCTTCTTGTTATGGGAGATGAGCAACAAGACGCTCAAGCTGTTATTGAAACAGTGGATCAAATCGGTCTTCTGGCGCGTATGGCGCGCCGGGAGATATCGTTTCGTGTTTTATTTGCGCGTACGGAGGCTGGTCGGAAAAATCGCCTGGCACAGTCTCTTAACGAGCAAGTAAGACGCAATATTGGGTCTTTTAGCACTGAGCTTACAAAACGTATGGCTTATTCAGCGCTGCACGCAGATGGCGGCGATCTTTATCATCTCGATCCAAAAGAAACCTACGGAGTAACACGAGCAATAGAAAATGCTGAGCTGCTTGAAGAAGAGCTTCAGTGTTTCTTAGAACTTTTACGACCTATTACGAAAAAGGAAAAACATCATGGCTAGAAGCAAATTAGATTTCACTGCATCTGTTGTAGAAAACAGTGATGCTGAGTTTGACCGTAAATTTGGTGACTTCATTAAATCTAATCTTGGAGATAAAGATAGTGCAACTAAGGCTTGGGCTTCTCGTGATCCAAATCCTACAAAGCAGATGTCTATTCGTTTGCCCGTGCGTGATTATGATTTGTTCAGAGCATTAGCTACAGCAGAAAGACGTACAAACGGTGATATGTTAATGATTCTTACAAAGAATTACTTAGCTCAAACAGCAGGAATCAAATAATATTGAGTGCTAAAGCACACTTATTTAAAAACTAGGCATCAACAGCGTTCGAGCCGTTTCACTTGCCTCATGGGAGCGAATCAACGGCTCGGCTCTGCTCTGCCTAGTTTAGTTTAAAGAGCCTTAAATGAGAGTGAGAAGTACATAGAAAAAAATCGTTATTTTTCAAAGGCTTACAAATAGTTAAAAGACAGGATATAGTTTTTACAAGACAACATTCGACTTTCCCAAGACATTATTTTATTTTCCCAAGACATTAAACGACTCTGGCAAGACAAAATATTACTTGCAATTGTCTTTCAAAAGAATTCGATTGTCTTCTATAAAGACAAAAAAGGAATCAAAGTTGTCTACTGAAGATGTGAATTTAAGAAAGTTAGATTACTCTCCAAATATTAATCCATTGGTTGAGCATAACGAAATTCGTGTGCGTCAAAAACTGGTTCGTACACGTTCTACACCATCTGATCTTTTAGATCCAGAGACAGGTGAAATAACAGCATCAACTTTGATTCACACAGTAGAAACTGTTGATGAAGAACATTTTGTAAAAGTCTTTGTTGAAGGAACTAGACTTGCATTTGATTTATCTCGAACAGCATCAAGAACTTTCCAGGCTATTTTAGAAGCGTATCAAAAAGAAAAAATGTCCGGGGGTTATGCAGAAAGCGTACAGCTATATTGGTTTGGCGGCGGGCTGAACGGAGAAGCTGTAAACATGTCAGAAAAGACTTTCCAACGTGGTTTAAAAGAACTCATTCAAAAGAATTTTTTATCGCCTAAAATCCCAAATGTATTTTGGGTTAATCCAAATCTCTTCTTTAGAGGCAATAGAGTAGCCTTTATGAGAGAGTATAGAAAAAAAGTTGCGGGCAATATTACTGATCAGCAAAATATGCTTCCGCAACAAGATCCGTAAAGAACGAAGCAATATTTTCGTAATTTCCTTCTAAGGTTTTTTCTAAAATCCATTTTTGTACATCTGTTGATAAATCTTTAGAAATAGTAGGAATTAGGGCACCAGTTTTAATACCAAATTTTGTTCTTTCTGAAGCAAAATTATATTTCTTTTGATATTTTATGTCATTTGATGATTGTTTTTTGGCTCTGCAAATAGCAGATGAAATAGCGCCTACTGATCTTTTCTGCATACGGGAAATTTCAGCTACAGAAAACCCAATTAAATATAATTCAACAGCGCTTAAATTTTCCGGGTTTACGTTTTTATGTATCTTTTCTAGTTTCATAGCTGCTCTCTTTGGTTTGGTGTGCTTTGATTGGATAACCTATAAATAGCACAAAAAAAGAATATGCAGCTATTCAATTTAATAAGAGATTTAGCATAGCTTGCTTTTTCTCTATAGGAAGTTTCTTTATTTTTTCAACAAGTTCCACGTCTAAAGAAGAACTAGAAGTTATGGTGTATATATGTTTAATTTTATAATAGTTTTCAAGCGCCGGTCTTAGTAACGTGTGAATACACACGTCAAATACTTCAGAAATTTTCAGTAATCTAATGACTGAAATATTGCTTTCACCGTATTCGTATTTTTGAATTTGTTGGACACTTAAGCCTACAAGATCAGCTAACTTTTGTTGAGTTATTTTGTGACTATGACGCAATCTTACAATTTCTGCGCCAATTGCTTTTGCAATAGTTAAAGAAGGTTTCATTTTTTTGCCTATTAATTTTTACAACGTTGGGCTTGTTACAAAAATTATTAGGTGGAGCGGCTGCCAAGTCATCATATGTGTTTAATATATATTCTATTTTAGCAGATTGTTTAGATTGACCGCCTTGCCATTCGGCGCGTGTCGTAAACTTTAGATAACAGTAGAAAAACTCAGAAAATTTAAAAAGACCTGACCAGTCGCCGCGAACAAAGTCTTGTGATTTTGGCGCTAAATGCTTTCTCCATTTTAAACGCCTATTGTATTTTCTTTTTTTCATTGTAACCTCCGCAGGCTATATTGCTTAGCTTTCTATTTCTTTCATTAATTCGCGTTGATAAGCAGGATGAGGTTGCATCCACTTTTTTTGAGGTATCCCGCTTAGCCAATCGCTGATTGTTGGGATAAACCCTGAAAAATCTTCTTTAACGTGTTGCTCTCCAATGAATCGTACGGGAACCATTTTAGCATCACTATTTGTAATAGTAACACCAAAAATTCTTTCACACTCAAAAATACCTTGGGTATGATGTCGTAAAGCTCGATGACGAAACGTTGGCTCAAACTGTTTGGTTTCATCAAACCAGTTATGAATGTCGATGTAATCTTCTGGAACACCGCCAAACTTTTTTACGCTGCTTTGCGCATGATGAAATGCATGTCCCATTTTAGAACTCATGCTCTCGGCTTACTTCTGTTGTAGTATATTGAACATGATTAACGCTGATTTTATCATCATTAACATTCCATGTAACATTACCACGGCCGCCTTCATTATTTTCCCAGCCGCCTTCACTAGATGTAAGTATATCCCATAAAAAATCCTGAGCTTCGTTAGAAAGATTTTTAGGTATGTCTTCAAAGCTGCCGCTGTCTCCGTAGCCTTCGTAAGTGACAACAATAGGATTTTCTAACTCATTTATAAGAACCTGACTTCTTAGCTCTTCTAATAGGGCAGGGCGCTCATTATTGAGTGACGTTTGTTTTCTTGCCCGTTCTTCTAGATATTTTATATGCCATGCATCATTCATGATTTCGCCTTTTGGATCATTTCTTTTGTCATATGGATTGTTCTACCAAAATTGACTTTGGCTTTTGGATTAGCGATCACAACCCACAACAATTGAGATCCAGGATTATCGCCCATGCGGTGACAATGCAGATCCGATAAAACGATAGCTGCTGTAGGTTGGTTATCTTTAATGTGATGATAGACGGGGTTTAAACTTGTGCCGCCTCTGCCATGCAGCACTAAATCATCAAATACATCGCCTTCGTGAAACTCATAAATATCATGAATTTTTGTATCAAAAGTTATAACGCTCATACGTTTTGGTGTGTACGTGTCGTAAACATATTTAATTTCAGTATTTACAACATTGAGTTGCTCATCTGTCATTGAGCCAGATATATCCCAGTACCAGCATAAATGTTCTAGACCGTTATTGCCCTGCTTAGAGGGAAGATATTCATCTTCATATCTGCGAGATGGGCGCCTAAAAGAATAATCATCATCGCTGATTTCTGTCATAAACTTTGCTAGTAGTATTTCCCAGGGCAATTGAGGCCGCAAATAATTTTCTACATGAATTTCTATTTCATTTGGAATAGTGCCAGGTTCATCTTTAGCCATGATAGAACTTTGCTTTGCTTTTATAATTTTGCGCAATGTATCTGTTTTGCTTGTTCCTTTTGGAATAGGCCGCATATCGTAATGTTTAGGATCAGCTTTAGGAGTTTCTTTTATAAGAATTTCATAAATTTGTTCTGTGCTCATACCTGTAAAACGTGGGTCTTTGAGCGCCCATTCAATGCCTTCAAAAGAAAATCCGTTTGCTTCATGCATAAGATTGATAAAATGATCACCTGATTGGTTCCATATTTCAGGGTTACGATCACCTAGACGACCATGATGATCACAGCCTGTATGCCAAAGTTCATGTGATAAGACTGTCACACGGGATTCTTTTGTAAGCACATCTCGATAAAAATAAGGATTAAAGCCTATAGTAACAGAGTCACACCAAGCCGTTGTACAATCCTCATCCCAGATATATTTATGGTTAGCCATCAAAGAGCCTAAAAAACCAGCACCTTTATAAGTAAAAAGTTTGGCTTTTGTTTTAGAAAACTCATTATCTAAAACTTCTAAGTTAAGCGGCTGCGGAACTATCATCGTCATCATAAACAAGCCTCGTAAGATCAAGCATGTTTTCTGTAAAAGCTTGATGTTGTTTGAGTTCTGGGTCTTTGCGAACCACATTTCTAAAGTAAATAACTTGAAAATCGGCAGGCAACCGTTTTACGTATTTAACAATAGAGCCAATTGTTTTCTCATTGCTGTAATCAACAAGCATTGTAACCAAAGCATATTTTGTACTGCCTTCGGCTGGTATGAATGTTGTTTCTGGATTTTGCTCGATTTGTGAGTATTTCGGCAATTGTTCATATTCTTGCAAGAAAGTGTAAAACTCTTCTGCAACGCCATCGGATATAACGCCGGCAAGTAAAGGAAGAGAGATTTGATTAAACTCTTTGCCTCTAATAAGCTTAGACGCAAATTCCCATGTGCGTGGACAAGCGAATGTTGCATCTGTGTGGTTTGGATCAAAGCTGTGGAGTTTTGAAGGCTGAAATTCGATAAAACCAATAATGCGTGAATCCATGCCAATCTTATGAAAATGCTTTAATGTTGGCTCCATGAATACACCGATTTCAAGTGTACATATGCGAGACTGCATTGCTGTACCCATATTTTTAGCAATAGCTTTGTCAGTTGTTTTATTACCTGCAGCAATGATAACTACATTTGGGTGTAGCTTATGACCGCCCACCATTTTGTCTAAAATGATTTTGTATGATGCAGCTAGAACAGCTTGAGAAGCTGATGGCAATTCATCTAAAAACAAAATCCAACCTTTTTTGCCTGGAGGCAAAGGCGTGTCTTCGAGTGGAAACATTTCAAACGGTGCAAAGAAAGCTTTATTTCCTTTGCGCATAGGCAAGCCCATCAAATCTTCTGGAGCCATTTGGCTCATACGCAGATCAATGACTTCTAAATTATATTCTTCGCCAATTTGATAAACGCAGTGAGACTTTCCAATGCCTGGGTTGCCAACAAGATAAGGCGCTATTCCTACTTTCATACATTCGATAATTTCTTTTTTAGCATCTTCGGGCGAAAGCACATGCATTCCCATCAGTAGACTCCATCTTGTTGAGTTGCAGCAAGTTCATTCCAACAATCAGGAGTAAAACCTGATCTAAGGAACTCACGATCATCGTCGGTTATTTCTTTGATTTTGGTTAAATCAAAATTTCCATCATACCAGTTTACAAGCTGTAAACTTGATATTGGAATGTCACGTTCATTGGCCTTGCCAGTGACGGGAGAAACTCTTTTGATTATCATAACGTACCTTTCGTGGTTCGATTTCCAAACCAAAAAAACTGCCGGGTACGTTTAAAAAAATAATCCTACACCCTGACGGGTGTAGGATATTTGCTTTAGCTAAGAGCGTATTCAGCATTCATGGCTGCCGCTGCTAGGTTTTCTCGATTTGGTATGTGAATAGGCAGCTTGTTACCAAGCTGGTTCACAATGAAATTAAGCATGTCTGACTGAGCCAGTTTGCTTAGAATAATATTGTATTGTTTACGCAGATCGTTTGCATAATTAGGATGCACACGAAAGCAGTCATGTATTGAAAGAATTTGAAATGGTTTGATAGGTAAGCTGTTAAGCATTTCTAACAGTTCTGTTTGATCAACCAATCCAATGTTATGTTTATCAATAAAATCAAGCATTCGTACAGGATAGTAATGAGACGCAAACACCGATCCTTTGGCATTTGCTAATAGTCTTAACAGCGTTTTATCTTTGCTGCGTTTTTTGCTGATATTGCGCACATTGCTTAACGCTAACTTTCGTAATTTGCTGATATGTTTTGCATTGTAATTACAGCGCGCTGTAAGCTCTCGAACCACCATACCATCAAGAGAATGTATGATGTTGGCTCCAAGAGCTTTGCCGTTTTCAATGGGTTTGTTTTCAGGGACAGTGACAGTATTTAACATGCCCAAGAAACTAAACTCATATTGCACGTTTTGTCTGACTTTGAACTTAGCATGAAAGTTGTCGGGCATAACCCAAGCAAACTCTTTTGCATCAGAATCCCATAAAGCTAGAAACATACTGTTTAGATTCCAGATGCCTGGCGAGGCAATGCTCATGATCTTTTGGAATAGTTCATATAAAGCGCCTTCACCAAAGACATCTTTAGGTGCTTTGGTAGAGCCATAGAAGCTTGGCATAATGGCGTCTTTAGCGTCTTTTCGAGAGATCTTTATATCTTGATCAGCATATTGATTTATAAGCTTTGTAATCTCTGCATAAAAATCTAGACGATCACCGCTATCAATGACATTACTAAGTAAAGCAGAGCGTTCGCAGCCGGCAAGTAAAGCTAAGATCTGAGCACCAGAAGCTGTAGCATCGAGGCTGATAGGGTAGTTTATTGATTGCCCCCGCTCTGCTTTACGATAAGCTTCTACACCAGCAAAGAATAACGCTGGCTCTTCTGCTTCAAGCACCAGCTGTTCTAGTTTATCTTCATGTTCTGTAAACCAGTCTAGTCTGGTATCCCAGGTTTCTTTCTCTAAGCCAAAGTTAGAAGCAATATCGATTTTGATATATTCAAGAGGTGTAAATTCTTGCATTAATTTAACCTTTCTCCATGAGCAAACTGAACACAGGCTTTGTTCCAGTCATTTCCCTGGTAATTGACATGATAGCCTTGGCAGTATGTTCTACCGCGCTTGTCGTATTTATGGGTGAGCCAAAACTTATTG
>ERZ802830.1921-NODE-1921-length-19308-cov-8.27398_pt1 | contig 19308 bp, 17 predicted proteins | sample MGYA00345654_ERZ802830 | MGnify/ENA primary metagenome ERZ802830 (study PRJEB30503, sample SAMEA104212375) | marine metagenome | biome: Westerlies Biome; feature: [SRF] surface water layer (ENVO:00010504) within the epipelagic zone...; material: water...
TATATTAACTATGTTATCCCAAAAGTTATCCCAATACAGCCAGTAAAACAATGTACTACATCAGAAAAAACTCATACGCTCTAATACAATAATTCTACTATACATTCAATCCATCATCATGTCCTGTGATAAGTACACTGTGCTAATGACAATCCATATGTAAGCACATGATTGTTAAGAGTCTAAAGTTGAGTCTTGGGTCTATAAATCATTGAAGTATAGGAAAAACATATATGTCTCATATTCGTTTCATCTTCATCTTGTCTATCTCTAATTCTTTGTCTAGTATAAATAAAATATAGTCTGATCTAATCTTCTCTTATCTAGTCTTATCTGCTCTAGGAATGTCCTAGGATTTACTTTTATAATCCAAATAAGCTATACAAAACTGTTTGGTATCATCTTTATTCATTAGAGTTTTATTATCATCATATACAGCGCTTAAGACACCTTTTTGAGCTTTTTTTAGCCAATTAGCTCTGTCAGTTTCATACATATTATCCAAAGCCAGCAATTGCTCGTTTGATCCAGTTGGAAACCCACCATGATATTCACCAGTTGTCTCATCTAAAATTTCTTCTTTGGCATAAAGATCAATATATGCTTGATCATCATATGGCTGGATAAAAATATCTCTTTCTAAAAAATATTCTATGTGGGCATTAACATCTGCTTGATCCTTTCGAGAGATAAATGCAATATCATCTATTTCTGGTAAAACACCATCTCTTTGGCTTGCCATCATCCAAAGCATATGAAGTGTATCTCGAGTATTTGGGTCAAGTGTCATGTAAGATTTATCTTGCATTAACTTTCGACCATATAACTTAAACCACTTCATTTCATCACTAAAATTTTTATTGCCTTTCTTATAGTGTTGGAAATGATGCCAATCTTTAATCATAAACTCCTTACTTTCATTGCTATTCATTAATAAATATTCCTTTCTTATAATTTTGGAAATGATGTCTATCATTAATCATAAATTTCTTACTTTCATTGCTATTAATTAATAATATCCTCCCCTTCTTTATCATTAACCCATTTTTGAATATCCGAAGCCCTCCAAACAGTCACGCTATCTGAAATTTTTATCGGCTTAGGAAATGTGCCTTTATTTAACCAATTGTAAATTGATGCTCGTGATACGCTGAGGATTTTCGTTAGTTCATTTACTCTGTAAAACTGCAGCTCAGATGCCATTCATTACTCTCCAAATCTATTTAAATAAGTCTTACCTTGTCTAATTTACAACAAAAATAGACCTCGTCAAGTACTTTATATAAATTATTTAAATTATTGAATTTAATAGATATCTCATTTATATATTTTGTATATATCACATAAATAAATTTATATTTCAAAACAATTAATTAGGGCTATATTGTAAACTCCATGAATTACACCCCCCCCCCTGAATCATAAATTTGGGTTACTTTTCTTATAATCTCTTTTTTTTCTAACTACTTCTCTATAAAATGTTCTGATGAATAAAACGCAAGAAGCCCTGTGTGAAATTATTTATAGGATAGCCTCCATTAAAAATATATCCGAATTCGGCTCGACTATAACTTATGGACTTACCAACTATGTTGCGAGATTTTCACTGATGAGTGATGAGTATTTTATTAGTAAAGAAGCAAAAAAACATATATTGAAATCATGGTCTATTAATCCACTTACAAGAAGTATAAAATCAAAAAAAAATGGTTTTACCTATGAGCATGTTATTCCCTCAAGTTTTGTGACAAAAGAAATTCTTAAAAATCCATCTAAAGATAATATTGAAGAGGTCTTAATAGCTACCGACTTTGTGGCAATAATTACTCAAAGTGAAAACAATGGAATTAATATAATTTCTAAAATGCCTGAAGGCTGGAAAATAGGTGACGATCCTTGGATAAGATATAAGGATTCGAATATCACTATTCTAAAAAAAAAAATAAGGATGAGCGGAGTTGCAAAAAGATAAACTCATGATTTTGGCAGTATATTTATCCGTATCAAGTTAGTAAAATAAGACTTTAAGGATTACATATGTCACAAGATAGAGCCTTAATCTGGGTCATCATTGTCTTCATCTTCTTCTACAAAGTCATACGAGCTATTCAGCTGCTTCAATCTGCCAAGGCTCATAAGTCTTAATCCAGGTTGTGCGAAACCCCTCGGGTATCTCCCCTCTTGCTACCGCCTGATTAATAGCTAGAAGCATAAGAATATCTAACCTATCCTTTGCTTTAGGATTACCTTGCAGAGCTTCCTGTTGGTATAGTTGTTTAGCCCTTTCCTGTCTCAATATGATTGATAAAAGTAGATTGGGATGGGTTATTTATGATTTTTGGCATCTTTTTTACCAGGATTCCATATGAATCCAAGCTCATCCATCTGCTTGCGAGTCAATTTTGTGGTCTTTCTTCCTTCGTATACTAATCGATAAAGTACAGGCAACACTAGTAATGTAAGTAAGGTTGAAGACCATACTCCACCGATCACAACCGTGGCTAGTGGTCGTTGTATTTCAGCGCCTACCCCTGTGGCAATGGCCATAGGAATGAAACCAAGTGATGCAACCATGGCCGTTATTAAGATAGCTCTTAGACGACTCAGGCTACCTTCTTCAATGGCAGTCTCTAATGATTTTCCTTCAGCCAATAACTGTCGAATAAAGCTAATCATTACGAGACCATTCAAGACAGCAATCCCTGATAGTGCTATAAAACCAACGCCCGCAGAGATAGAAAAGGGTATATCTCGCAGCCATAACATCAATACACCACCAGTTAATGCAAACGGAATACCAGTGAACACAATCAGGCCATCTTTAAGGTTTTTGAACATGGCGTAAAGCAATATAAATACTAATAACAAGACCATTGGTACTACAATTTTTAGCCGGTCGCTAGCTTTTTGTAATTGTTCAAAAGTCCCGCCCCAGTTAACCCAATAACCAGCTGGGATGTTCACCTCTTGTTGAATTCGTTGCTGAGCTTCAGCTACGTATGAACCAATGTCACGCTCTCGAACATTGGCCGTAATGACCACATTACGTTTTCCATTTTCACGACTAAACTGATTGATGCCTTGGGTTATATCAATGCTTGCAACCTCCCCGAGTTGCAAGTAAACGGGTGCCTCTGCATTATTAGTTACTTTGATTGGCAGTCGTTTAAACGTATCCATATTTACTCTGGCCTCTTCGGCTAAGCGGACGACAATTTGAAAGCGCCTATCTCCTTGGAACAGTGTACCAGTCTCATATCCATTCATGGCAATCGCAATCGTTTCTTGCACGTCTGCCAAGTTAACTCCCAGTCTCGCCACTTTTTGGCGATCAATATTGACGGTGAGAATGGGTAACCCAGTAGTTTGTTCAACTTTAACGTCTTCACCACCTTGAATTCCTGCCAGCACATGAGAGATGTCTTCAGCCGTAGAGTTCATTACTTGCATATCATCACCAAATACTTTCACAGCTACATCGCTTCGGACTCCAGAAATGAGCTCATTAAAACGCAATTCAATGGGCTGTGTGAATTCGTAATTATTACCTGGCACGTTTTTTAATGCTTTTTGCATTTGGGCAATCAGCGAATTTTTGCTTAGGTTAGGGTCTGGCCATTCTGACTTCGGCTTTAGCATAATAAAGTTATCTGCAACATTTGGAGGCATTGGGTCGGTGGCTATTTCTGCTGTTCCCAATTTGGCAAATACTCGGTCTACCTGTGGAAATTCTTTCACGGCATATTCTAACTCCCTTTGCATGGTGACCGCTTGCGTTAAGCTAGTGCCAGGAATGCGCAATGCATGCAAAGCAATATCGCCTTCATTTAAGCTAGGCACAAACTCGCTACCCATGCGACTTGCTAATAAGCCACTCAATACGACTGAAACCATTGCAATCGTTAGCACTAACACTTTGTTGAGGATTGCCCATCGCAGCAAAGGTAAATAGCGCTGTTTAGCCAGAACAATCAATGTTTGTTCTTTTTCTTCCACTTTTCCCGTAACTATTAGGGCTACTGCGGCGGGTATAAACGTCACTGATAAGATCATTGCGGATATTAAAGCGATGACGACGGTGAAGGCCATTGGGTGGAACATCTTACCCTCTACCCCTGTGAGAGAGAAAATGGGCAAGTATACTGCTATGATTATCAGTTGCCCATAAATCAAAGGTTTTCTGACTTCTTTCGCCGATATGAATACTTCATTAAAGCGCTCTGATCTAGTGAGTAGCCTGCCTGCACTATTTTGTGCATTAGCTAATCGACGCATACAACTCTCTACAATCACAACTGCACCATCAATAATGATACCGAAGTCTATTGCCCCTAAACTCATCAAGTTAGCACTAACTTTGCCTGCCGCCATCCCCGTGAATGTGAACAACATAGCTAAAGGAATCACTAACATCGTGATAATTGCTGCCCGTATATTGCCTAAAAAGATAAACAAAATGGCAACGACTAACAGCGCTCCTTCAAGCAGGTTAGTTTTTACCGTATTGATAGCTTTATCAATTAAAATTGTTCGGTCATACACCGTCCTTGTTATTACACCTGCCGGTAAAGTTTGATTAATTTTTTTTAGCTGCTTTTCAACGGCAATTGATACTTCTCGACTATTTTCACCTACTAACATGAACACGGTCCCTAATACTACTTCTTGACCATTTTCTGTCGCAGCGCCACTTCTTGATTCGCTCCCAATCATGACCTCAGCAACATCTTTAATACGTACTGGGACGCCCGCTTTAGTTTCTAGCACAATATTACCTATATCTGCTAGGTTACTAACTTGCCCTGGCACGTGAATCAAATACTGTTCACCTGATTTTTCAATATAACCTGCACCAATATTGGCATTGTTATTTTCTAGTGCCAAAACTAAATCTTTCAGGGATAACCCTCTTGATACTAAGCGGTCGATATAAGGTGCCACCTGATATTGTTTTACGTAACCACCAATAGTATTAATTTCATTGACTCCTGGCACATTCCGTAATTGCGGTTTAATGATCCAATCTTGGACCTCACGAAGATCCATTAAGGTGTAAGGGGTATTGTCTATTTTTAAGGCGCCTTCTTCAGCTTCAACGGTCCACATAAAAATTTCGCCGAGCCCTGTTGAAGTTGGGCCCATTTCAGGAATAATACCAATAGGCAGACTCTGTTTAACTTGCTGAATCCGCTCATTGACTAGTTGCCTAGCAAAATAAATATCCGTCCCTTCTTTAAATACAATAGTGACTTGAGATAAGCCATAACGTGAAATTGAGCGCGTTTGTTCTAATTTAGGTAACCCAGCCATGGCCGTTTCTATTGGATAGGTAATTCTTTGCTCAGTTTCCAGGGGGGGGTAGCCTGGCGCCGAGGTGTTTATTTGTACTTGAATATTTGTAATGTCGGGTACAGCATCAATCGGCAATTTTTGATAATTAAAAATACCAAGTACGGCCATTCCTATTACGATGAGCATAATTAGCCAACGTTGATTAATAGCAAAACGAATTAGCTTTTCAAACATGGCAGGACTCCTTAATTTTGGTGCCGCATTTTTGAGGCAACATGATATTTTTAATGATCATGAGTGGCTCCAGCTTTACCAATATCTGCTTTAATTAAGAAGCTATTCCCTGCTGCATATTTTTCTCCGGCCTGAATGCCCTCTAATACTTCGACATAGCTGTTATCGCGACGACCAAGCACTAAGGGCCTTGCTTCAAAGTACTCCCCATAGCGACCAAAAACTACTGTCCAATCTCGTAAGGCCTGTATCCCTTCTAGCGACACAGCCAATGGCACTATAACTTCATCGGTGGTTAAATTAATATCCACAGGTAAGCCAGGTAACCAAGTCCTATTTTTATTATCGATTACCACACGTGCCATTGCAGTTCTTGATTGTGACCCCAGTAGCGGACTCACATAAGCAATAACGCCAGTAGCATCTGCTGCAAATGAAGTCGCATTAATCGAGACTTTTTGACCAACTTTAACGATATTAATATCTTTAGCATATATCATCATTTCTACCCAGACGGTTGAGAGATCAGAAATTTCATAAAGGATTTCCTTCTCACTAACTACTTGGCCTTCACTGATTTTTTTATTGGTAACTATGCCGTCAATTGGCGAGCGTATTTCGTAGTGTGCTAGATTTTGACTATTAGCGCTTGCACCGATAACGGCAAGCCTTTGCCATAATTGTTTAGTGTTAATTTTCTCTTGATGTAAATCGTTTTCTGCTTTTAAATAATCTTGTTTAGCAGAGATTTTTTCTTCCCAAAGCTGCTTCTCTCGTTCATAAGTCAACTCAGCAAAGTACATACGCTTTTGCGCGGCCAGTAAGTCGCTACGCATATCAGCAATTTCTTGACTAGAGATACGTACCAATACATCGCCTTTCCGAACTTTGTCACCAGCGCTAACACTTACCGATTCCACAAAGCCACTCACGCGTGACACGGCTTGCACACTTTTATCTGCATTGCGCTTAATTTCTCCCTGAAGGGTCAGCACAGACTTAATGCTTGCAGGCCCAACCGTGAGCACTTCAATGTTATTGTCTAAGAGCTGCTTATCGTTAAGTTGCACTCTCGCCTCGAATTGATCGTAAGAAAATTGATAGGTTTTCTTATTGTGTGTGGCCGCAATGCTTACGCTAAAAGAATGCGGTTCTTCAACGACGACATCACTTTTGAGATAGTCATTTTCTTTCAGAAACTGAAGTATCTGGGGATTTTTACCTAATCGCTTTAATTGCACTGTGACCGTTGAAGTTTCAGGATTTAATGCTTTGCCATTTTGATAAGTATAAATCCTAAGTTCTGGTGGTACGTTTTGCTCAAAGATGGTCACTTCTAGACTGTACTCATCTTGTGTAAAGAGCTTACCACCATGTGGGCCCTTTAAAATTTCTTGGGGTATACCACCATTTTCATGCTCGTCATGTGGCGCACTTTCTTTACCGAGTAAATGGTCTTTTTCGTGATCATGTTCATGTTCGCCGTGCTGGGGTCTAGTGCTTGCTTTTGAAGGCATCGATTCTTCCGTATGATTGAGTTCTTGATGCGTGTCTTGATGTTGTTCAGTGTTTAGTATGAGTATAGCCAGGATTAAGCCTATGGCGATGACAGCTAGAATGATTGCAGCTTGTTTGTTTTTTTTAAAAAATAACATGATTTACTCCTTTTCCTGTTGGGCCGGATGTGTCACTACATGACCTAAAATACTTTCTATTTCTGCGATTGCTTGATGTGCATCTAACAACACTTGAATATATTGGGATTTGGCTTGAAACAATGTGCGCTGAGCATCAAGCACATCTAAGAAATTAAATTTACCGGCATTAAAGCCTTTGTTCGCAGCTTCAAATGCATTTTGAGCACCAGGCAATATCTCTTCACGTAATGATATAGCACTAAGTCTTGCAACACTAAGTCGCTCATGCTCCCCAGCCAACTTAGTGGTGAGTTGAGTTTTTAATGCAATCAATTCATCTTGAGCTTTATATTGAAGACTAACAGCCTCTTGCACGTTACCTTGGTTACGATCAAATAGTGGGATTGGGGCTGATAATCCTAGTATTGCTTGATTTAAGCCAAGCTCTTGATTATGGACTATACCAGCACTGATTGTAATGTTGGGCGTCGATTGGCTTCGCGCCAATTTAGTCGAGCCACCACGGGCACTAACTTCTAAATTCGCAATCCCAATTGCTGGAGCATTTTCTAGTAAGGCTAACAAATTTTCGAAGCTTGGGACTAGTGGGATATTTTCCACATCACCGTAAGCTTGTTCAAACACAGGGAATGGATTACCCCATAACGCACTAAGTCGTTTACGTGCGCTATTCAGCTGACTATTTGATTGGTTAAGCTCTATTTTTGCGCTAGATGCTGCAATGTTAGATTTTGTTTCTTCAACCGGCGAACTCTTGCCAGCATTAACCCGCTTAGTGGCAGCATTAACAGCTGCATTAGCAACCTCAAATGAAGACTTGCTCAGAGCCAAGCGCTCTTGCGCCACCAACACTTCATAAAAGGCATTGACCGTATTTGCATGAATCATAGCTTTCAGAGCATCTAACTCTGCCGTCGCTTTTGTGTGCAAGATATCTGCAAGGGCTAACCGTGATTCACGTTTATTACCTAATTCAATTTCTTGATTAAACTGAAGTGTTATTTGTTGGGTATCGCTACGTGTATCTTGGATTTCAGAGGAAATATAAGGATTGTGTCGCACACCAGCCTGTATTCTTGCTCCTTCAGTCGCTTCTTGCTCTCGCAAAGCGACTGTAATTTCTGGATTAGCACCCATCGCTAATCCTAGGGCAACCTCTAACCTTAATAGTTTGGGTGGTTCAGTTAACTCCGCACTTCTTGAAGAATGACTGAATATAATCAGCAATAGTACGGCACTAAATTGCTTTAAAAAACACTTAAATATGAATGGCACGATACTCTCCTAAATCTTAAATAAACTCGCTAACTGTCAGGTAGCACAAGCTACAGACAAATTTAATCTAAAATGTTGGAGGTGCGCGTGAGGCTGGTAGCCTTTGTTTGAGAGATTTTTTAGGCGTTAAGAGAAATGCATATTTGAGTCTGTGGTTCAACTGTAATGCTAGGACAAAAAGTGAAATTAATAAAGCAGTAAAAATGGGGCCACTAAATAACAGAGCATCAATACCTTCCTGAACGCATAAATCGACTGAAATAATGTGTGAGGCATGTGGCGTATTAGATAAGAGAATGCTCGAAGAATTCTCTGTACTGAAAACCTCCTCGTGCTCATTCACAAAATGGAATCCATTGCCATGTATAGCATAGCCATCATCAATATGGGCATGAAGGAATGGCTGGAGTACTAACAAAATTGCTAAGAAAAAAGCTAAGCGTGCCGTAAACCATTTTATGATATATAAATACATTTTTTTATAGTATCAAATTTAAAGATTGTAGTCTTGTATTTATTTTCGTAAAGCGCATTAAATCCCCAAAAATTTGAGCGTCCTACCTCTATATATAGCGCAGGGGGTGGGAGGGGTAAAGGGTCTTTTATTTAGCCTTGCTTTAATTGATCCAGATAATCTGCCCACTGCTGCATAAGCTGGATTCTATCGTCTATGAAGCGAGTGCGATTGTATGCTTGCCCTAAGGCATCTGGTACTTTGTGGCCAAGTTGATGTTCAATAACCTCAGGCTTTATATACAAACGTTCATGACAGAGTGTTCGCGCCATAGCACGGAATCCATGCACACTCATCTCTTCTTTCGGTATCCCTAGTTTTCTCAACGCCGATGATAGGGTATTTTCCGACAGTATCTGCTTCGAACTAGTGCCGCTATAAAATACGTACTCACGATCCTTAGTGTAAGGATAAAGGTCCTTCAATATCCTGATGGCTTGATGTGATAACGGTACCGCATGTTCAGCGGATGTTTTGGTTAAAGTGAATTTCCACATACCTTCTGCTAAATTGATATCACACCATTTGGCTTGCCTTAGCTCTAGAGATCTGACAAAAACCAAGGGGATGAGTTTTAGGGCAGCCATGGTCACAATATTACCTTCGTAACCATCGATCATGCGCATCAACTCCCCTACTCTTTTAGGCTCAGTGATAGCAGCAAGATGTTTTACCTGTTTAGCAGGAAGTAATGAAGATAAGTTGATAGAGACATTACGATCAACGCGCTCAGTGATAAGCGCTAAATGAAGGATCTGATTAATATTTTGTAAAGCACGATGAGCGGATTCCACGACTCCCCTTTCAGTCATGCGTTCGAGAGTGTGTCGTATGTTAGCCACTTTAATCTCTTCGATAGCCATAGCACCTAAAAAAGGAAAGATGTCTTTTTCTAACCTACTAATCACTCGAATCGATTGCCCTTCTGTTACGCCTTTTTTATATATCTCAAACCACTCACGTCCCAACGCTTCAAAGGTATGGTTTTTTGTAACCAAAGTCTGTTGTTTTTGTACTTTTCTAGCTGTAGACGGATCAATACCCTTAGCGAGCTTCAAACGCTCTTCTATGTGCCTCTCACGGGCCTCCTTAAGGCTTATTTCTGGATAAACACCCAATGACATACGTTTTTCTTTACCGTTATAGAGGTATTTATAGCGCCACCATTTTTGACCCTTGGGATTGATCTCGATATGCAAACCATGACCGTCAAAGAGTCGATAAACCTTTTCTTTGGGTTGTGCCTTTTTGATCTGAAGTTCGGTGAGCTTCATCGAGGCTTTTTGGGATAGGTGTTTTTACAATGGGATAACATCGTCTAAAGCTATCCCAATAAAGTGTTATATTCCATGAGATGAGTATAGATGCTATTTGACATGAAATCAATAGGAACCCTTGGTATCAAAGGTTCTATTGGACTTCATTAGACACGATTGGAAATGAATATGGTGGAGCTGGGGGGAATCGAACCCCCGTCCGCAAGCCCTCTACAGGCAGTTCTACATACTTAGCTATGTTGTTTATATTTAACTTTTACTTCACCAACAAGCAAGCAAATGTAAAAGCGAGCTACCTTAAGTTTAAGAAATTATTAAGTAACCCAATAATTTCCGAGTCTCTCTTTATGACGCTGTAACCTGAGCGAGTGACCTATCAGGACAGCGTTTAGCTGGAATTAAGCAGCTAAAGCGTAGTTATCGTCATTTGCGATTACTGTTTTTCTAGTTTATTAACGAGGTACCTAGAAGCCTCGGTATGCACTGATCTGCTTTGTAACCCGCGTCGAAACCGGGTCAGCCCCAAAACAAGATAACATTATACTACTTTCCTTTATTGGCTGCCCGAACGATACGGCTTTTCTCACGATTCCAGTCTTTTTCTTTTTCAGCTGCCCTCTTATCAAATTGCTTTTTACCTTTTGCAAGACCAATATCGCATTTAATAAAGCCTTTTTTATAGTGGAGATCTAGGGGTACTAATGTGTAGCCTGAACGTTCGACCTTCCCAATAAGTTTTGCAATTTCATCGCCTTTAAGTAATAATTTTCGAGTACGAATATTTTCAGGATTTATATGGGTTGATGCATTTCCTAAGGGCGTAATGTGGCATCCAAGAAGGAAGATTTCTCCCCGCTGGATAATTACATACGATTCTTTTATATGCGCTCTGTTGTCACGAATAGCCTTTACTTCCCATCCCTCTAACACTATTCCTGCCTCAAATCTGTCTTCTATAAAATAATCGTGAAACGCCTTCTTATTTTGAACGATACTCATGATTAAATGCTAAATTAAAAGTATAATTGTACGTTATACAAATCAAATTATCATTTCATGTTTACAATAAAGAAACAGGCTATCGTATTTCATAGCAAAGAACGTATGTTTGAGCTTGTTGATCAGGTTGAGGAATATCCAACCTTTCTTCCTTGGTGTGGAGAAACAAAAGTTCTGGCTAGAGATAAAGATATCACTCGAGCCAGAATTGATATTCGCTTCAAGGGAATAAAACAATCCTTTACGACTGAAAATCACAAAAAATATCCAGACAAAATGGTAATAAATTTAATTGATGGGCCATTTAAAAAGTTAGAAGGTGAATGGCGTTTCATAGAAATTGAAGAGGGTTCATCGCGTATTGAACTTGAGCTAAACTATGAATTTAAAAACTTTATTTTAGAAAAGCTCATTTCACCTGCATTTGCTGTCATTGCGAATACTTTCATCGATAGTTTTGTAACTAAAGCAAATAAAGATAACCATGAATGATGTTATAACCCTAGAAGTAGCTTATGCTAATCCCAAAAAACAAATAATTATTTCATTTCAAGCGCCAAAAGATATTTCTGTCAAAGAGGCTATTGCTTTATCAGGTATTGAACAAAAATTTAATGAGATTGATCTTACAAAAAATCAACTGGGTATTTTTGGAAAAATTACTTCTTTGGAGGCTAAATTAAAACACAAGGATAGAATTGAAATTTATCGCCCTCTTATTGCAGATCCAAAAGAAATCAGACGAAAAAGAGCTACTTCAAGTAAATAATAAAAGAGGATTTGATTAAATTTTCAAATAACTATCGATTTTTAAAGAACTTTTCTGTATAATTTTGTTTTGCGCGATAAGGAAATCACATGCGTTTATCACAACAAGCACTTACCTTCGACGATGTATTGTTAGTTCCTGGGCATTCGACAATTCTCCCCAAAGACGTTTCGCTTAAAACTCAACTAACTCAAAATATTAGCTTAAATCTTCCTTTGGTTTCTGCTGCAATGGATACGGTTACCGAATCCAGTTTAGCAATTGCCCTAGCTGAACAGGGTGGTTTGGGAGTGGTTCATAAGAATATGACTCCAGAATTACAGGCTGAGCATGTTTCAAAAGTTAAACGTTTTGAGTCTGGTGTTGTGAATGATCCTATTACCATTAATCCGAACATGACAGTTGAGGAAGTAATGCAAATTACCCAAAAGCATAAAATTTCAGGGTTACCGGTTTTATTAAATGAAAAAATTGTGGGTATTGTTACAAATAGGGATTTACGCTTTGAGGAAAATCTCGACCAACCAGTAAAGAATGTTATGACTCCAAGAGAAAGATTGGTTACAGTCAAAGAAGGTGCTGATAAAGATGAAATAATGAGACTTCTTCACCAACATCGTCTTGAGCGATTATTGGTTATTGATAAAAACGATACCTTAAAAGGTTTAATAACAGTTAAAGATATCCAAAAATCAAGTGACCACCCCAATGCTTGCAAAGATCAAGATGAGCGACTTAGAGTTGGGGCAGCTGTGGGTGTCAGTGATGATACTGAGAAGAGAGTTGAATTACTCATAGACGCTGGAGTTGATCTTATTGTTGTAGATACTGCCCATGGTCATTCCAAAGGGGTTTTAGATCGTATAAAGTGGATTAAGAATCATTTCTCATCAACTGAGGTAATTGGAGGCAATATTGCCACTGCTGATGCGGCTAAAGCGCTTATGGATCATGGAGCTAACGGTGTTAAGGTTGGGATAGGTCCTGGGTCTATTTGTACAACACGTATTGTGGCTGGGGTGGGTGTACCTCAAATTACAGCCATTTCAAATGTGGCTGAAGCTTTACACAAAAATAATATACCGTTTATAGCTGATGGAGGTATTCGTTACTCCGGAGATATTGCTAAGGCTATTGCAGCAGGTGCTTCGTCAGTAATGCTGGGAGGTATGTTTGCTGGTACTGAAGAAGCTCCTGGGGAGGTAGAATTGTACCAAGGTCGTTCTTACAAGTCTTATCGTGGCATGGGTTCCATTGGAGCAATGCAAAAAGGATCAAGTGATCGTTATTTTCAAGACTCTGAAAATAATGCTGAAAACCTAGTTCCTGAGGGCATTGAGGGTCGTGTTCCTTACAAAGGCTCAGTGGTTGATGTTATACATCAATTAATGGGTGGTCTTAGGGCATCAATGGGTTATGTCGGTGCTGATTCCATAAAAAATATGCATTCAAAATCGAACTTTGTTCACATTACCAATGCCGGAATAAAAGAGTCACATGTGCATGATGTACAGATAACGAAAGAAGCACCTAACTATCGCGTCGAGTAGTTAAGATGTTTAGGATACAAATAAATATCCATAAAAAGGAGATTAGTGGATAAAGTACTTATATTAGATTTTGGGTCCCAATACACGCAGCTTATTGCAAGAAGAATTCGTGAATTAAACGTCTACTGCGAAATACTTCCTTACGATATTGATACAAAAAAAATAGAAAGTTTAAATCCAAAGGCTATTATTTTCTCTGGGGGACCAAATTCAGTTTATTCAGACGATACCCCTAAAGCACCTTCCATTTGTTTTAATGTTGGCTGCCCTATTCTTGGTATTTGTTATGGTATGCAAACTATGGTGAAACAACTTGGTGGCAAAGTAGATAATAGTGATGAAAGAGAATTTGGGTATGCTGAAATTCGAGCCCAGGGCCATTCGAGTTTATTAAAAGACATTGAAGATAGAACTAATGACATGGGACATGGACTTCTTGATGTCTGGATGAGCCATGGAGACAAAGTAGTTTCTATACCTAAGGATTTCTCAGTTATTGCAAGCAATGCATCGACCCCAATAGCTGCAATAGCTAATCAACAAAAAAATTACTATGGAGTGCAATTTCATCCAGAAGTAACCCACACAAAACAAGGACAGATAATGCTCAAAAGATTTGTCATTGATATTGCTAAATGTAATCCATCTTGGAATATGCCGGATTATGTTGAAACTGCAGTAAATGATATCAAAAAAACAGTTGGTAATGACGAGGTTATATTAGGATTATCTGGTGGTGTCGATTCATCAGTAGCAGCAGCATTAATCCATAGAGCTATTGGTAATAAACTGACCTGTATTTTTGTGGACCATGGCATGCTTAGATTAAATGAGGGCAAAATTGTCATGCAAACTTTCAAAGAAAATTTAGGGGTTAAAGTTATTCATATTGATGCAACTGATCAATTTATGTCAGATCTCAAAGGTATAAGTGATCCTGAGAAAAAAAGAAAAATCATAGGCCGAAATTTTATTGAAGTTTTTCAATCAGAGGCTGAAAAATTTCAAGAAGTTAAGTGGCTTGCTCAAGGAACCATTTATCCTGATGTAATTGAGTCAGCTGGAGGAAAAACAAAGAAAGCACAAAATATTAAAAGTCATCACAATGTTGGAGGGCTACCAGAGACACTTAATTTGAAATTACTAGAACCTCTCAGAGAATTATTTAAAGATGAAGTAAGAAAGCTAGGGATTGCACTTGGTCTGCCAAAATCAATGATCAATAGACATCCCTTCCCAGGTCCTGGGCTTGGTGTGCGAATTCTTGGAGAGGTTAAAATAGAGTATGCAGATCTCTTAAGAAAAGCCGACGCAATATTTATAGAAGAATTAAAAAAAAGTGGGTGGTATGATAAAACATCACAAGCATTCACCGTTTTTCTTCCTGTAAAGTCCGTTGGTGTTATGGGAGATGGAAGAACTTATGAGTATGTTGTTTCGTTAAGAGCAGTAATAACTTCTGATTTTATGACTGCTCATTGGGCTGAACTGCCATATGACTTATTAGGTAAAGTATCTAATAGGATTATTAATGAGGTTAAAGGAATTAATCGAGTTGTATACGATGTCTCTGGAAAACCCCCAGCAACAATTGAATGGGAATGATTAGTCTCTCGAAACACTAGTACTTACCCCCTAAACTTATTACACACTATTAAAAATCTTTAATTAAACTTGCTTTTTGATCCTTAGAAGAAATAATCGGATTTGAGGATAATGGCCAATTTATATTTAGGTCTTCATCAGACCAAAGTAAAGATCGCTCTAACTCAGGGTCCCAGAATTCCGATACTTTATATTGAACTTCAGCTATTTCAGACAGAACTAAAAAGCCATGTGCAAAACCCTCAGGAATCCATAATTGTTTATTATCTTCAGCGTTAAGTTCAACAGATATGTGTTTCCCAAAATTTTTAGATTGTTTTCTTATATCAACAACAACATCAAAAATAGACCCACTTATTACTTTTATTAGTTTTATCTGTGGCTTTTCTATTTGAAAATGTAGACCACGAATAACATTTTTTTTTGATCTAGATTGATTGTCCTGAACAAATTTCACCTCTCTACCAATTAATTTATTAAATGTTCTTTGATTAAAGCTTTCGAAAAAAAATCCTCTTTCATCTTTGAAAACCTCTGGTTCAATAAGAAGGACATCTTTAAATGAAAGTGGAGTAATTTTCATTTGTTTATTAATTGCTTTAAATAAAAACCATAATCATTATCTTTCATCAATAATGCATTCTCACTGATCTGCGCTTTACTAATCCATTTCTTTTGGTATGCAATCTCATCAAGACATGCAATTTTAAAATTTTGTTTTTTTTCTATTGAAGAGACAAATTGACCAGCCTCTAGAAGAGAATCATGAGTTCCAGCATCAAGCCAACAATAGTGTGATCCCAAGATTTCTACAAAAAGATTATTACTCTCTAAATAAATATTATTTAAATCAGTAATCTCAAGCTCTCCTCTTTTTGAGGGTTTGAGATTTTTAGCATATTCAACCACATTAGCATCGTAAAAATATAAACCTGTAACAACATTATTTGATTTAGGTTTAACTGGTTTCTCCTCAATTGAAAGGACTTTATTGTTTAAACATTCAGCTACACCATAGCGTTCAGGATCTTCAACAGAATGAATAAATAATGTTGCACCATCCTCATTCATATTTGCATTTATTAGCAACTTTTCAATATTTGGACCATAAAAAATATTATCCCCCAAAATTAATGCACATTTATCTCCATTGATAAAATCTTCAGCAATTAGAAAGGCTTGAGCGAGCCCATCAGGAGATTTTTGTGTTTGATATGAAAATTCAACTCCCCATTGAAAACCATCTCCTAAAAGTTTTTTAAATAAATCAAGATCTTCTGGAGTTGTAATGATTAAAATCTCTCTAATACCTGCCAACATTAGAGTGCTTATTGGATAAAAAATCATTGGTTTATTATAAACTGGCAGTAATTGCTTGCTTATTACAGATGTAAGGGGATAAAGCCGACTCCCGGTACCTCCCGCCAAGACTATTCCTTTTCTTTTGTTGTCATTTTCCATTTATTTTTTTTTCGATAACCTTTTCAAGCGCTATTTCAACGGGTTCCATTCCAATATTAAGCTCTTTTTCAATTTTAGAACAATTTAACATTGAATTTTTTGGTCTTTTAGCCTTTGATATATATTTCTTAGATTCTATTGGTAAAATATTATCAACTAAAACTTGCATATTTATCCCTCTGGAACTAATTCTTCTCAACATTAATCTTGTAAAATCAAACCAACTAAAACTTCCTTTATTTGCCAAATGGTATGTACCCCAAGTAAAGGTATTATTTTGAATCCTTTTTAAAATTAAAAGTATAGTGGATGCAATAAAATACGCCGATGTGGGTGATCCAATTTGATCAGAAACAACACTTAATTTATTTTCTGTAAAAAATTTATCGTATATTTTATTAAAAAAATTTACCCCAATCTCACTATAAACCCAGCTTGTCCTCAATATAACGTAACTACTTAATTTTTTTCTAATTGTTTCTTCTGATAGAGCTTTTGATTTTCCATATACTCCAAGTGGATTAATAAGATCACTTTCTATATAAGATTCTTTTTTTTGTCCATCAAATACGTAATCTGAGGATAAATATATCAAGGGAATACCGAATTTTTCACAGTAAGAAACAATTTCTGAGGTAGCTTTATGATTAATACACATTGCCTGATCATTGTTATCTTCCGCCCCATCAACGTCTGTATAAGCGGCAAGATGTATGATGGCAGAGGGTTTATATTTATTTAAAATATCAAAAATTAATTCAAGATTTGTAAGATCGAGGTCGTCACGTGTTAGTGCAGCAAAATTTACGTCTTTTAAAGTAAGCTGCAGGGCTTTACCAACCTGACCATTTGCCCCTGTAAATAATACGCTCAATTGTACTGACTCTTTACCCAATTCATATATTCACCGGAAACTACTTCATCAAGCCATTTTCTATTATCTAAATACCACTTTACAGTCTTGTCAATTCCAGACTCGATTGTTACCCTTGCCTTCCATTCAAATTCTTTGTTAATTTTAGAGGAATCTATAGCATAACGTTGATCATGACCTGGCCTATCTTTAATAAATTTTACTTGATCAAAATAAGATTTATTATTTGCAAGTGGCTTATGAGAATCTAGGGCGTTACATACCATCTGAACAACATCAATATTTTTAATCTCATTTGAACCACCAATATTATAGGTTTGTCCTTGTTTTCCCTTATTAAGAGCGATTGATATAGCGTCAACATGATCCTCAACATAAATCCAATCTCTAATCTGTAAACCGTCTCCATAAATAGGCAATGGATTTCCATTAAGAGCATTATTTATGATCAATGGGATTAACTTTTCGGGAAATTGATAGGGGCCATAATTGTTTGAACAATTAGTGATTATCGTAGGAAGCCCATACGTGACATTAAAAGCCCTAACAAAATGGTCGCTTGATGCTTTTGATGCTGCATAAGGACTATTAGGACAATACTTACTATCTTCTTTAGATGGTAAATCATTAGTAGCTAATGATCCGTATACCTCATCTGTACTTACATGTAAAAAAAGAAATAACTTTTTCTTTGACTCGTTTAGATTAATCCAATATTCTCTTGTCATATCCAGTAAATTAAATGTACCAACAATATTTGTATCAATAAAAATTTTGGGAGAATTGATTGATCTATCAACATGGCTTTCAGCGGCAAAATTTATGATGGCATCTGGTTGATATTTACTCAGAAGTGATTTAACAAGAAATTTATCACCAATATCTCCATGGATAAATTCATAAGAATTGTTATTATGAAAAGAAGATAAGTTGTTTATATTGCCTGCGTAAGTCAGAAAATCTAAATTAACGACATCATATTCATTAGACTGAAGAACTTTCTGAATAAAATTAGATCCTATAAACCCGCATCCTCCAGTAACTAAAAGTAATTTAGAATTTTTCTTCATAGGAGATGATAGGTTGATATATTATGTAAACATAAATTGTAACAATAAATTTAATAAATATATTAATTGATTTTATTTTTATAAAAAATTACAAAAAAACATATATTTATTAAATATACTTAAATAATAATATTAATGTGTAAGGAAAAAAAATGTTAGCCTGCTTAGACCTAGAGGGTGTTCTACTCCCTGAGATTTGGATTAAATTTGCTGAAAAAACTGGAATTGAAGAATTAAAATTAACTACAAGAGATATACCTGATTACGATCAATTAATGAAAAATAGATTAGAAATTCTTAAGCAAAATAATCTTAAATTAAAGGATATACAAAATGTTATAAATACACTTTCACCCTTAGATGGCTCATATGAATTTCTATCCTGGTTAAAATCTGAATTTCAAGTAATCATCCTTTCAGATACTTTTTACGAATTTGCTCAACCGCTTATGCAGCAGTTAGATTTTCCAACACTTTTTTGTCATAAATTAATAACAAATTCTAGTGGTGATATAGTTAATTATAAATTAAGGCAAAAAGATCAGAAGACCAAAGCAGTAAAAGCATTACAAGGACTTAATTTTCAAGTTATCTCTGCTGGAGATTCATATAATGACGTAGGTATGCTTCAGCAAGCTGACGCAGGTATATTATTCAACCCACCTACGAGTGTAATAGATGAATTTCCTCAATTCCCTATTGCTAAAGATTATAAAGATTTCAAAATTAC
>ERZ802830.1922-NODE-1922-length-19307-cov-31.1511_pt1 | contig 19307 bp, 14 predicted proteins | sample MGYA00345654_ERZ802830 | MGnify/ENA primary metagenome ERZ802830 (study PRJEB30503, sample SAMEA104212375) | marine metagenome | biome: Westerlies Biome; feature: [SRF] surface water layer (ENVO:00010504) within the epipelagic zone...; material: water...
TGTCAATCAACCTTAAAAAATCCGGTCTGCAGAGATGTGGCGCATACCGGATGATCGGTTTTTAAAACTGTGATTCAGCTGGATTGGGTCACATGTTTGACAGCGCTGATCAGATAGCCAGACCCGGTTTGCACGGTGAGGACGGCGGCGATCCATAAAAGCGTGATGCCAATTTCATGGGCAAAGGGAAATCCGGGGAAGCCGGGTGCGCCCATCAAAAACCCTAATGCCAGAATTTGTGCTGTGGTTTTCCACTTTGCCAGTCGCGTCACCGGTGCTGAGACATTTTGCTTTGCCAAAAACTCTCGCAGGCCGGAAATCATAAATTCGCGAATCAGAATAATCAGCGCTGGTGCCAGAAAGACCCAGCCGCTGGTGGTGACGCTGGCAAGCGCCAATAACACCGCCGCGACAAGCAGCTTGTCGGCAATCGGATCAAGCATTTCACCAAGCGGCGATTCAACCTGCAAACGACGCGCCATATATCCGTCGATATAATCGGTCACGCTGGCAATGGTGTAGAGCACAAGTGCCAGTTGATAGCCATAGGTTGGTTCATCAATCCAGATCAGAATGGCGATCAAAGGCGTGATCGCAATACGTATGACTGTCATCCAATTCGGCAGGGCATTCAGCGTAAACATAGAGGGGGCTTGGCTCCTTGGTGCGATACGGCCGGCTGTGATGTCTGGGCGGTCGCTTATAGCATTAGCACAAGCTGCCTACTGTCCGCCACTATAGAACCAATCATAAATTTGTTGTGCAAATTTTTTTGAAATGCCGTCAACCGCCTGTAAATCTGTCAGGCCGGCGGCAGCGACAGCACGGGCCGAGCCAAAATGTGCCAGCAAGGCTTTTTTCCGCTTGGGGCCAATGCCCGGTACCGCATCAAGCGGGTTGGTAAATTCGGCTTTTGCGCGTTTGTTCCGATGCGTGCCAATGGCATAGCGATGCGCCTCATCGCGCAGCCTTTGCAAAAAATGCATGGCCGCACTATCCGGCGGCAGGGTAAAGCTGGGACGGCCGCGGATATGAAATTGCTCTCGGCCAGCATGCCGATCCGGGCCTTTTGAGATGGCAACAACCTGCATATCAGTAATGGCAAGCGCGTCGAGCACCTCATGCACCGATGATAATTGCCCAAGCCCACCATCGATCAGCAATAAATCGGGCCAGCTGCCGGACAGCCGATCCGGGTCTTCTTTCAGTGCCCGCGAGAACCGGCGATGCATGACCTGCCGCATCATCGCAAAATCATCGCCTGTCTGCGTCGCGAATTTGCCCTCATCCTTGATATTGAAACGACGATACGCGGCTTTTTGGAAGCCTTCAGGCCCGGCGACAACCATGCCGCCGACAGCATGTTTGCCCTGAATATGCGAATTATCGTAAATCTCGATCCGTTCCGGCGGTTGGGGCAGGCCAAGCGCGACCGCCAACTCGCCAAGCAGCCGCTTTTGTGATGAGGCATTTGCGAGATGGCGGGCCAGCGCCTCTTCGGCATTTTTCACCGCCATTGCGGTCACTTTACGGCGGGCGCCGCGTTCCGGGCATTGCAACCTGACGCGGCGACCAGCGGCACGCGACAAAGCCTCGGTTAAAAGCTCTTTATCTTGCGGAAATTCACTTAAAAAAATGTCAGCGGGCGGTTCTTTATCTTCGTAAAACTGGCCGATAAAGGCACCAATAATTTCATCCGCCGGGGTGTCAGCGAGATGCGTTAGAAAATACGACCGATTGCCATAATTGGATCCTCCCCGAATGAAAAAGATCTGAATACAACTGCGTTCGCCACTGCGGGCGATGGCAACGATATCTGCATCCTGCACATTCGGAATGTTGATATCCTGATTGGCTTGAATACCGGTCAGCGCACGAATCCGGTTACGCCAGATAGCCGCTGTTTCAAAATCCAGCACGTCGGCAGCGGCATGCATGCGCTGGGCATATTCGCGCTGGATGTCTGCCGAGTCGCCATTTAGAAAGCGGCGCGCCTGCGACATTTGCTTGGCATAGTCGGATTGGCTGACAAGACCGACACATGGCCCCGAACAGCGTTTGATCTGATATTGCAAACACGGACGGGTGCGGCTGCTAAAGACCGAGTCGGAACAGGTGCGCAGCATAAAAGCGCGTGCCAGATCGGTTACCGTGCGGTTCACTGACCCGGCTGAGGCAAATGGCCCAAAATAATCGCCTTTTCGGGTTTTGCGGCCGCGATGTTTGGTCAGCTGGCCAAATTCATGGTCGGCGGTCAACAGGATTTGCGGCAGGCTTTTATCATCGCGCAGCAGAATATTATAGCGCGGCTGCATCTTTTTAATCAGATTGGATTCAAGAAGTAACGCCTCAATCTCCGACTTGGTGACGATCACCTCGAGCTTTTCGGTTTCGCTGACCATGCGCAAAATCCGGTTCGACAGACGATTTGGCTGGGTGTAGTTGCTGACGCGCCGGATGAGGTTGCGGGCTTTGCCGACATACAGAACAACGCCCTTTTCGTTCAACATACGGTAAACACCGGGCTGGTTCGGTAGCGTCTTTAATTCGTTTTTCAGATACGCGACGCCGCGTTCCAAATTTGCTGGTAAATTTTGTGACATCTGATCCTGATTGCCCGTTGCGCTGACGCCATAATCTATGCGGCTAATCTATGCGGTTTGTGTGGAAATGTCATGAGACAAGCTGACAGAACATTGCCAAAACAGCGGGTAAATTGACGCTGATCTGGGTGTTTTTGTGCCGATGACCATGGTCTGGCTGATTCGGCGTGCGGCGAATCGGGCTGACGAATCGGGGTCAAAATTGTCAAAATTTTTGTCCCCGAAGCCTGTGGATAAATTTGTGGATAATCTTCCAAAAATAACTTTGCCCTACTGTTTTCCCTCAAAAAACATCAATTTGCCTAAAAATTAGGCATAAAAGTAAAATATAGTAAAAACAACGATTTATATTTATTCAAGATCAAAAATACAGAAAAATGCGAAGTTTATTTAAATTCATTAATTGAAATATGTCGTTTTTATTATGTTGTGCAAAACCGCTCCTATTGTCAGCGCCTTTGCGTCTGGCCAAGGCCACAGACTGTGCGGTATTTTTAGGCGGTAGGGCAGGCGTTTTTGGTGAAACAGCGGTGTATTTAGCGGCGTCGGCGTTTTTTCACCGGGGCGCCCGGAGTGCCAGCCGGGAACTGACCATGCCGGTTGGCGATCGATGTCGGCACACCCGGTGCTGTCAGGCCCAGTTCGGTCGCTTCCATCCGTCGGATCTCGTCCCGTAATCTGGCAGCTTCCTCAAATTCAAGATTGGCCGCAGCTTCTTTCATATTGGTTTCAAGGTCGCTGATGACCTTTTGGAAATTATTGCCAACCAAATCGCCCGCTTTGGCACCGGCCACCGGGGTCAGATGATCGCCGCGCTCGTAAACAGATTCGAGAACATCAGTAATATCTTTGCGCACCGATTCCGGGGTGATGCCATGTTTTTCATTATATTCCTGCTGACGGGCACGTCGGCGGTTGGTTTCGTCGAGGGCATATTGCATTGAATCGGTGACGCGGTCGCCATAAAGAATGACCCGCCCGTCAATGTTACGCGCGGCGCGGCCAATGGTTTGCACCAGCGATGTTTTTGACCGCAAAAAGCCTTCCTTGTCGGCGTCCAGAATGCCAACCAGAGCGCATTCCGGAATGTCCAATCCCTCACGCAGCAAATTGATGCCAATCAGCACATCAAACACCCCAAGACGCAGATCGCGCATAATCTCGATACGTTCCAGCGTATCAATATCAGAATGCAGGTAGCGTACTTTTAGGCCAGCCTCGAACATATATTCGCTGAGCGCTTCGGCCATTTTTTTCGTCAGCGTGGTGATCAGCGCGCGCTGGCCTTTCGCCGCAACCTCGCGGCATTCGGCGATAATATCATCAACCTGACTGGTCGTCGGACGCACCACACATTCCGGGTCAATCAGCCCGGTTGGTCGCACCACCTGTTCGCTGAACACGCCGCCGGTGCGTTCCAGCTCCCATGGGCCGGGGGTTGCCGATACGAAAACTGTCTGCGGCCGGAAACCTTCCCATTCTTCAAATTTTAAGGGCCGGTTATCCATACAGGATGGCAAGCGAAACCCATGTTCGGACAATGTTGATTTGCGTGCAAAGTCGCCCTTATACATGGCGCCAAGCTGCGGCACTGTGACGTGACTTTCATCGATAATTAACAGGGCGTTTTCCGGCAGATATTCAAATAATGTCGGGGGTGGCTCGCCGGGGCCGCGGCCGGACAAATAGCGTGAATAATTCTCGATGCCAGCACAAACGCCAGTCGCCTCAATCATTTCCACATCAAATTGCGTGCGTTGTTCGATGCGCTGTGCCTCGAGCAACTTATTCGCTGCGGTAAAATCGGCAATACGGGTTTTGAGTTCCTGTTTGATTTGCTTGCAGGCCTGTTGCAGCGTCGGGCGTGGGGTGACGTAATGCGAATTGGCAAAAATCGTGATGCTGTCAAGTGTTGCCATCTTGGCACCAGTCAGCGGATCAAATTCGAAAATAGCTTCGATCTCATCACCAAAAAGTGAGATGCGCCAAGCCCGGTCTTCGAGGTGCGCGGGAAAAATTTCAACCGAATCGCCGCGCACCCGAAATGCCCCGCGGACAAAATTTGTATCGTTGCGGCGATATTGAAGTTCGGTAAATGTGCGGAGCAATTCCTGCCGCGGCGCGGTATCACCGGTGGTCAGCTTCTGCGTCATCGTTGAATAGGTTTCGACCGACCCGATGCCATAAATACAGGAAACCGAAGCCACAATAATCACGTCATCACGCTCAAGAAGGGCGCGGGTCGCGGCATGCCGCATGCGGTCAATCTGCTCGTTCACCGATGATTCTTTTTCGATATAGGTGTCGGATCGCGGCACATAGGCTTCGGGTTGATAATAGTCGTAATAGGACACAAAATATTCAACAGCATTATTCGGAAATAATGACCGCATCTCGCCATAGAGCTGCGCCGCCAGCGTTTTATTTGGTGCCAGAATCAATGTCGGGCGCTTGATGGCCTGCACCACATGGGCGGCGGTAAATGTTTTCCCGGATCCGGTCACGCCGAGCAATACCTGATCGCGTTCGCCATTTTTTATGCCGTCAATCAGTTCGGCAATGGCGGTTGGCTGGTCACCTGCCGGAGAAAATTCTGACTGTAAATCAAAATTTGCCGGGCCGCGCGGGCGGCTGATGATCAGATTGTCGGCGGCTTGTATATCCATGCGCTACAACATAGGCATTGTCGGTGCCTGAGGGAAGGGGCGGTTGCACAAATCCCTTGCTCTGTTGGGTGAAGCATCGCATAAACAGGCTGCTTCAGCAGATGATAGCATAACGGGGTGGTCCGCAATGGGGCTTATATCTGATCGTCTGGCGCGTCTGGCGCCATCGCCAACGGTTGCGATAACCGATATGGCCATGAATATGCGTCGCGCCGGACGTGACGTGATTGGGCTTGGTGCCGGCGAACCGGATTTTGATACGCCGCAACATATCAAAGATGCGGCGAGCGCGGCGATGCGCGATGGCAAAACCAAATATACGCAGGTCGATGGTATTCCGGAATTAAAAGAGGCGATTTGCCGGAAATTTGCGCGTGAAAATAATATGCATTGCACGCCTGACCAGGTGAGTGTCGGTGCCGGTGGCAAGCAGGTTCTGTTTAACGCGCTGACCGCCAGCTTAAACCCGGGTGACGAGGTGGTGATCCCGGTGCCATTCTGGGTGTCATTTGCCGGTATTGTACAGCTTGTCGAGGCGGTGCCGGTGTTCCTGCAGCCGGCGTCTGATGATTTGAAATTCACCGCCGATGAACTGGCTGGCTGTATCACAGCAAAAACCAAATGGCTGATTTTAAACAGCCCGTCTAATCCGGGTGGGGTTGGCTATACGGCCACAGATTTGCTGGCGATTGCCGAGGTGTTGCGCGCGCATCCGCATGTTCATGTCATCAGTGACGATATTTATGAACATCTCACCTATGATGATTTTAGATTTGCAACATTGGCCAGTGTCGCACCGGATTTGCAAGACCGGATCGTGACATTAAATGGTGTCTCAAAATCCTATTGCATGACCGGCTGGCGCATTGGCTATTGCGCGGCGCCGGTTGAACTGGTCAAAGCCATGGCCAAAGTGCAGTCGCAATCAACATCCAGCCCAAACAGTATGGCGCAATGGGCGGCGATTGCGGCACTTGACGGGCCGACCGATTTTATCGATGACAACCGGCGCGCCTTTGCCGTGCGGCGACAGCTTGTCTGCGATGCGCTTAACGCGATGCCCGGTATCACCTGTGCGCAGCCCGACGGTGCCTTTTATGTCTATCCATCAATCAGCGGCCTGCTTGGCAAAACCCGCCCGGATGGTCAGGTGATTGCCACTGATGCAGATTTTGTGCGCTATCTTCTGGAAGCCGGCGAGGTGGCCGTGGTGCCGGGCGTTGCTTTTGGGCTGTCACCTTATTTCCGGATTTCATACGCGGCGGCAGATACGGTGTTGGCCGAGGCAATGGCGCGTATTGGCAGAGCTGTTGACAGCTTGAGCTAGCATACGGCGGCCCTACGCTGCCGCATAAATGCCATATTGGTGCGATACGACAAATGTATCATTTTCCGAGCTTGAACGGTTGCCGCGTGGAGGCGCATGATCATGTATATAAAGCAAAAAGCTGATTGGGCCGTGCCGGAATCTGCGGTCACGTCCGAAAAGATATATCTGAACCGCCGTCAATGGCTGCGGGCGGCCGGCTTTGCCGGGGCCGGGCTGGCCAGCTGGATGGCAGCTGGATGGCCACACCCGGCACGCGCCGCGATTGGGCCATACCCGGCACCGCGCAATGACGCCTATGTCGGCGGGCGGGCATTAACCCCGGAAGATGAGGCCACCACCTATACAAATTTTTATGAATTCGGCGCATCAAAAAATATCTGGCGGCGGGCGCAAAAATTGGTAACTGACCCGTGGTCAATTACCATTGATGGCCTTGTTGAAACACCGATGACAATCGATGCCGAAGATCTGCTGCGCCAGCTTGGCGGGCTGGAAGAGCGTATTTACCGGCATCGCTGTGTCGAGGCATGGGCGATGACGGTGCCATGGTCGGGGGTGGCGCTGTCGCGGCTGATTGCGTTTGCGCGGCCAGCGGCTTCGGCGAAATTTCTGCGCATGGAAACATTTATGGATCCATCGGTGGCACCGGGGCAAAAGCAGGACTGGTACCCATGGCCCTATGTTGAGGGGCTGACATTGGATGAAGCCAGCAATGATCTGGCATTTTTAGCAACCGGCATTTATGGCAAGCCAATGCCGGCGCAAAATGGCGCGCCGCTGCGGCTTGTGGTGCCATGGAAATACGGATTTAAATCAGTCAAATCAATTGCCCGTTTTACCTTTACTGACCAGCGGCCGGTGTCTTTCTGGGAACAGCTCAATACCAAGGAATATGGATTCTGGGCGAATGTGAACCCGGATGTGCCGCATCCGCGCTGGTCACAGGCGAGCGAACGCTTGCTTGGCTCGGGCGCGCGTGTGCCAACGCAACTCTATAACGGCTATGCGGCGCAGGTGGCACCGCTTTATGCCGGCATGTTCCCGAATGACAAACGGGCCTTGTTTTATTAGATAGCGGGCTGTTGGGGCGGCTCTACTGGTGTTGATCTGTCGCCTAATGCGGTAAGCGGGCGTTTATTTCCCGGCGCACCATATCCGTTTCGTCGAGTGGTACGAAGGCCTGTTTGGGCAGATTTGCGGCAAGCGGCAGGGTGTGGCCGGCGCGCTGCATGGTCTGGTGAAATTTTGCGATTCGGCCGGTTTCGGCTGTCCAATAGGCAATCATAACGGGTTTGCCGGTGCTGGCGGCTTCGCTGACCATATTCACCGAATCTGATGTCACAATGACCGCGTCGGCGATCCCCAAAACACCCGGATAGGGGTTTTGTTGCTGTTTCTCGGGTATCAGGCAATTTGTGTCTTTCAGCGCGGCCTGCAACTGCTGCCAGACGCTGTCTGGACAGCGGCGTGACGGCACCAGAAACAGACTGGCATCATTGGCTTTGGCGAAATGGCGAAGCTGGCTGGCCAAATCAGCGGCCATTTTTTCGGATATTCGATAGCGGCGATTGTCGCCACCAACCAATACCGCCACCCGTGGTTTCGCCGCGGCCTGCCAGGATTTTGGTAAATGTGTGGCGGCGTCCGCGATATGCGATTGATCCAGCCGGTTCAGCGCGGCGGTGGTCACAATCACATTTTCGCCCCGCGCCGGATCGTGATGCGGGACGATCAATATGTCAAAATATGCCGGGTCAAGGCGGGGGTCTTGCAGATGGATGGTGGTCAGCTGTGCCCCCTGCTGTTTGGCCCGTGCCTTCAGCGCCATCGAAATGCCAGCCATGCGACGGCCACAGGTCACAAGAATTTGCGGAAAATCATCGGCATTGCTGATGCGGGGTAATGATGCGTCGCCGGCCTGCGTGAGTGGCAGTCGCGGCCACCAGCGGCCAATCCGCGGGGCATAGCGCAAAAGCGGGTGCGGGGTGATCACAATGTCACGGAAATCTGCACAGCGATCCCATTTCATCACGGCGGCGACAGCCAGCGATTGCTGGCGCATGCCGGTTGTGCCATCACTCACACACCAGACCGATCTTACAGCTTTACGCAGTATCGCCTCCTTGCGCTTTTGTGCATTCATTCCGGCTTAGGTCGCTGTTTGCATCTCTACCTATCTGGCTATTGGGTACGCCAGTTGAATGTAAATGTCGATAATATTTGGAATGAAATGATAGGTTTGACGCAATTAACTTGCCTCGCCATTGGTGGACAGGTAATTATATGCAGGCGTGGCGGTTGTGTTGTCGCGACGATCTTCCGGTTTTACCACAAGCAACAGGCAGATATGGCTGGAAAGCTCAAATTAGATGATGTTGACCGTCAGATTTTGCGCGACTTGCAAGATGACGGACGGATGACCAATGTCGATTTGGCGAAGCGCGCCGGTATTTCAGCGCCGCCATGTTTGCGCCGGGTGCGGGCCTTGGAAGACGCCGGTGTGGTGCGCGGCTATCATGCTGATTTAGACGCCGAGGCACTGGGGTATAATGTGCATGTTTTTGCGTTTGTCGGGCTGACCAGTCAAGCGGAAGTGGATCTGCAGGCGTTTGAAGAGATGGTTGCCGAATGGCCACAGGTGCGTGAATGCCATATGCTCATGGGGGAAACCGATTTTCTGTTGAAAATCGTTGCGCATGACTGGGATGATTTTCAAAAATTTCTGACAAGCAAGCTGACTCCGGCGAAAAATGTCAGCCATGTGAAAACAGCGCTCGCCATTCGCTCGGCTAAAATGCTTGCCGGGGTGCCGGTCGATAGTCAGCCGTCTAGCGACTGACTTTACTGATATCAAAAAGCTCGATTGAAATAATCTCAAAAGATTTGGTGCCGCCCGGGCTTTGCACTTCGGCGGAATCACCCACGGCTTTGCCGATAACGGCACGGGCAATCGGCGATGATGTTGAAATCATGCCTTTGGAAATATCAGCCTCATAAGGGCCAACGATATGATAGGTGGTTTCTTCGTCGGTTTCTTCGTCGGCAAGGCCAACGCTGGTGCCAAAAGTAACCTTGTCACCACTCAACTGACTGGCATCAATGACTTCGGCACGACTGGTGACATCTTCAAGTTCGGAAATGCGCCCCTCGATAAATGACTGTTTTTCACGGGCTGCGTGATATTCGGCATTTTCTGACAGATCGCCATGCTCGCGGGCGACGGCGATGGCATTGATGACAGCCTGCCGCTCGGTGCCTTTAAGATGCGCCAACTCGTTTTTAATGACGTCAAGGCCGACAGCAGTGAAGGGTATTTTTTCCATAGTGTTTCTTTATCTGTTGGGAGTTTTTGGCAATCATCACATGATTAACAAATGTCAGGCTAGCGTCTGTCAACCAATATCTGCAAGATAATCCTGCAAAGTGCGCACCCCGAGTTGGCCTGCACGCAGGGCACGGATGGCCTCGGCGGCGGCGCGGCTGCCAGACACGGTGGTGTAATAGGGCACCTTGTTGGTAAGGGCGGTATGACGCAGTGAGAAAGAGTCCTTGATCGCCCCGGCACCTTTGGCGGTGTTGAAGACGAGCTGGATATCACCAGACAACATCGCGTCCACTGCATGCGGGCGACCTTGCATCACTTTATTGATAGAGGTTGCCGGCACACCAGCGGCCTGCAGCGCCGCAGTGGTGCCGCCAGTCGCCAGAATTTTGAAGCCATCTTCGACAAGGCTCTGGCAAATTTCAATAAAGGCCGGCTTGTCTTCATCTTTGACCGAAATAAATACCGTACCAGACAGCGGCAGATCGGTGCCCGCACCAAGCTGGCTTTTGGCGAAGGCCCGTCCAAAGTCAGTATCGATTCCCATAACTTCGCCGGTTGATTTCATTTCCGGCCCTAAAAACACATCAACGCCGGGGAAACGGGCAAACGGAAACACAGCTTCCTTTACCGCGACATGCGGCAAGTTGCGTTCGGTCAGATTAAAGCTGGCCAGCTTTTCGCCAGCCATCACCCGTGAGGCAATTTTCGCCAATGGCACGCCGGTTGTTTTGGCAACAAAGGGCACCGTACGGCTGCCGCGTGGGTTCACTTCCAGCAAATAGATTTTATTTTCCCGAATGGCGAACTGGATATTCATCAGCCCGACAACTTTCAGTGCAAATGCCAAATCTCTTGTCTGTTGTTTCAGCGCATGCAGAATTTCGTCGGACAGATGTTGTGGCGGCAGGGAACAGGCCGAGTCGCCGGAATGAATGCCGGCTTCTTCAATATGTTCCATGATGCCGCCGATATAGACATCGCTGCCATCGCATAAGGCATCGACATCAACTTCGACGGCATTGTTCAAAAACCTGTCAATCAACACCGGATTTTTGCCAGAAACAACAACCGCATCACGCATATAGCGCTCCAAATCGGCCATCTGATGCACAACTTCCATGGCGCGGCCGCCAAGCACATAAGACGGGCGGATAACCACTGGAAGGCCAATTCTCTGGACAATGGCGCGGGCCTCTTCGGCCGAATGGGCAATGCCATTTTCAGGCTGCAGCAGGTCAAGCTCTTTCAGCAAGAGCTGAAAGCGCTCACGATCCTCGGCAAGGTCAATGGCGTCAGGGCTGGTGCCAAGGATTGGGATGCCTTCGGCCTCGAGCGCGGCGGCAATTTTTAGCGGGGTCTGGCCACCAAGCTGGACAATGACACCGCGCAAATCACCTTTTTCAGCCTCACGCCTGATGATGGAAATGACATCCTCATCGGTAAGCGGCTCAAAATATAGCCGGTCAGATGTGTCATAATCGGTCGATACCGTTTCCGGGTTACAATTGATCATGATGGTTTCAAAACCGGCGTCCGACAGGGCGTAGCAGGCATGCACACAACAATAATCAAACTCAATACCCTGACCGATCCGGTTCGGGCCACCGCCAAGAATGACAATTTTTGCCCGGTCGCTGGGGTCGGCTTCACATTCTGGCTGTGCCGCAATTTCATATGTCGAATACATATAGGCGGTGTCCGAGGCAAATTCGGCAGCACAGGTGTCAATCCGCTTATAGACCGGCACAACGCCGGCAGCGGTACGACGCTGGCGCACATCGGCGGCTTCCAGCTGGGTCAGCTCGGCCAGCCTTGCATCGGAAAATCCCATCGATTTCACAAAACGCAATACTGTCTCATCATCTGGCAAGCCATCGGCCACCAGCTTGTTTTCGACATCGAGAATGGCCTGAATGCGTTCCAGAAACCAGTGATCCCAGCCGGTGACAGCATGCACCTCATCAATCGACAGACCGCTGCGCAGAGCGGTGGCGATACGCAACACCCGATTAGGCACCAATTCACCAAGCCAGCCGCGAAGCTGATCCTCGCCAGAGGTCGCATCAGCCACAGGTGGGGTAACCGGGTTCAGCCCGGTCAGGCCAATTTCCATCGAACGCAGTGCTTTTTGCAGACTTTCTTCAAATGACCGGCCGACGGCCATGGCCTCGCCAACAGATTTCATCGAGGTTGATAAAATGGCGTCCGCACCGGAAAATTTTTCAAAGGTAAATCGCGGTATTTTGGTGACGACGTAATCAATGGTTGGTTCAAAGCTGGCGGGCGTGACGCCGGTGATGTCATTCATCAATTCGTCAAGACGATAGCCAACAGCCAGTTGCGCGGCAATTTTGGCAATCGGAAATCCGGTGGCCTTTGAGGCCAGCGCCGATGAACGGCTGACCCGCGGATTCATCTCAATCACCAGAATACGTCCGCTGTTTGGACATACGGCAAATTGCACATTTGAACCGCCGGTATCGACGCCAATTTCGCGCAGAACAGCAAGCGAGGCATCGCGTAATGCCTGATATTCCTTGTCGGTGAGTGTCAGCGCCGGTGCCACTGTCATCGAGTCGCCCGTATGAACACCCATCGGGTCAATATTCTCGATCGAGCAGATGATGATACAATTGTCAGCGGTGTCGCGGACAACCTCCATCTCAAATTCTTTCCAGCCCAGAACTGACTCTTCAATCAGCACCTCGGACACAGGTGACAGCCGCAACCCATTGGCAACAATGGTTTCAAACTCGGCTTTGTTATAGGCGATGCCGCCACCTTCACCGCCAAGCGTAAATGACGGGCGAATGATCGCCGGAAGCCCGACAAAATCCAGTGCCTCTAATGCGTCATCATAATTATTCACCGTGCGGGCACGGGCGCATTCAAGGCCAATGCGTTGCATCGCTTTGCGGAATAATTCGCGGTCTTCGGCCATTTCGATCGATTCGGTGCGGGCACCAATCATCTCCACGCCATATTTTTCCAGCGTGCCATCATTATAGAGTGACAGCGCGGTATTGAGGGCGGTCTGCCCGCCCATCGTTGGCAGCAACGCCTCTGGGCGCTCGGCAGCGATGATCTTCGCTACGGTGGCTGGCGTGATTGGCTCTATATAGGTGGCGTCGGCCATTTCCGGATCGGTCATGATGGTGGCCGGGTTGGAATTTACCAGAATCACCCGATAGCCATCAGATTTGAGCGCTTTACATGCCTGCGCACCGGAATAATCAAACTCGCAAGCCTGACCAATAATAATTGGGCCGGCGCCGATGATCAGGATTGATTTAATGTCATCGCGGCGTGGCATATCAGGATCTCGTCGTTTCCATCAGGTGGGTGAATCGTTCAAAAAGATAGCGCGAATCATGTGGCCCGGGGCTTGATTCGGGGTGGTATTGCACGCAAAAAGCCGGCTTGGTTTTATGCTTCAGCCCCTCAATCGACTGATCAAAAAGTGAAATATGCGTCACTTCAAGATCCGCGGGCAGGCTGTCCGGGTCAACGGCAAAGCCGTGATTCTGGCTGGTGATTTCGATTTTACCTGTTTGCAGATCTCTCACCGGATGGTTGGCGCCGCGGTGGCCGCGTGCCATTTTGTGGGTTTTGGCGCCAAGCGCCAACGCCATCAATTGGTGGCCAATGCAAATGCCAAAAACCGGCATATTCGCGTCGATCAATTTCGCAATTTCAGCGCCAGCATAACCGGCGGTGGCTGCCGGATCGCCCGGCCCATTCGACAAAAACACGCCATCTGGTCGCTGTGCCAGAATCGCATCAGCGCTGGTGTCGGCCGGCACAACGGTTACCGCGCATCCGGCATCCTGCAGGCAGCGCAGAATATTGTGCTTACATCCGAAATCCATTGTGACGACGTTAAATTTCGGGGATGTTGTCAGATGAGATGCCGACTGATACTGCCAGCTGCCCTGATCCCATGCGGTGGTTTCCGCCGAAGTCACAGATTTGGCCAAATCCATATTTTTCAAGCCGGGCCATTGCTGGGCCATGGCTTGCAGCGCCGCGAGATCGATGTGACCAGCCGGCGCATGGCACAGCGCACCGCGCGGCGCGCCAAGGTCCCGGATGCGCCGGGTCAGGGCGCGCGTGTCAATGCCGCTGATGCCCGGCAAATTATGCGAGACCAACCAGTCGCCAAGGCTTGTTTCGGCGCGCCAGCTTGCCGGGTTGGTGACTGGCTGTCGCACAATCATGCCAAGCGCGGCAGGCGTTGCGGTTTCCAGATCTTTGGCGTTGGTGCCAACATTGCCAATATGCGGAAAGGTGAAATTTACAATCTGGCCGGCATAGGAGGGATCCGTCATGATCTCCTGATAGCCGGTCATTGAAGTGTTGAAACAAACCTCGCCAACATTGGTGGTGGCAGCGCCGAAGCCGAATCCGGTGAAAGTCGTGCCATCTTCCAGAACGAGGGCGGCGGTCGGGTTATCCCGATTTGCGCGGAGCGCATCAAAATCGTGGCCAGAGATCGTTTTCTGCGCCATTTCAACCCATATCCTGTTATTAAGAAACACGTTACCGAGTCGGCCGGCGAACGGGTGATTACATAGCCGACCACTGGCCAATGGTCAAGCACTGGCAACCTATATTGGCAGGCAATGCTTGCAGGATTGTTGCGAGTAGCGTAAAAGCCCGGGCGCGCTTATTTTTTTGTGGCGTGTGGATGTCCAAATAAAAGGTGTGTCTGAAGATGCGCGAAAATATAGCGAATGCGTTAAAAGAAGCGTTAAAGGCGAAAGATCAGGTCGCATTATCGACCATGCGATTGATCGCGGCTGCGTTAAAAGACCGTGATATCGCTGCACGTGGCAATGATAATCCCGATGGTATTTCTGACGAGGAAATTCTGGGGATGTTGCAAACCATGATCAAACAGCGCAGCGAATCGGCGAAATTGTACCGCGACGGTGATCGCCCCGAACTGGCCGCCAGCGAAGAAGCGGAAATTGAAATTATCAAAGGCTTTTTGCCGACCCAGCTGAGTGCGGATGAAATGCACCAGGCCATCGCCACAGCGATTGCGGAAACCGGTGCTGGCTCGATCAAGGACATGGGACAGGTGATGGGCTTTTTAAAAGCGCATTACGCCGGTCAGATGGATTTTTCAGCGGCCAGCCAGGAAGTCAAAGCCGCATTGATGGCAAAATAGGCCTGGCTGAACCGGTGGCTGTCTGTTTGCGCGGTTTAAGCCGGTTCCCCGGATTGTGCCATTTGTGATAGGTTCGGTGCAGCGCATCCGGTGTAACCGAATGCCCTAATTTCATTTGACCAGCAATTTCATTTGACCGGAGTTTTGGCCATGGCGGTGCCGCCAGAATTTATCGAAGATTTGCGCCAGCGTGTGCCCTTGTCCGATATTATCGGACGACGGGTAAAGCTGATACGCAAAGGTCGTCGATTCAGCGGATTATGCCCATTTCATTCGGAAAAAACGCCGTCATTTTCAGTCGTGGATGATGATGGGTTTTATCATTGTTTTGGATGTGGCGTACATGGCGATGCCATTTCATTTTTGCGTGAGATGGACGGTCTCGATTTTATGGAAGCTGTCGAGCGGCTTGCGGATATGGCTGGCCTGGCGATGCCAAAATCCGCGCATATCGACCCGGCCGTCACCAAACAACGCAAAGCCGCGCTCGATATTCTGGAAGAAACCACCTTGTTCTTTGAAGCAAGTTTGCGTGACCCGGTTGGGCGTGACGCCGCGCATTATCTGAAACAACGCGGTCTTGACGCTGCGACGGTGAAAAATTTTCGGCTTGGCTATGCGCCAAAGTCAGGCTTGCGCCGGCGGCTGGCTGAAAAAGGGTTTTCAGATGCGGATATGCTGCTGGCCGGGGTGCAGCGTAAATCTGACCGGGATGGCAGCCTGTTTGATTATTTCCGCGACCGGGTGATGTTCCCGATCGAGAACAGACAAGGCAAAGTCATCGCATTTGGTGCGCGTGCGCTGGGTGATGCCCAGCCAAAATATCTCAATTCAGGCGATGGCCCGACTTTTTCCAAAAAGGCAGTGCTTTATGGGTGGGTGCAGGCGCGCGATGCGGTTCGGCGTAATTTACCGCTGGTTGTTGTCGAGGGGTATATGGATGTGATCGCTGTTCAGCGCAGTGGTGTGGCGGCAGCGGTCGCACCGCTTGGCACCGCTTTGACCCCGGAACAAATCAGCTTGTTGTGGAAATTGCATGACGAGCCGATTTTATGTTTTGACGGCGACGCGGCTGGCCAGCGGGCGCAATTACGCGCGCTGGAACGTATTTTGCCGGTGCTTGAGCCCGGCCGGTCGGCACGGCTGGCAGTGCTGCCAGCTGGCAAAGACCCGGATGACGTGCTGAGCGCGTCTGGTGCCGAGGGGTTGCGTAAAATTCTTGGCGCAGCGCGGTCGCTTATTGACAGCATGTGGGCGGCTGTGGCGGAACAATTTGATGTGCAGCAACCAGAGGCGAGAGCGCAGTTCTGGCAGTCCGTGCGCGAACTTGTACGCAGTATTGGTCATAATCAGGTGCGGGGGGCTTATGGCGATGAGGTGGAAAACCGAATCGCAGCGATGCGCTCGCATACACGGGGCAAAACAACCGCTTTTGTGGCGCGGCGCACAGCCAGACCGCAAACCGGGCTGATGCAGCGGCATCGCGCTATTTTGGCATTGATTTTGGCGCACCCGGCGTTGGTTCCTGCCAATTTTGAGGCTTTGTCGATGCTGGAAACGGCGGATCAGCCGCTCGATCAATTGAAAAAAGCAGTGATTGATGCCGTTATACGTGATCCAGATCTTGACGCGGCGGCCTTAAACTATCATTTACAAGTAATAGAGCTTGGCCGAGTGGTAGAGGATTTAACGGGGGATGAGATGAAATCCAGACTGCCTTTCGACCCACATGCGCTGGCGCCCGACCGGGCTGTCGCACATTTAGAGGAACTTTTGGGGCTTGTTGACGGCAAATCCGGCCTGTTTTCAAAAGCCCGCACACCAAGATAAGATAAAAAAGAAATAAGACGCAGGCACATCACCATGCCGGGTTTGGCACAAGCCTTTGGCCAGAACCCATGGGTAAAAAAAGATTTGATGTTGTCAAAAAACATCAGACGATTGCAAAAGTCGGGCTTCGACAAAAAACGCTCTCATGAAAATGACGCGGCGTCGCAGCGTAAAGTTGGACAGGGGTAGAGACGAGCATATGGCAACCAAAGCAAAAAAACAGGCTGATACCGATCAAAACGCTCAGGACGCAACCGAGGCGGCCAGCCTTGACGCTGCCCAGCAAACCATTAAAGCGCTGTTGAAACTGGGCAAGGATCGTGGGTTTGTCACGCATGACGAGCTGAACGCTGCGCTGCCAGCCGAGGAATATACCTCTGAACAAATCGATGATGTGATGTCGACACTCAATGAGATGGGTGTATCGGTTGTCGATAGCGCCGAGAGTGATGATGATACCGACGAGGCGGAAGAGAGCGCCGAAGAAGGTCGTGCCTCGGGTAATCTGTCGGATAGTGATGTTTCGGGAACAGATGATCCGGTGCGCATGTATCTGCGCGAAATGGGCAGCGTCGAGCTGTTATCGCGTGAAGGCGAAATCGCCATTGCAAAACGTATCGAAGCTGGACGTGAAATGATGATTGGTGGCATTTGTGAATCGCCACTGACCATTCGCGCGCTGATGCATTGGCGTGATCAGATCGCCGATGGCGTTGTGCCATTGCGCGATATCATTGACCTCGAAGCCACCTTTGCCAAGCTTAAAGGCAACCCGCTGATTGATCAGAATAATCTGCAAGTTCTGAATGACGAAATCCCGGATGATGATCTTGAGGATGAGGACGAGGAAGAAGCGGAAGAGGACGAAGACGAGGACGAAGACGACGAAGAATATGATGAAAGTGGCGACGCCGACACCGATACCTCGACCCGTGATGCGCATAATGACAATGACGAAAATGACGATTTGAATTTGTCGCTGGCAGCGCTCGAAGATGCGGTGCGCGATGAGATGATGGCGCTATTTGACGAAATCGGCACGGTGTTTGGTGAGTTTGTGAAATTGCAGGACCGCCGTTTGGCGCGCATGGCGAAAGACCAGCCGCTTGTGCTGAAAAGTGAAGCGGCGCACCGGGCGACGAAAATTAAGCTGTGCGAATTGATGGAAGGCGTGATTTTCAATACCAACCGTATCGAAGCGCTGAGTGAACAATTATTTACCCTAAACCGTCATGTGACCGGCATTGAAGGGCGTTTGATGCGGGTGGCCACCGACAGTGGCATTCCGCGGGCGCAACTTCTGGAAGCCTGGGGCGGACGTGAAGTGAATGATGAATGGCCAGGCAGCGGTTATAAATCGAAAGCGTGGCAAAAGCTGGATAGCACCTATGGTGAAGAGGTGGCCGAACTGCGTGACAAGATTAAGCTGGTCGTCGATGATGTCGGCTTGGCAGTGCCCGAATTCCGCGAGGTTATCCAGACCATCCAGCGCGGCCAGCGCGAAGCGGCGCGGGCGAAAAAAGAAATGGTCGAAGCCAATTTGCGGCTGGTGATCTCAATTGCCAAAAAATACACCAACCGGGGATTGCAGTTCCTTGACCTGATCCAGGAAGGCAATATCGGGCTGATGAAAGCCGTCGATAAATTTGAATATCGGCGCGGTTACAAATTTTCAACCTATGCGACATGGTGGATCCGGCAGGCCATTACCCGCTCGATTGCCGATCAGGCACGCACCATCCGTATTCCGGTGCATATGATCGAGACCATCAACAAGCTGGTGCGTACATCGCGCCAGATGCTGCATGAGATTGGCCGCGAGCCCACGCCGGAAGAGCTGGCAGAAAAGCTGAGCATGCCGATCGACAAGGTGCGCAAGGTGCTGAAAATTGCCAAAGAACCGATCAGCCTTGAAACGCCGATTGGCGATGAAGAAGATAGCCACCTTGGCGATTTCATTGAGGATAAAAATGCAGTGCAACCGCTGGATGCGGCCATTCACGCCAATTTGCGCGAGACCACCACGCGCGTTCTGGCCAGCTTGACAGCGCGGGAAGAACGGGTGTTGCGCATGCGATTTGGCATTGGTATGAATACGGACCATACGCTGGAAGAGGTCGGTCAACAATTTAGCGTGACCCGCGAACGTATTCGGCAGATTGAGGCAAAGGCGTTGCGCAAGCTGAAACATCCCTCACGGTCGCGGAAATTGCGTAGCTTCCTCGAAAATTAGAGTTTGCTGTACTGTCAGCGCATGCTAACACCGCAAGGCGTTAGGGCTGGCTGTATGAAACTGGGGGGCCTGTAGTTCAATTGGTTAGAACCCACGGCTCATAACCGTGTTGTTGCAGGTTCGAGTCCTGCCGGGCCCACCACCCCT
>ERZ802830.1923-NODE-1923-length-19302-cov-5.54034_pt1 | contig 19302 bp, 10 predicted proteins | sample MGYA00345654_ERZ802830 | MGnify/ENA primary metagenome ERZ802830 (study PRJEB30503, sample SAMEA104212375) | marine metagenome | biome: Westerlies Biome; feature: [SRF] surface water layer (ENVO:00010504) within the epipelagic zone...; material: water...
TGTACGAAATAGTTGGGAAGAAGCCATACTAAATTGGCAAGATATTGCTTTTTTGGACTTTGGCCCCTCTGAATATATTCTACTAAGATCTCAGACAAATACATTTCCAATTGACACTAATGAATTGAAAAACTCTATAATTTCAGGAACTTGGAATTTTCAAAATTCAACCTTCAACGACTCCAAAGGTCTACAAGCAATAGATTACTTATTATTTAAACCTGGATATACGGATACAGACTTGATAACTTATTTTCAATCTGATTCCAATGCTACTAATTACCTTAAATCTATATCCGAAGATCTTCTAATAAATATCAATTATGTAACTGAGCAATGGGATTTACAAAAAGAAGATTTTATTAATGACTTTGAGACTACCAATACTGGATACTCCAGTAATTCCCAGGGAAGTTCCATAAGCAACATTATCAATGCATTGTGCTTACATTATGAATTTTATGTGAGAAGAGGAAAAGTTGGCTTACCTATTGGAGTTTTTAATGGTTTTTCTCAACAAGAACTTCCTCATTTAGTTGAGTGCTACTACTCTGGAAAGTCATTTCAAAATGCAATAAGATCCATAAGTTCCATAAGAAAGTTTATTAACGGATCTAGCTACACAGCTAACGATAATGGACTTGGACTTGATGATTATATGAATTTTGTAAACGCAGAACTTAACTCTCAGCAGTTATCTACTGTAATAGATAACCAAATTGTTACTATTTTATACGAATTAGATAATTACAATAATTCTTTAAGTGATGAAATTATTACTAATAAAACAGCCTTGTCTGTTTCATATGGAGAATTACAAAGACTTGTTCCCTACATAAAAGTTGATATGACTTCTGCTTTAGGAGTTTTAATTACCTATCAAGATAATGACGGAGATTAGTAAGTGGATAAACCATTTAACCAAAAATCCTGTAAGCATATTTCCATTAATTGTATTTAGAATTTCCTTTGGTTTAATTCTATTTATAAGTACACTAAGATTCATTTTAAAGGGATGGGTCACTGACCTATACATTAAACCAACTTATTTTTTTACATATTATGGTTTTGATTGGATAATCCCATTTAGTAATAATTTTATTTATGTAGTATTTTTTCTTCTTTTAGTTTGCTCTTTGATGATAACACTTGGACTATTTTACAGATATAGTTCATTATTATTTTTTATCCTATTCACCTACATAGAGTTAATAGACAAAACCAATTATTTAAACCATTATTATTTTATTTCATTAATAAGTTTTTTGATGATTTTTTTACCTGCCAATAAGTTTTTTTCTATAGACAATATTGTTGGAATATCTAAAAAAGTTACGACCATAAAAGCATGGCAAATAAATATCATTAAACTGCAAGTTGGAATAGTATATTTATTTGCTGGTATAGCTAAACTAAATTACCACTGGCTAATTGAAGCGCAACCTCTAACAAACTGGTTGAAACATCAATCTGACTTTCCTATTATTGGCAACTTATTTTTATATGATGCTACAGCCTATTTGTTCAGCTGGGCTGGTGCAATATTCGATTTAGTAATATTTTTTGTGCTGACTAATAAAAAATGGAGGATATATGGGTACGTAATAGTTGTTGTTTTCCACATTCTTACATCTATTATGTTTCCTATTGGGGTATTTCCATTGGTAATGATAGTGACTACTTTAATATTTTTTAGTGACCAATTCCATCAAAAAATCTTATCATTTTTAGGGAAAAAAAATACATCTATTCCTATTGAAAATAAAGAGGACAACCAGGAAAATAAAGTTGATAAATTAATAAAAGCTGTATTAATTTCATTTTTCATTCTACAATTACTTATCCCTTTTCGATACCTTCTTTATCCCGGTAAACTATTTTGGACCGAACAAGGCTATAGATTTAGTTGGAGAGTGATGTTAATTGAAAAAGCTGGATACGCACAGTTTTACATTCATGAACCTAAAATGGACAGAAAAATGTTAATTGAGACAAGAAATTATTTAACTCCACAGCAAGAAAAAATGATGTCAACACAGCCAGACATGATTCTTCAATTTGCTCATTATTTAAGCTCTGAATTTAAAGATTCTACTATTCTAGAGACCAATGGAGAAATAATTAAACTGGGAAATAATCCTAAAATAACTGCTGAGGTGAAGGTCAGCTTATTTAATAAAGGCAGTAAAGACTTTATTAACCAAAATACTAACCTAAGTATAGAAAATAGAGGATTTAATAATAAAGAATGGATTTTACCATATGAGGATTAGTATTACCATACTATTGGTTTTTGTAAGCAGTTATTATATTTCTCAAAAAGGGAAAATATCTGGCTATATATTAGATAATAACAATGAGATCATCCCAAATGTGACCATTTATTTTGATTCTATTGATAAAATTATTTACAGCAATAATGTAGGATTTTACAGCACTCCTAAGTTTGAATTTGGAGATTATAAGGTTCATTTTCATTCTTTTGGTTACCAAAAAAAAATCTACACCATAAGTATTGATTCTGCTCATAAAAAAAACCAAAATATAATTTTAAAAGAACTTAGCTATAAGCTGGAAGAATATGAATATTTAGAAGAAAAAGAATTCAATATTAGAAAACTTAGAGCGATAGAAGGAGTAATGATTACTCAAGGAAAAAAAACTGAAGCTATTGAATTAGAGAATGTGGATGGAAATAAAGCAGTAAACTTAAGTAGACAGATTTATGCGAAAATTCCAGGTCTCAATATTTGGGAAAGTGATGGAGCAGGAATTCAATTAGGATTAGGTGGCCGCGGCTTAAACCCTAGCAGAAATTCTAATTTTAATACAAGGCAAAATGGATACGATATAAGTGCCGATGCTTTAGGATATCCAGAAAGTTACTATAGTCCTCCATCTGAAGCAATTAAAGAAATTCAATTTATAAGAGGAGCAGCTTCCCTTCAATTTGGTCCTCAGTTTGGTGGATTGATAAATTTTAAATTGAAAGATGGGAATACTCAAAAAAAATTAGAGACCACACTAAGACATACTATTGGTACATTTGGACTCAACAATACATTTATAAGTGTTGGTGGAAATATAAACAAGTGGAATTACTACTGCTATGGCAATTATAAATTTGGTAATGAATGGAGAGAAAATTCAGAATTTGATTTAAAAAATACCTATTTCAAGGCTACCAATAAATTTAGTGAAATGGGAAGTTTCAATATTGAGTTTACTAAAATGAATTATTTAGCACAGCAACCAGGTGGATTGACTGACCAACAATTTGATATTAATCCTGATACCTCTTTAAGAACAAGAAACTGGTTTAAAGTTGATTGGAACTTGGCAGCAATAGACTTTAACTATGAATTGAGTTCTTCAACTAAAGTAAATTCTAGAACCTTTGGGCTAATAGCTTCAAGAGAATCTCTGGGATATTTAGATCAAATAAACAGAGCTGATCCGATGCAAGAAAGAAATCTTATTTCTGGTAATTTTAAAAATATTGGTAACGAAACCAGATTTATTCATTTATATGAAAAAAGAAATCTTCCATGGGCATTTTTGATAGGTTCTAGAATATATAAAGGAAATAGTATCGGAGTGCAAGGAGAAGCAAGTAATGGAAACGATGCTCATTTTGAATTTATCAACAGCCAGAACAATATTTCTTCAGATTTTATTGAAAGTAATTATAACTTTCCAAGCATCAATTTTTCTTTATTTTCAGAGCATATTTTCAATCTAAATCAGAAATTGAGTATTACTCCTGGAATAAGGTATGAATATATCAATACATCTGCTAATGGTGGTTATAGAATTGAATATCCTGACTTAGCTGGAAATATTATTTTTGATACAGTCATTAATATAAATCGATCTAATGAAAGAGATTTCTTATTAATTGGAGTTGGGATAAATAATAAATTATCTTCCGCGATAGAAGCTTATGGAAATTTTTCAGAAAATTATCGAAGCGTAAATTTTGCAGACATGCAGATAAGAAATCCAAACTTTAAAATAGACCCTATTTTAAAAGACGAAAGAGGTTTCAACTCAGACATAGGAATTAGAGGGAAAATAAAAAATATTATCTATTTTGATGCATCTCTTTATTATCTATTTTATGACAATAGAATTGGTACAACACTTCAAATAGATTCAACATTATTCAACACCTATCAGTACAGAACCAATATATCAAAATCTAGAACACTAGGATTAGAAGCAGTAGTTGATATAAATTGGACCAACTTAATGGATGAAAAGTCAAAATATAATTTTTCTTCTTTCTTAAATTTTGCAGGTAATAATGCTAAATACACCTCATCAGATGAACCTGCATTTTATGGGAAAAATGTAGAAATGGTTCCAAAAATAATTTTAAAAACAGGTTGTAACTTATCAATTAAAGACTTTTCAATTTCTTATCAGTTTAGCTATAATGATCAACAATTTACAGATGCCACTAATGCTTCATTTCAAAATAATGCTGTAGTAGGAATCATTCCCTCCTACTCTATTATGGATTTATCAGTTAAATATCAATATAAAAAATTCCAAATTGAAACGGGAATTAATAATCTAACAAATGAAAAGTATTTTACCCGAAGAGCTGTTGGTTATCCAGGTCCTGGTATCATACCTTCAATGCCAAGAAATCTATATTTTTGCTTGCAAATTAAAATTTAAAAACTTTAATAGATTTATTTAATGTATTATTTTTAATTTAACGAATAAATTACATTTGATTAACTTTAAATTAAAAGTTAGATTATTAAGAAAAAATCAAAAATATTATTATTTGCCATCGTAACCTTCACATTTTGTGCATGCACAAAATCTGCAGGTATTGGAGGAACATCTACAATTAAAGGGAAAGTTGTCGTGGATAATATTAATATTCTTGGAAATATTGTTGATAGCTATGATGCTCAAGATTTAGATGTATATATTATTTACGGCAAAGAAAACAGCACCTATGATGATGATCAAAAAACCAGTCATGACGGATCGTTTGAATTCAAATATTTAAACCAAGGAGATTATGAAATTTTTGTTTATAGTGAGTGTATGTTTTGCCCTCAAGGGCAAGATAGTTTGATATTAAAATCAGTTAAAATTTCTAATGCTAATGAGGTAAATGAGTTAGATACAATTCATGTTGCTAACTTTATTTAATGTCAAGTAAGTTTTTAATTTTACTTGCATTAATCCCAACAGTATTTTTATCACAAGATAATTATCAAGATTTTGGAACTTGGACAAAAATAAATTCCGAATTTAAAATCAATAAGAAAACATCTTTTACCAATAAATTAGAATTAAGAACATTTGATAATTCTAGACAAATCAATCAATTTTATTCCCAATTTTCTTTTCAAAGAAAATTGAATAAAAAATTATATACCTCATTTGCTTGGAGATTAAGATTTGCTAATGAAGAATATTCCTACAATCTTTCTAATAGATTTCATAATGACTTAACCTACCAAAAAAAATATTCTGATTTTAAAATTTATTTAAGACTTAGGTCACAGTTTCATATATATCCTTTTAAGTCAAATGAGTTATTTGAGAGAACTAGACTTAAAGTCCAATATAAAATCAGTAAAAAAATAAAAATATATTTATATAACGAAAAGTACTTTTTAATGAATAGAAATGTAACAAATAAATACAAGAAAAACAGACTAGGTACAGGTATAAAATATGAATTAAATAAGAAAACAAGTCTTGAACTTAAATATTTAAAAATAGTAGATATTAATGTGGAATCACCTATTTCGTTCAACGTCATTGGATTTAAAGTAAGAAATCAATTTTAAAAAATTATACCTTACTGTAGGTATTGATTTCTTTAAATGAAATTAATTAATTTGTTATGAAAATTTAATGATTTCACACTTAATCACTCCCAAAACAATCACTGAATACGATAGAAATATCGTTCATTTATTTTCGAGATTCAATATTGGTTCTGATTCAACATTAAAGCTTAATGAAATTTGTAAAAAAGATGAAATAAATATCAATTTATTAGTTGACCTTGTTAACTGTTATAATGATTTAAGTTACCTAGAAAAGACAAAATTTGAAGATTATTCTATCATCGATTTAATAGATTACCTTGAAAAATCTCATCTTTACTATTTAGAAAAAAAATACCAGAATTTGACTTAAATCAATTTGAACAACTAACAGAACTTTTTAATCAGTCAAAGTATATGATTAATATTCACAATTTAATTAGATGATTAATTTTAAGCAAGGATTCTCAGGATCAGAAGCTTTTTTTAGTTTATCAATATAATCATTAGGACTCTTTAGAAAACTTGGTAAGAAACTTTCAGATCTTTCTCTTAATTTTCCATTTTCATGGACCAATCTTGATAGCTTATTAATTTGATTGACTTTTTGGGATTCATTCCTTTTTAAAGATTGAATTAATTTATTTTTGATCTTTTCAACGCTATTAGTCATGGCTTTTATAGAGGCATCAATACTAGGGATCAAAGTAACATCTAAATTACTAGCTTTATCTTTTAATAAAATTGATAGTTTTTCTAATGCATCAGTTTCATTACTAAAATCAAGGTTCAAATTTTGTGAATTAAGAAAATAAGCTTTTATCAAATTGTCAGGATTTTTTGAAAAGTCATTAATTGAAAATCCAAGATCTTTCCACTTATTCATATTTTTTTCATCAATCCATAGAAAATGATCTCTCAATAAAAGTATTGGAAAATTTAAATTAGATTTTGAAAAAGATTCTTTTAACTGTAACCAGTAAGAAAGTTCGGATGGTCCACCAACATAAATTAAGTTAGGAAGTATATGCTCTTGGTAAAGTGGTCTCATAAGAACATTTGGACTAAACTTTTCAGGAAATTTATTTAATTCGTTGATAATTTCTTCCAGTTTATAAGATCGATTACCTATTTTAAATTGATTATTTTCAAAAATTATTCTGGTTCTTTTTTGGTCACCTAAGTAAAATAAATTTAATTCTCTTGGTTTTATTTTTGGATCAAAACCTAACTCTTTGATGAGTTGGTTAGTGTTTTTAACCGAGTGATAAATAAATTGTTCTTTTAATTCTTTTTGAATAATGGGTTGAAATATTTTTTTTAGTCTTTTGTCATCCGCATCTAAAACCACAAGATTTTCTTTTTCAAAAACTCTATGAATCCAATATCTTGTAGCTTCTGACCAAGTATTTTTCTTAAGGGAATTGGAGAAAATTGTTTCCAAATGATCAAATCTATTATCGTTCTGAAATATTTCTTTTAATTGATTTAAAATAGGTGTAAATAGTACAGGATTAATTTTTCCAACTTCTACTCCATCTTCCTGTATAATTGATAATTTATTGTTAAAAATATTTAATTGACTAATTTCTTCAAAATCATGATCTTCAGAAGCCATCCAGAAAATAGGAATGAAATTGAAATCTTTGAACTTTTTTCTTAGTTCATCTGTAAGTTTAAGAACGGAAACAATCTTATGAATAAAATATTGGGGACCTCCAAAAACACATAATTGGTGGCCTGTAGTTACAGTAAAAGTTCCTTTATTTTTAATTAATTTTAAATCATTTGGAATGTCAAGTTCTGTATTTATATACTGTTCATTAAGTACATTAAATAATATATTTCTTTGATTTTTATCTAAATCTCTTTTTTTAATAAAATCCATATCTATATGATCAACACTCAAGCCATTGTGAAAATCTTTAAGCTTAGAATCCTTATTAAAAAGATCTTCTAAAATTTGATTTTTATAAAAATTTTCAATTAAAGGAATTTCCATCTTCTAGTAAAAATTATTGAAATCAATAATAAAAATTAAGTTGATTTCTTTTATCGAAGCTAAAAAAAATATGAATGAAAATATTAAATTAGAAAACATAAAAGAATGAAAAATCTTAAATCTTTAAAAAAAACTCTTGGACCAGGAATATTATTTGCCAGTACTGCTATAGGAGTTTCTCATTTAGTACAAAGCACCAAAGCTGGTGCATTATTTGGATTTGGATTGCTTTCGGCCTTATTAGCTGCTAATATTTTAAAGTACCCATTCTTTGAATTTGGTTCTAGATATGCAAATGCTACTGGAAAAAGTATTATTGATGGGTATTTAAAGCTTGGCAGATGGGCTTTATGGACTTATCTAACGATCACCATTGGATCTATGTTTTTTGTTTGTGCAGCGGTAGGAAAAGTAACAACGGGTTTTATGCAAAATTTATTTCAACTTCATGATTTAGGATTGGGAAATATTGAATCAACAATTTTAATATTCACTATATGTGGTTTATTGTTAGTTATAGGTAAGTTTAAATTGTTGGACCAACTTATTAAAGTTATCGGAATAGTTTTATTGACTTCAACTTTAATAGCTTTCATGCTATGTCTTTATAATGGGCCCATAAATAATGATGTAAGTCTTTTTAATAGCGTAAGCTCCAACAAAAAAGCATTACTTTTTTTAATTCCATTAATGGGTTGGATGCCTACTGCTATTGATTTAAGTTCCTGGAATAGTTTATGGACTGTAGAAAAAATTAAATATTCTAATTATCATCCTTCATTGAAAGAGACACTATTTGAATTTAATTTTGGATATATTATTTCTGCTTTATTATCAATTTGTTTTTTAACCATGGGTGCATTTTTAATATTAGGAACTGAAAATACCATATCTAACCAAAGTCATTTATTTGCTAATCAAGTTATAAATCTATATGCAGAAGTTTTTGGTCAATGGAGTTATATAATTATTGCATCCAGCACCTTCTCCATAATGTTTGGAACCTGTATTGCAGTATTTGATGGATATGGAAGAGCACTTAAAAGAACTTCAGAGTTATTATTTCCATCTTTTACAAGCAATTATAAGTTATATAATTTCAATATTATATTTTTAATTATTGGTTCTTTTTTAATTATATGGAAATATGAAAGTTCTGGTGATTTTAGTGTTTTAGTAAATTTTGCAACAGCCTTATCTTTTATAGTTGCTCCAATTATTGCTATATTTAATTATGTAATTGTAAAAAATCAGTTAGAGAAACCTTTTCAACCGCCTAAATGGTTAGAATATCTATCTATTTTAGGAATTATTTTTCTAATATTATTTTCAATTTTATTCTTGTTTCAAAAATATCTCATTTCATGAAGTCCCTTATATTTTCATGTTTTATAATACTGACTTTTGACTATTGTATTTCAGCTCAAAATTTAACTATCGACTATAGCTCCCCAAAGAAGACCATTAGACTAAACGAATATAAGGACCAATGGAACGTTTCTGTTCAATCAATGGAAATGATTCATCCAGGTGGGAACAGCTATCAAAATTTTCTATATGAAGAAAAGAAAAAAATTTCATTATTATATCCGAGAAAAAAAATAAGTTCAGTTAGAAGATCCAATTCTAACAAACCAACTTTTATTATTGAAAATAGTTTTGAAGGTAATATATATAACAATAAAGTTCCCAATGATAATACTCTGGCTGTTTCTAATGATGGAATTATTATTGCTGGGATTAATTCATCTTATATAATTTACGATTTAAATAATGATTCGGTTATTTTAAGCAGTACATTAAATTCTATAACTTCTTCTTTTACCAATTTTTTATTTGTAAAAAAATATGACCCTAAATTTATATATGACCATGAAGAAGATAGGTTTATTTTAGTTTTTTTAGTTGGGAATAAACCTGCCAACAGTCATGTATGTGTGGCTTTTTCTTCTTCAAATGATCCGATGGATGATTGGACTGCTTACATGCTTAAAGGAGATGCCTTAGAAACAAATCATTGGACAGATTATCCCGCAATATCCTTAACTAAGGATGATTTATTTATAACAGGGAACTTACTTCTTGATGGTATAAGTTGGCAACTTGGATTTAACCAATCCATTATTTGGCAAATTGATAAATCAAGCGGATATAACGGAGCTGATTCACTGTCATTCAACTTATGGTCTGATATAAAAGATGACTCTATATATGTTAGAAATATTCATCCAGTTAGAGGGTCAAGAGACCTTCAAGTCAATAAACAATATTTCTTAAGTAATAAGAATTTTTCCCAAGAAAGTGATACTTTATATCTTATAAAAGTCAATGAATCTCAAAATTCTGGAAATGCAAATATTGAATTAACAAGAATTGAGCTGGACAATCATTATTTTCTAAGTCCTAATGGACAACAATATAACGGGAAAGAATTGTCGACCAATGACTCAAGAGTTCTAGGTGCAATAATTGACCAAGATTGGATTCAATTTGTGAGCCACTCAATGGATACAAATAGTGGGACTGCAGGAATTTATCATGGTATTATTTATAATTATGATTTAAATCCATTTGTGGAATCAAAAATTCTTTCCGATAGTATTATAGATTTTGGATATCCAAATATTGCATCGACAGGAATAAATCCAAATGAAAAAGAATGCATTATTGGTTTTAATTACACATCAGTAAATGATACGAATGGTATTTCTTGTTTGTATATGAATAATGATGAGAATTACAGTCATTTAACCAAACTTCATAGAGGAATTAGAGCTATCGATAGACTTAACGGAGATATTGATAGGTGGGGCGATTATACAGGAATCCAAAGAAAATATGATGATCCATGTAGAACGTGGATTTCTGGAATGTTTGGTAAAATTGGGTCTAATGGTAGTTGGATAACCAGTACTGCAGTTTCTGATACATGCAGAGAGAGACTTCCTCACCTATTTTTTGAACCATCTTTTATAAATGGTATTTTATTTCCTAATCCCGGAAATGAATTAATTCAATATGATTTTACTTTAGATGAAAGTTTAGATTTAAGAATTTCTATTTATAGTTTGGATGGAAGATTAGTAAGTATTATTTATGAGGATCTGGTTAAAAGTGGTCCAAATAGGCTAACATTTAATATAAATAGCCTTTCTGTAGGAAGTTACCTGCTTATTATTGAAAATAACAACAATAGACTTTACTCAAAAAAATTAATTAAAAACTAAATTAATTGGATTCTGTATCCCAAGTATTTTGTGATATTACGCCTCCATTTTTGAAATATCCAATACCCCACTTAGATCTGACTTTTTTATATTCATTTCCTTTATTTCCTTTGACAACAATTCTTATAATTGTGACTTCTACTACATCTCCATTGCTGTCTTTTTGTTCGTAAACTTTCTCAGTTACACCTTGTGGAAAGAATTGAGCTAATTTTTGAATGTTTTTTGAAGAATTATGATTAACAGTTATACTTTTTGAGTTATCTAAAAATTGTGCTGTTAAATAATCAGAATCTGAGTCATATTGATTACTATTTCCTTGAGAATAAAAATAAGAATCATTATAGTTCTCTAAGTCAGAAACATTAACAATTCTATTATCTTCTTTTCCTTCGTTAGATATATCTAAGTCATCTTTGTACATATCATTTAAGAAATGTAAATTATACACCTTATCTGTACTAACATCATTCCAAATCGATGTCTTTAAGATTTCTTTATCTATATAATGATCTACTTTCAATGAATTTTGGGCTCTTGGATCATCAGCGTTAATTACAAAATTATTAAGCTTAGAAGCCAGATTTTCAGAGTTTTCAAATTGGTTATAAGTCGTAATAATATTATTTAATCTTTTAGATGCATTTGAATTAAAATAATCATTTTCATAATATCCAAATGCAGGAATATTTTTTTGTATTCTTGGCTCATCTAAATTTGAACTAGATTCGTTGAACAGCGTTGTTAGATTTTCACTTGAAATATGATTATTGTAAGTTAAGTTTTTAAAATGACCCATTTGAGTTTCTTTATCAAGAGAAGACTCTTGTTTATAATTATCAATTCCTACAATCCATAAATTATTGTTGTTGGACTTTAATATATTATCTAACTCCATTTCATAATTTAAAGCTTCATTACTAATAGAGTTTGAATAAGTAACAGAATTGGCTCTATTTGAAATTTCTAGCTCTTTTAAAGACTTTTGATCATAAAAGTTATCTGTCACCAAATCATTATTAGCAATGATCTCTGATCTGAAAACTTCTTTTCCTTCTCTTAAAACATTTTGTTTCTCTATATTATCATGATTTCTCATAATTTTATCTAAACCAATATATGCTAATTCGTCTTTAGTATATAATGATAGCTCTTTGTAATCAACAACCTTTGGAATATTACTCCATCTAGCGTCATTACTATTTTCAAAGCTTTTTTGAATGTTTTGATAAAAAAGATTAATTTGTTGTCTCTGGTTGTTTGATTTGAGTTCTTGCAGCTCATTATTTTTTTTAGCAAATTGTTGTTGAATATCTTTTTTAAACTCTGAATTCATTTCATCCATTTCAACTTCAACTTGAGATTTAGTTCCCATAATGATATCAACCTGATCTTCAGAATATTTTCCAGTGACTTCTTGCCCATATAGAAGACTGTAAGTATTCAAAATAGATTGGTTATTTGATAATCCTTTTGAAGAATTTTCATCCATAATTTTATTTATTTCAACGACTTTATCTCTTGGCAATTGCTGTTCACTATCAATTTTAGATGCATTTTGATAAGATACAATTGCCATTGAATAGTTCTTTGATTCAAAGTATCTATTTCCTTGTTTAATTAAATTATTGTATTGTTTTTGTTTCTCTGAATTATTTAAAGCAATTATTTTAGCTTCAGACACTTTTTTTATTTGTTCCTTAGGATAGTTTTCATCCGGCAACACAGTAATTGCTTTTCTAAAAAAAGAAATAGACTTATCATAATTTTTATCTGTAAAAGATTGATCTGCTTTTGAAATATAGGTATCGTACTTGCTTTTATTCTCTTTTTCTAGCTGATCTATAATAAGTTGATCTATTTCAGAAATTCGTTGTTTTGGTAACGATTCTGATGGAAATAATTTACTGGCTCTAGCAAAAAATTCCTTCGATTTTGATAATTGATTTTTAGATTTAAAATCTTCAGCCTTTTGCAACATTAAATCATACTTTTCTTGAACAGCCTTTTGTCTCTGTTCATCAATTTTAGAATTTGACTCTTCAGAAATTAGCTGATCAATAGAAATAATTTTTTGAGAGGCATATCCATTGCTAAAATTCGCTCCATTTGAAATCTCAAAGCTACTTGCTTGTTTATAATAATCTCTTGATAATTTATAATTCTTAGCAGCAAAATAATCATCTGCTTTTTTTATTAATTTATCATATTCAATTTTTAATTTATCATTATTATTTTGCTTTAATGATTCGTTAATTGCCAATATTTTTTCATCACTCTTAGGGTTACTTGGGATTAAATTTTTTGCTTTCTCGTATAAAATTTTAGCCTCCTCCAATTTATTTTCAAGCTTTAATGCATCGGCTTTAGAAATGAGATTGTTATATTGATCTAAAAGAATTTCCGAAGCTTCCATTTCCTTTAAGATCAACTCAATTTCAGCTATTTTCTTTTTCGGATAATATTCGTTCTTAAATAAGTTAAGTGCCTCAGCATATTTAATTTTTGATTCTTTGTATTTCTTTTCATTGTATAACTGGTCTCCCTGATTTATAATATCATCATATTTTGATTTTTCCGCTGTCATTTTATCATTTTGAGATTTTAATTCATTTAATTTTGAATTAATTTCTTCAATTCTTTTTGTCGGGTGTTCTCTTTCATAAATATTTTTAGCTGCTTTATAATGCACAAGAGCATCTTCCCAATTGGCAGATTCAAACTCATTATCAGCCTGATTAATTTTACTTAAATATTCGTTATCCTTTGATTCTTTTTGTATGAGTAACTTCTTAATCTCTCTTATTTTATCTAAGGGATAAGTTTCTTTGGGTGAGATTTTATTGGCTTCATTATATTTTTTTAATGCTTCATCATAAGAAAGGTCTTTTAAAAATTCGTCAGCTTTTTTAATGACTTCATTATATTGGGATTGAATTTGATTATTAGAAATATCTAATACCTTGCTATTAATAGACTTAATTTGATTTTTCGGATAAGATTCAAGAGGTTTAACTTTTATAGCACTGTTGTAAAAACTTATAGCTTCCTCATATTTTTCATTATTTCTAAACTCATCAGCTTTAGAAATTAATTCGTTATAATTACTGTCAATGCTATTGGATTTTGATTTTTCGTTAATTAAATTATTTAAATAATTCAATTTTTGTTTGACCATTTTATTATTTGGAAAAAGATTTTGAGCATCTTGATATTTGTTTAAAGCAACATTATAATTATCATCTTTAATAGATTGATCGCCTTCCTTAATAAGAGAGTTAAATATTTCAAGTTGTTGTTTAGAATCTGCTTCTAATTTCTCTTTTTCATTAATCTTCTGGGTTATTATTAATAATTGATCTTCTGGATATTTTTGACTATCATCAATAGCAATTGCATCATTATAAAATTGTTTTGCCAGCTTCCAACTTTCACTTTTGAATGCAGCATCTGCACTTTTAATGTAATCATTATATTTTTGATTTTTCTCTTTTACCTGATTGGCTATGTGAGTAAGTTTAATTTTTATTTCATTGATCTTTTGATCTGGATAGTTCTCATCAGGCTTTATATTTTTAGCTAACTCATAGCTTTCAATAGCTTCTTGGAATTTACTTTCATCAAACAGCTTGTCAGCTTCAGAAATTTTTGCTTGATAATTTTTAAATAATTGATCTTGATTATTTTTTTCTTCTAAAATTTCTTTTAATTTATCATCAATGTAAGTTATTTTTTCTTGTGGATAACTTTCAGATTGTTTAATTTCTAATGCTTTTTGGTAAGTTTTTTTAGCCAATTCATAATCTAAATTTTTCAATTGATTGTCAGCAGATTTAACAATGTTATTGTATTTTTTTTCTAACTCGCCTTTTTCTAACTCAGCTTTTTTCTCTAGTTCTACTTTACTTATTTGTTCAGCGGGATAGGCTTCATCTGGTTTAATTTTCAACGCTCTTTTGTAATTGGAAATTGCATCATCATAAGATTTACTAGTAAATTGATTATCTGCCTTAGCAATTAAGTTATTATAGTCTTCCTCATTGGATTTTTGAGTAGCCAACAAAGAGTTAATTTCATTTATTCTTTCTTTAGGGTTTCTATTACTAGGATCAATTTTAGATGCTTCATTGTATAGCTCAATAGCTTTAGAATAATCTTTACTATCAAATGATGATTTAGCTGCAGACATCTTAATATTAAATTTTTCAGCTATTTCTTTATCTATAGCTTCTTGCTGTAATTTCTCAATATTTTTAATTTTATCATAAGCAATTTGATTTCCGGGTATTAGCTGTTTAGCTTTATTGTAAGCATCAAGAGCGGAAGTATAATTGGAAGAGGAAAGGGAATTATCTCCAGTTTTTATAAAATCATCATATTCTTTCTGTTTTTGGTTTTGAGCATTGGCTAATTCCAAATTCTTTTGAGCATTGGCTAACTGTTTAGAAACTAAATTGTCACTTTTAATTTTCAATGCTTCTTCAAATTTCATCACAGCATTAGAATAATCTTTCTTACTAAACGAATTATTTCCATCAGCAACTAATTTTTTAAATTTTGATTCTTTGAGTTTTGCTTGATCTTCAACTTGTTTTAAATATTTATCAATTTCATTTTTTCTTTGACCTAAATAGGTATAATCCCAATCAATTTTCCCTGTTGATGCATCTATTCTTGCCTTACCTACTGGACTACTAGTCACAACAGAATAATCAACGTCTGGTTCTTCTAAAAAAAGACTGATACTGGGCTCAATAAAGGTTTGTGGTTCGACATCTTCTTTGAAAAATCCTTTTTTTGCATCCAGTACTAAAGATTTAGGAACAAATCCATTTTTTTTAAACGTTATTGAATAAACAAAACCAAATGGTGCTTCAATAGCGTTGTATTTTCCTGCAGAAGTGATACCCTGTTTAAAAGGTTGATTATCTTTTGTTACAATTACTTGAACTCCGTCTAGTTTTTTTCCAAAAGGATCAGTAACTCTTCCACTAAAAATTAAAACAGGTTCTGCGTCTTGAGAAAAAGTGAAACTTGAAACTAAAAAAAGTAATATTATTATATGTATTATTTTTTTTTGCAAAAGACGATTTTAACAAATATCAGCATAATTATCTTTGAATCAATAGTATATTACTAAATATTTATACGAAAAATCTCCTAAAAAGTTATGTTAAATGAATGTTATTTGAAAATTTCATTAGCCATTATTATTGAATTATCTAATTCCTTTTTATTAATATTTAGTTCTTCTGTTGATTTTTGGAAATAATCAATTATTTTTTCAGACGGCATATTACCTACTAATTCATCATCTGCCATTGGACAGCCACCAATTCCAAGTAACGAACCATCAAACCTCCTACATCCCGAGAGATAAGCAGCATTGATTTTATCTAGACAAGTATCTGCATTCGAATGTAGATGTGCACCAAATTCTACATTGGGAAACTCCTTAATTAATTTTGAGAAAAGCCAACTTATTGAATTTGGATTACTGGTTCCAATGGTATCGCTTAAGGATAAAATATTGACTCCATAATCATTTAATAATTTTTCTGCCCAATGAGCTACAATGTATATACTCCATTCATCTCCAAATGGATTACCAAATGCCATTGAAAAATAAGTAACTAGTTTTTTATTTTTTTGAATACATAGGTTTTGAATTTTATCTATAATTTTTAGAGAATCCTGAATAGAAGCATTGATGTTTTTCTTTTGAAAAGTTTCAGAAATAGAAAAGGGGAAACCTATGTATGAAATTTGATCAAATTTGGAAGCCTCTACTGCTCCTCTTATATTTCCTACTATTACCAAAAGTTTAGAAATAGAACTATCAATATCAATATTATTTAATACTTCTTTAGTATCTGCCAATTGAGGTATTTGACTTTTGGAAACAAAACTTCCAATATCAATAGTGTCAAAACCTACTTTTAAAAGCTGATTAAAATATTTAATTTTAGTAGATGTGGGTATAAAACTTGAGAAACCCTGCATTGCATCTCTTGGACATTCAATTAATTTCATGATTAATTATTGAAGTCTTTAAGGAATAAAGAATTGTTTGACCATTTTAGTTTCATTAATGTTTGTGGAAAGTGAATATAATCCAGTTTTAAGATCTATTTTACTTAAATCCAAAACTAGAGGAATATAATTAGGTCCATAAAAACCTGCTTCATAATCATTAGAAATACTATAAACTAATTGACCTATTGAATTAAAAATTTCAAAATATAAAGATTGATCTTCCCTCAATTCAAATATTAACCTTAATTGCATGTCAGACCCTATTGGATTTGGACCCAATAATAATTCTGTTGAGTTTCCTAACGGATCTAATAATGGCGATATGGTTCGCATACTACCGAAATAGGGCTTTTTATTGTAGGCGTTAATCACAATATCAAGTGTATCAATTTCATTGATTGCCTCAAAACTAAAATCTACTTGACCATTTTGAATGGTATTTTTAGCCACAAGAGAATCTCCATTCCATAAAGTTATCTTGGCATCTTCATCATCACAAAAAACAGTTAATGAAGAAATACCAATTTCTTCCTCTTCCGTATGAGTTACAATAAAATTTTCAGGTGTTTTAGAACGAAATAATGTAGTTGGATCTCCAAAAAGAACCCATGTCTCAATAACTTCTTTTCCATAATTAGGATAATCATCTAACATTTTCATTTGTCCACTGTAGAATAGAGCCCCAATTGATTGCATTTGATTATTAGGATAAGATTCAACTAAAATATCTACTATTTCATCTTGAGTAGCCATTGGAGGCGCCCATGACATCAAAATAGATGATCCAGCAGCAGCAATTGAACCAGTTGGAGAACCAGATTTACTAGATCTCTGCCAAACTTCAGAAATACATGTCCCTGTAGTAAATGTTCCGTTGTTACACGCTACAGAAATAACAAAAGGATATTTCCCATTGTTGGATGCAGAGCTAATATGTGTAGAGGAAAAATTTCCAGTAGAAAAGGAATTTTGATTACCATGGCCACAATAATTAAATATTGAAATTCCGGTATTTATAGCGTTTGATACCATTGAAGCATTTGGAGATCCATTAGCATCTGCCCCTCCCTGAGACCCTTGGTAAAATTCATAAACATTTTGATATCCAAAATTGAGTAAATCATTTCTAATATTTCTTAAATGTTGCCAATCTGCTTCAAAATCATCACCATAACCAGCTCCTTCATTTGAACCAAGGCCAATTGCATTGGAGTAATAATTTGAAATTTCTGGATTTATCTCATACTCTAAATTTCTTTGAATCATCGTATTTAATGTTGATATATCAGAAGGACTAAACCTTCCAACATAAATATCTGGATACCAGTCGTTAGAATTCGAGACCAATCCATACTTAGCATCTGACCATTTTACCTCATTTGGATACGAAGGCATATTGGATGTCATTCCGGCATTATAAGCGGCTACTTTTTCATGATCCCCAACAAGCAATAAATACAAAAAATCTGGATTTTGGTTATAATAGCTTCTGACATAATTATAAATACTTGTTTGATTATTGCCAATTGTAGCTATATCAACAAGATCAATTTCTATTCCAGATTTTCTTTTCCAAGAAATAAATGGTTCAAGTTCATCAAAATATTCTGTTGGTGAAATGATTAACATACTCCCATCTTGCCCTTTTGAAATATACTTGGTTGTATTGTAATTTAAATATCTTCTTTTATAGATTTTTTGAACACGATTTGAAATGGAATTTTTTGAAGATATATTTAATTCATTCACTCCTGCTTCTCTATTTAAAAAAGATATTTCAACTCTTATTTTATTATAAATTTTAAGGGTTTTTTTAATAGGATTAAAACCAAAAGGAATAAAACTTATTGTTTGTGCTCTAATATCTCTGTGGATATAAGGATTACCAAGATAAAATAATTGATTAGGAAAATCAGAATCAATACTGTAAGAGATTCCTTTTTGTAATTTAACAGTTTTAGGGTCAATATTTCTGTATAAGTTTCCCTTGGACGGAACAATATTAACATTTTCAAGTTCAGTAAAATCTGTACTAATGATAGAGAAATTACTAATTCCTTTAGGTGGAAGTTGAATATTAGATGAAAATTTTAATAACTCTGGTTCTCCTTTTGTAAGAGTAGATACTCCACCTTCAACTATTAGCTTTTGAAAAAACTCATTTTTAAGTTCTTTCACGCTTAATAATTCAAAATTTTCTAATTCAAAATCTATAATTAAGGAGTTTTCAGAT
>ERZ802830.1926-NODE-1926-length-19282-cov-9.44609_pt1 | contig 19282 bp, 13 predicted proteins | sample MGYA00345654_ERZ802830 | MGnify/ENA primary metagenome ERZ802830 (study PRJEB30503, sample SAMEA104212375) | marine metagenome | biome: Westerlies Biome; feature: [SRF] surface water layer (ENVO:00010504) within the epipelagic zone...; material: water...
TTCTTTCATAATTTCGTTTCTTGAAGCAAAAGCGCCAACTGGAAGTCCTCCTCCAATAACTTTTCCATAGGTAACAATATCAGCATTAACTCCTAACAATTCTTGAGCTCCACCAGAAGCTAATCTAAATCCAGTCATGACTTCATCAAATATTAATAGGATGTCATTTTTATCACACAAAACTCTTAAACCTTCAATAAATCCATCTTTAGGTACTATACAACCCATATTACCTGCTACAGGTTCTATTATTATCGCTGCTATTTCATCAATGTTATTTTCTATAAGTCTTTCAACAAATTTTAAATTATTGTAAGGTGCGATGAGTGTGTCTTTTGCCGTCCCTTGTGTAACTCCTGGACTATTTGGTGTACCAAAAGTAACTACTCCACTACCTGCTTGAATTAAAAAAGAATCAGAATGTCCGTGGTAACAACCTGAAAATTTAACTATCTTATCTTTTTTAGTAAATCCTCTTGCAAGCCTAATTGCACTCATACAAGCCTCGGTTCCAGAATTAACAAATCTTATTTTATCCATTCCAGAAACCATAGACAAGGCTAGTTTTGCTAGGTCAGTTTCTAAACTTGTTGGCATTCCAAATGAAGTACCTTTTTTTGCAGTTTCTGAGATAGCATTTATTACTTTTTTGTGTGCATGTCCTAAAATCATTGGTCCCCATGATGAAATATAATCGATGTATTTATTATCATCTTCGTCGTACACATAAGCTCCTAATGCTTTTGAGGCAAAAATTGGAGTGCCACCAACAGACTTAAATGCTCGAACAGGTGAATTTACACCTCCTGGAATATAATCTTTAGCTATTTTGAACAATTCACTACTTCTTTTGTAAATCATCTTATTTTATAATTTTTAGGGTTTGACCTATGCTTATCGTGTTATTTTTAATATCATTTATTTTAACTAATTCCAAAACAGAAATATTAAATTTTTTAGAAATTGAATATAAAGTATCGCCTTTCTTTACAACATGTTTGTTTTCCATTTTATCTGATTTGTTTTCCTGTATTTTTTTTTGTTGTTTTTTTGATATTTTTTTTTCTCTAGTTTTATTTAATGGTTTTTTGGAGCCATCTAATTTCCAAAGCTCATATCTTTCAATAATAGAAATTAGTTTTTCAGCATACTTAGGATCAGTGGCATAACCTGCTTTTTTTAATCCTTTGGCCCACTTAACATAATTCTTTTTACTGTACTTAAATAAAAAATCATATCTGTCCCTAGTTTCTAGAAAAATGGAGTGATCTCGATAGGATTTTTCAGGATTTTTATACTTTCTAAAACATTCTCCTTTTGCATCATCATCATGATATACTTTTTTACCATTCCATCCTTTGTGACACTTGATTCCAAAATGATTATTTGATTTTAAAGCTAATGTTCCCTTTCCTGCATTAGATTCTAATATACCTTGAGCCATAGTAATGCTAGCTGGAATATTATACTTATTCATTTCATTTATGGCAATTTTAGAATAAGTATTTACATACCAATGTGTTCTTTCTTCATTAGACATAGAATTGAAAAAACGGTTAACTGCTTTTACCGATTTATTTTTAATTTTTTTAGGATTTTTATCTCTATAGGAAACTTTTTTAACTCCACATGAACTAAAAAATAATAATAAAATTAAAGTGAGTAATTTATAGTTGCGCATTTTTTATTTTTTAGTGTTTTATTGAAACTTTCTACAGACTGCAGCCCTCCAGTGTTTACTATTAAAATTTTTTTTCCATAAATCCATTTATTCTGTTTTATTATTTCTAATATTTTAAAGATCATTTTTGAATTATAGATTGGATCTAGCTTGATATTTGAATCATTATAAAATTTGTTAATAAAGTGAATTAAGTTTTGATTAGACTTTGCATATCCTCCAAATAAGTCTTCATCAATTAATTCCCAGTTATTTTTATTTACAAATTTATTAATTACATTGATTATGTTACTATTTTTTAAAGCAGAAAATCCTAAAATTTTTTGTTTTTTTAAACTCGAATTGATTAATCCAGAAAAAGTTCCTCCAGAACCAACTGGCACACAAATAACATCGAAAAAATTTTTATCACGTAAGGTTAATATTTCTTCGCATCCCAATATTCCTAAATCATTAGTTCCTCCCTCAGGTATTATAAAAGCATTATTATATTTTGAACTCAAATTCTTGAGAAAATTACTATCATTTCTAAATCTATATTTTTCTCTACTTATAAATTTAAATTCCATTCCATTATCAAAACACCTTTGAAGTGTTGAATTGAGTGGTAATACTCCTAGCTCATCTCCTCTTACGAATGCTATTGTATTGATATTTTCAATTTTTGCTATGTATGATACGGCCAGAAGATGATTTGAGTAAGCACCACCAAAAGTAATTAAAGTAGAATTTTTATTTTTTTTAAATTTTTCAATATTGTACTTTAATTTTCTAAATTTATTTCCAGAGATAATAGGATGAATTAGGTCCTCTCGCTTCATGAAAATTTCAAACCCATCATCTTTTAAAAATGGCAACTTTAACTCAATATTTTCTGTTTCAATATTTTTAAAAAAAGACATTTAATGTTAAATAAATATTTACTATTAAATAAAAAACATAAATTTAATTAAACAAAGGACATTAAATGTTAAATAAATATATTATATTAAATAAAAAACATAAATTTAATTAAACAAAGGCATAATCTTTGTTATATATTAAATAAACTCAGTTATGACAAACAAGATCAATTCAATTTTATTTACGATATTATTTTCACTTTCAATTTTAAGTTGTGGATCAATTAAAGTAGCATCTGATTATGATTCTGATGCTGATTTTTCTAATTATAAAACTTTTGCTTTCTATAAATCTGGAATTGACAAAGTTGAAATTTCTGACATTGATAAAAAAAGAATCCTAAAGTCGATTCAAAATACTCTTTTAAATAAAGGTTTAACTATTGACGAAAATCCTGATATTTTAATAAATATTGCTACCAAATCTTCTGAAAATATTTATATAGATAACTCTTTTTACAGCCCATATTACACTGGTTGGTATCCATATTATGGTAGAGGCCATAGACAAGTAGCCTACTCAACATCTCAAGGTGCGCTGTACATAGATGTTATTGATACAAAATCTAAGCAATTAATTTGGCAAGGTAAAGGTATCGGAGTTTTGTCTTCAAAAAAATCTGATAGGGATGAACTAGTGAACAATTATGTAACTAAAATTCTTGAAGTTTATCCACCTGAAAAAAATATAGATTAAATTTAAATAATCTTCAAAGCCTCTTGTAGTAATTTTCCTACACCCTGGATATTACTACCACTTGCACTTGCAAAAAATGGTTGACCCCCACCTGAACCATTAATATGCTTTGAAAGGCTTTTAACAATTGTATTTGCATTGAAATTCTTCTCATTGGCTATTTCCTTAGAAATATAACAAGTCAAATAAACTTTGTCTTTACTTTTAGCAACAAGAACTAAAAAAATTTTATCATTTTTTTTACTGTAACTAAAAGATAAATTTTTCTTTTTTTTACTGTAACTAAAAGATAAATTTTTCAACATCTCAGGGCTACAACCTATTTCCAAGCAACTCACATTTATACCATTTTTAATTAAAGAATTATTAGAGATTGTATTTAAATAAAACTCAACTAGTTCCTTATTAGCATTTTCAAGTTTTTTATTAAGTAGGTTATTTTGTGTCTTAATTTTATTAAGTGCTGAAACTAAATCTTTATCATTATTTAACATTGATGATAATTGATCTAGTGTATTTAGTTTTTGTTCTAAAAAATCTTTAGCAACATTTCCACTAATAGCTTCTATCCTTCTAATACCACTTGATATTGCAGATTCTGATTTTATAATAAAGTTTTTAATTAATCCAGTATTTGCTACATGGGTACCACCACATAATTCATAAGAATTACCAAATTTTACAGACCTCACTACATCACCATACTTTTCTCCAAAAAGTGCAATTACACCATTTTTTATACAATCTTCATAGTTTGCTTCTCTGTTTTCCTCAAGTGGAAGTTGTTCGTCGATCTTTTCATTTACAAGGTTTTGAATACTTGTAACTTGCAGACTAGTAAGTTTTTCATAATGAGAAAAATCAAATCTTAAATATTTTTCTGAAACCATAGATCCTTTCTGCTGAACATGGTCACCAAGAATCTTTCTGAGAGCTTCATGTAATAAATGAGTTGAAGTGTGATTACATGAACTATCAAACCTTTTATCTTTATCTACGATAACTTCATAACTTGAATTTAGGTCATTTGGTAATTTTTTACACTCATGAATTATTGTATCATTTTCTTTAACAGTATTTTGAATCTCAATAATTTCATTTTTATCTAAAATGAGATGTCCCTTATCTCCAACCTGTCCACCTCCCTGAGGATAAAAGGGAGTAGAATCAAATACTAATTGAAAAACCTTATCTCCGTTTTTAGTTATTGATTTTCTATACTTTAAAATTCTAATATTAGCTCTTAAATTATCATAACCTATAAATTCCGTTTCATTTGAATCTAAAACTGAAACCCACTCTTCATTTGAATTTACATGGGCAGCTTTAGATCTATTTTTTTGAGTATCTAATAAATTAATAAACTCCTCTTCATTATAATTTAAACCATTTTCTTTAAGAATCAACGCGGTCAAATCAATTGGAAATCCAAAAGTATCATATAACTCAAAGGCATCTGAGCCAGAAACAACTTTTGATTCACTACTTGAAATAATATCTTCTAGCTTAATTATTCCTTTATCTAAAGTTTTAAGAAAAGAGCTTTCCTCACTTAATATCACATTTTCAATAATATTGAACTGTGAGTCAACCTCAGGAAAAACAGAAATATATTGTTCAGAAAATGTTTTGACCAGTTTGTATATAAATGGCTCTTTAAGATTTAAAAAAGTATATCCGTACCTAACAGCTCTTCTAAGAATCCTTCTAATAACATATCCTGCCCCATTGTTTGAAGGAAGTTGACCATCACATATAGAAAAAACGACAGCACGTAAATGATCAACAATAACTCTGAAAGCAATGTCAATATCACTACTACTACCATATTTAAAATTAGAAACTGATTCAAGTTTTTTAATCAGTGGAGTGAATACATCAGTATCATAATTAGATTTTACGTTTTGTAAAACCATGCATAGTCTTTCAAAACCCATCCCAGTATCAATATGTTTTGAGGGAAGATTTTCTAATTTGCCATTCTTTCTTCTATTAAATTGTATGAAAACTAGATTCCAAATTTCAATAACTTCAGGATGATCTTTATTTACTAAATTTTTACCTGGAATTTTTAATTTTTCTTTTTCAGACCTTATATCGACATGAATTTCAGAGCAAGGACCACATGGACCCACATCACCCATTTCCCAAAAATTATCTTTTTTGTTTCCTAAAATGATTTTTTCTTTGTCTACTATTTGGCTCCACAAGTCAAAAGCTTCCTGATCAAGCTCAGTTTTATCATCTTTAGACCCCTCAAAAACAGTGACATATAATGAATTTTTGTCAATATTGTAAACATCTGTTAGTAGTTCCCAAGCCCATTCAATTGCTTCTTTTTTAAAGTAATCTCCAAAGCTCCAATTACCAAGCATTTCAAACATAGTATGGTGGTAAGTATCTAACCCTACTTCCTCAAGATCGTTGTGCTTTCCTGAAACTCTTAGACACTTTTGGGTATCGGCCACTCTACTATTAACTATTTTTGAATTTCCTAAAAAATTATCTTTAAATTGATTCATACCAGCATTTGTAAACATTAATGTTGGATCATTTTTAATTACCATAGGAGCAGATTTAACAATCTGATGGTTTTTATTCTTAAAAAATTCTAGAAATGTAGATCTAACTTTACTCGACTTCATTAATTATTAAATTACTGGTTTACATTAAAATAAACTATTTTATATCTTTACTAAATATTATCTTAATAATTTAAGAGTAAAAATACTATAATTTAATCAATGTTTAAGACCAAATATTATTACGATTCTAAAACTCTTTCCTACAGAAAGATTAAGGTTAGTAAGAGAGTTCAGTTAAGAAATATTTTAGCTTTTCTTTTTACCTCTGCATTTTTTGGAATTGTTGTTTTGTTGGTTCTAATTCAATCTCCCTTATTGAACACACCTACTGAACTATCACAATCAAGAGAAATTTCTAATTATAAATTTCAACTTGATTTGATGAATAAAAAACTTGATCAACTCAATATAGTTTTAGAAGAGATTGAACAAAGAGATAACAATATATATAGGGTACTGTTTGAAGCAAATCCAATTCCTAGCGAAGTAAGAAAAGCTGGTTTTGGAGGGGTAAATAGGTATGAAAACCTTGAGGGTTTTGAAAATTCTGAATTAGTAATTGAAACCACTAAAAAAATTGAAATTTTAACAAAACAAATTGTTATTCAATCAAAATCTCTTGATGAAATTGAAAGGCTTGCTAGTGAGAAAGAAAAATTATTAGCTGCAATACCCTCGATTCAACCAATTAAAAAAGGAGATTTGACCAGAATGGCTTCAGGATATGGTTACAGAACAGATCCTTTCAACAAATCTAGAAAAATGCATTATGGAATGGATTTTACTGCACCAAGAGGAACTCCAATTTATGCAGCTAGTGATGGTAAAGTGACTAGAGCGGATTCCAGATCTACAGGATATGGAAAACACATAAGAATTGATCATGGATTTGGATATGTCACTCTATATGGTCACCTAAATAAATATAATGTTCGAAGAGGTCAAAAAGTAAAAAAAGGAGATATAATTGGGTTTGTCGGAAGTACCGGAAGATCTCAAGCTCCTCACCTCCATTATGAAGTTCATAAAGATAAAAAAAGAGTTAACCCTATCAATTTTTATTTAGGAAACTTAACGCCCGATGAATTTGATGATTTGTTGAAATTAGCTAATCAAGAAAATCAATCATTAGACTAATGCATGTAGATTTACCTCAAAAACTTTATTACAGTATTGGAGAAGTATCTAAAGCTTTTAATGTAAATGCTTCGCTTATTCGTTTTTGGGAAAAAGAATTTGAATACTTAAACCCAAAAAAAAATGTAAAAGGAACCAGAAGATATTCATCAATGGATATTGAGAAACTTCAAGTTATTCATCACTTAGTAAAAGAAAAAGGATATACTCTGGAAGGGGCTAAAGATCAACTAAAAGTATTAAACAAGAACTTTGAAATAATAAAAAAGTTAGAAAAGATAAAAGCAAATTTAATTAACATTAAAAAAGAGCTTTAGTTTATTTTTTTCTGAAAAATATCCTAATAGGAGTTCCATTAAAGTCGTACATCTCCCTAATCTTATTCTCGATAAATCTCTTGTATGGATCCTTAATATATTGTGGAAGGTTACAAAAAAATGCAAATTGTGGGAATGATGATGGAAGTTGTGTACAAAATTTAATTTTAACGTACTTTCCTTTATATGCTGGAGGTGGGTTCTTTTCAATAATTGGAAGCATACAATCATTAAATTTTCTGGTGACAATTTTTTTAGATCTATTTTTATAAACTGTCATTGCTGTCTCAATAGCTTTAAAAATTCTTTGCTTTGTAATACTTGAAATAAAAACTATTGGCACGTCAGAGAATGGCTCTAATTCTTTTCTTATTTCTTGCTCGATAGTTTTTATTGTATTAGTTTTTTTATCAACTAGATCCCATTTGTTAACTAATATTACAATCCCTTTATTATTTCTGGCAGCTAACCAAAATATATTTTTTACTTGAGAATCAAAAGATCTTGTAGCATCAAAAATTATTAAACACACATCTGAATTTTCAATGGTTCTGATAGACCTTACTACTGAGTAAAATTCTACATCATCACTAATTTTTGATTTCTTTCTAATTCCGGCAGTATCAATTAATTTAAAATCAAATCCAAATCTATTAAAATGTGTATCGATGCTATCACGGGTCGTTCCTGCTAAATCTTTTACAACATATCGCTCTTCACCAAGTAACGCATTAATACGCTCTTCACCAAGTAACGCATTAATAAATGACGATTTACCTGCATTGGGTCTCCCAACTACAGCAAAACCAGGGATCTCATCATTTTCAATGACAGATTCATCAGGCATTAATGAGACTAAACAGTCTAATACCTCTCCTGTTCCTGATCCGTTAATTGCACTAAAATTAAATGTCTTATCAAATCCAAGTGAGTGAAATTCAATAGAATCTAACTGTCTTTTAGAATTGTCTACTTTATTAACCGCCAATACAACTTCTTTACTCGATTTGTGTAAAAGTCTGGAGATTTCGTAATCCATCGAACTAACTCCCGTTTCAACATCAACAACAAATACTACTATATCAGCTTCTTCAATTGCTATCATAACTTGAGAATTAATTTCTTTTTCAAAATTATCTTCTCCTCCAAGCATGAAGCCTCCAGTGTCTATAACAGTAAATTCTTTTCCATTCCAAAATGAATATCCGTAATGTCGATCTCTAGTAACTCCACTTTGAGAATCTACAATTGCATCTCTTTTTTGTATCAATCTGTTAAAAAAAGTAGATTTCCCAACATTTGGACGTCCTACAATAGCAACTATGGAACTCATTATGATTTTTTAAAGGTTTACAAAACTAAACTTTTATTTTAAAAACATTTAATTATTCTGGTAACCAAATTTTTTAAGTTTATTTTCATCTGATCTCCAGTTTTTATTGACCTTAACATGTAGGTCTAAAAACACTTTTTTACTAAAAAATTTTTCAAGATCAATTCTAGACACTGTTCCCAAATTCTTTATTGCGGAACCCTTATGACCAATTAAAATTCCCTTTTGTGTAGGTCTTTCAACATATATAATTGAGCGAATTCTTATAATATTTTCATCTTCTTTGAATTCCTCTGTTAGAACCTCGACTGAATAAGGAACCTCTTTTTTATAGTTTAATAAAATTTTTTCCCTTATTATTTCGTTAACAAAAAATCTTTCGTTTCTATCAGTGAGCTGATCTTTCGGAAAAAATGGTGGTGACTCTGGGCTTAGCTCAACAAGTCTTTCTAATAATTTATCTATATTGAATGATTCTTTAACTGAAATTGGCCATATTTCAGCATTAGGAAGTTTTAATTTCCAATAATCTAATTCATCATTTAACTTATTTTGATCTATTAAGTCAATTTTATTAATAACAAGTATTACTGGTATATTAATTTTTTTAATTTTTGAAAAAAGTTTTTCATCTTTTAAAGTGTGGTCTTTATACTCAACTACATAAAGCAATATGTCAGCATCCTCGGTTGTTAATGAAACAAAATCCATCATTGTTTCATGAAGCTTGTGAGCAGGTTTAATTATTCCAGGTGTATCAGAAATTACCAATTGGTAATTTTCTTCATTTAAAATGGCAAGAATTCTATGTCTTGTTGTTTGAGCTTTTGATGTTATTATAGAAAGTTTATGTCCCAATAATGAATTAGTAAGAGATGATTTACCAACATTAGGATTTCCAATAATATTAACAAAACTAGATCTATGCATAATAACGCAAATTTAAGTTTTAAATCAAGATTAATAATCTTTTTAACTATTTTATAAAAAACAGCTTGTTTTTATAAGAATTATTCAGCTCAAACACCTCTACAATACAGAAATGTTAAAAATAAAAAGTCATTAATTAAAATAGGTCAAAATAAGAGGTAATTTAAGGTTTTTAAATGTTATTAAATGACATAAAATACCTATACAATACTTAGACATTAGTATTTTATTAAACACAACATTTTAAGATCTTATTTATTCCAACAGATAAAAACCAGGAAAACAGCACTAAACATTACTTTATGATATCTGTAAAGGTTTTATCAGAAAAAAGTAAGTATATATAATTTAATTTTAGAATATGCAGAAATCAAAGAAGGTAACTATTGATTTCTTAACATAACAACATTAACAGGATTATTAAAATTAATATATAAATGCCAGAAAAGATTCACATTGGAAACTTGGAATACTTTTTAGATGAAAAAAAAGTGGAGGGGAAACAAATAAAAATTAAAAATGAAAATTTTTATAAAATATCCAACGTGAATAAAATGCGTCCATTTTTCATGAGCATTGTGAGTAACTCTAACCACTGGATGTTCATTTCGAGTACAGGAAGTCTTTCAGCTGGAAGAAAAAATAGTGAATTTGCTCTTTTCCCTTATTACACTGATGACAAAATTACAGAATCAAGTGAAACTACAGGAAGTAAAACTATACTGATTATAAAAATTAATGGAAAAAAATATTTATGGGAGCCTTTTTCTGACAAATATTCTGGGATTTATAATATTTCTAGAAATATTTATAAAAACACCATCGGAAATAAAGTAATTTTTGAGGAAATTAACCATGACCTTAATATTGAGTTTAGCTATCAATGGAACTCAAGCAATAAATTTGGTTTTATTAAAAAATCTTTCATAAAAAATAATTCTAAAGAAAACGTAAGTATCAATTTGATTGATGGAGTTCAAAATATTCTACCCTACGGAGTTGGAGAGGGGCTTCAAAATGCTCAAAGTAATTTGGTTGATGCTTACAAAAAATGTGAACTAGAAGACAAAAGCAAAATAGGAATTTTTTCCTTGAGTGCTATAATTGTTGATAAAGCTGAGCCTAGCGAAGCTTTAAAAGCTAACACTGTTTGGTCTAGTGAAATAAATAACACTAAACACCTTTTATCTTCATTACAGTTAAATGATTTTAGAAAGGGTGTTGATGTAAAAAGTGAAAGCGAAATTAAAGCAGAAAAAGGTGCTTATTTCATAAATAAAGAGATTGAATTAAGAGAAAATTCTTCAAAACAGTGGATGATTATATGTAATGTTAACCAAACTATCTCAGACATTGTTCGCTTAAAAAAATCAATAATCACTGATAAAGAAATTGTTACCAAGGTTAAAAATGATATTGTTTTAGGATCATCAAGCCTAAGAGAATTAGTTGGAAATTCAGATGGACTACAACTAACAAATGATAAACTTAGAATGATTAGACATTTTTCTAATACAATGTTTAACATAATGAGGGGTGGTATTTTTGATGAGAATTATCAAATTGAAAAAAATGACTTTCTCTCATACATGAGTAAATCAAATTCGTCTATTTTTCAATCCTTTAATGAGACTCTAAATAGCCTGCCTGACAATTTTACTTTGCATCATTTGAAATCAATTTCAGAAAATATCTCAAATCATGATTTTAAAAGATTATGTATAGAATACCTACCATTAAAATTTAGTAGAAGACATGGTGACCCAAGTAGACCTTGGAATAAATTCTCAATTAACACAAGAAGTGAAGTTGACGGATCTAAAATTTTAGATTACCAAGGTAATTGGAGAGATATTTTTCAAAACTGGGAAGCTTTAGCGTACTCATATCCACAATTTATTGAGGGAATGATTCATAAGTTTTTAAATTCTACAACTTTTGATGGTTATAATCCATACAGGGTGACAAAATATGGATTTGATTGGGAAACAATTGAGCCTGATAATCCATGGTCATACATTGGATACTGGGGGGATCATCAAATAATATACCTTTTAAAATTTTTAGAATTCATTGAAAATCATTTTCCAAATAAACTTTATAAATATTTCTCAAAGAGCTTATTTGTATATGCTAATGTCCCCTATAAAATTAAACCTTATGTTAAGATTTTAGAGGATTCTAAAAATACAATTGATTATAACCATTCCAATGAAGAAATTATTGAGAAAAGAAGAAAAAAACTCGGAATTGACGGGTCATTACTACACAATAAAAATTCTGAAATTCACCATGTAAACTTTATTGAAAAGATTTTAGCAACATTACTTTCAAAAGTTTCAAATTTTGTCCCTGAGGGTGGAATATGGATGAATACTCAAAGACCAGAATGGAATGATGCAAACAATGCACTAGTTGGTAATGGAATCTCAATGGTAACTTTATATTATTTGAGAAGATTTGTTAACTTTTTCAATTCATTATTAGAAAAAACTGATTTAATTTCTGTAGAAATATCATTTGAGCTTAATGAGTTTTTTAATGATCTTCATTATGCTTTAAACAATAATAAAAAAGTTATCGACTCATCAATTTCTGATCAAAACAGAAAAAAAATAGTTGACTTACTTGGTATAGCAGGTTCAAATTTTAGAAATAAAATTTATGATAATGGTTTCTCTGGAACAAAATCTGCCATTGGAATCAAAGAAATTAAGGATTTTACTATACTTCTTTTACAATACATAGACCATTCTATTGATTCAAACAAAAGAAAAGATAAACTTTATCATGCTTACAATTTATTAACTATAAAAAAGGACAAAATATCAGTTTCTTACTTGCCTGAAATGCTTGAAGGTCAAGTAGCTGTATTAAGTTCCGGATATCTCAGTTCAAAAGAAAATTTAGAAGTTTTAGATGCTTTAAAATCAAGTCAATTATTCAGAGATGATCAATACAGTTATATACTCTATCCTAATAAAGATTTAGGCTTATTCTTAAACAAGAATACTATTCCTTCATTTAAGGTTAATGAATCTAAATTATTGAAAGAATTATTAAATGATGGTAACCAACAAATAATTTCAAAAGACTGTGAAAGTTCATACCATTTTAATTGTGATTTCAATAATGTAAATGGATTAATTAGTGAACTGAAAAATTTACCAGAAAAGTACACTTCGTTAGTTAAAGAGGAATACAACAACATTCTTGAGGTTTTTGAAGATGTATTTAATCACAAAGAATTTACTGGTCGATCAGGAACTTTCTTTGGATATGAAGGTTTAGGTTCAATTTACTGGCACATGGTATCTAAACTTTCTTTAGCAGTTCTGGAAACCACCAAAAAAGCAATAAGTGAAAAAGATAATGTTATAATTGGGAGATTCTTTGATCACTATTTTGAAATATTAGAGGGAATTGGCGTTAATAAATCTCCTGAATTATACGGGGCATTTCCAACCGACCCTTATTCACATACTCCAGCTGGAAAAGGAGCTCAACAACCAGGAATGACTGGCCAGGTGAAGGAAGATGTAATATCCAGGTTTGGAGAACTTGGTGTTGAAGTTAATAATGGTGTTATAAGTTTCAACCCTGAAATGCTGAGAGATCAGGAATTTTTAGAAACTACTGAAACTTTTAGATATGTGAATTTATCAAAAGAAAAAATTGAATTAGATATTAAAAAGAATTCACTATGCTTTACATATTGTCAAGTTCCAATAATCTATTCTAAATCTTCTTCACAAAAAATCACTATAGATTTTATTAACGGGAAATCAGTTAGCATTCAAGGCAATGAACTTGATAATGAGTCAAGCAAGTCTCTCTTTGATAGAGAAAATATTATTAAGCAAATTAATGTTAGTGTATTAAAATGATAATTAAAGAAATACATAAGTTCTCTAAAAATAAATTAATCAATAAAAACTTGATTATGTTTTTAGTGATTTGCTTATTTATTTCTTGTAATTTTTTGGAAAACCAAATGACAAATAAAAAAGAAATTACAGCTGAAGAAATATTAAATAATCCTGACTATTTAGCGATTTCATATGGTGGATATAGACATAATACTAGGGATATTCAACCAACCATGGACGAATTAAAAGAAGATTTAAAAATACTTTCTTCTTTTGGAATAAAAATTTTAAGAACATATAATCTACAATTAGATCAAGCACCTAATATTTTAAAGGCTATTAAAGAACTAAAAATGTCAGATGCAGATTTTGAGATGTATGTAATGTTAGGTGCCTGGATTGATTGTGAAAATGCCTGGACTAATAATCCTAATCATGAAAAAGAAAATGAATCTGCTAATGCAATAGAAATTCAAAAAGCAATTAATCTCGCAAATATGTATCCAGAAATTGTGAAAATTATTGCAGTTGGAAATGAAGCAATGGTTAATTGGGCTTGGAGTTACTATGTCAAACCAAGAGTTATTCTAAATTGGGTCAACCATCTTCAGGATTTGAAAAAACAAAAAAAACTTCCTGAAAATTTATGGATAACTAGCTCAGATAATTTTGCCTCATGGGGAGGTGGAGAAGAATCTTACCATACTGAAGACTTAAATTCATTAATTAAAGCTGTTGACTTTATCTCAATGCACACATATGCATTTCATGATACTCATTACAATCCATCTTTTTGGAAATTTAATAAGAACCTAAAGAACGACTTCTCTGATTTAGAAATTATAAATAAATCAATGGATAATGTACATGAATATACTATCTCACAATACAATAGCGTTAAAAATTATCTTGATAAAATTGGAGTAGAAAAACAAGTTCATATTGGGGAATTAGGTTGGTCAACCGTTTCAAATGAACTTTACGGAGATAATGGAACTCATGCTGCTGACGAGTACAAGCAAGCATTGTTTTTTAAAAAAATTAGAGAGTGGACCATAAAAGAAAAAATTAGCTGTTTTTATTTCGAAGCATTTGACGAGCCTTGGAAAGATTCACAAAATAATCCAAATGGTTCTGAAAATCATTTTGGTTTATTTACAGTTGATGGAAAAGCAAAGTATGCATTATGGGAAAATGTTGATAATGGAAGTTTTAAAGGACTCACAAGAAATGGTAATTCAATAACAAAAACATATAACGGAAATAGTGAAACTTTATTTAATAGCATACTGACTCCACCTGAAATTGAATAGTTTATGAAAGTAAAATACTTTATCATTTTTATTTCCGCAATTATTGTTGTTGGTTGGAACTATTACAACTGTTATGAGAATGATAATATTTCAATAAAAAAAAGAACTTTATTAGTCAACAATACCAATTATTTTATTAAAGGTGTTTGCTATCATCCTGTTGAAATTGGAAAAGAAAAAAGAAGTTTTGAAAATATTGACCAAGATTTAGAATTAATGATTGAAGCTGGAGTAAATACAATTCGTGTGTATTCACCCATAGATGACATTAAAATTCTTGATAAGATTAATGAAGCCGGAATTAAAATTATTGTTGGTATTGGTTATAATCAAAATGGATATTATGATATCCTTTCTGGTTCTTTCACTGATTATATAAAAAAATATAAAGATCATAATGCAATATTGATGTGGGAACTGGGAAATGAATATAATTATCATCCAGAGTGGTTTGAAGACAATATCAATAATTGGTATAAAGCTTTAAATGAAGCTGCTTTAAAAATTAAAGAAATTGACATTAATAAACCCATTTCAACAGCTCATGGGGAAATTCCTTCTAAATATTTAGTTTCAAAATTAGATAATATAGATGTATGGGGTTTAAATGTATATAGATGGGATGATCCAACAAGTATTTTTGAAGAATGGATAGATATTTCAGAAAAGCCACTATATCTTTCTGAAGCAGGTAGTGACAGCTACATGACTATTGAAAAAGACGGATATAAAAAAGGAGAAAATCAAATCGCTCAAGCAGATGCTAACTCTAAAATTATTGATGCGGTATTTAATAATTCTGATACTGTTACTGGTGTTTTAATATTTCAATTTATTGATGGGTTATGGAAGGCAGGGAATCCAAGTAAACAAGATGTTGGAGGTTGGGCTCCAAACAGTATTGGTGTGCCTTATGATGGAGCTCCAAATGAAGAATATTGGGGAATACTTGATATTAATCGTAACAAAAAGAAATCATTTGAAGTAATTAAGAAAAAATACAACAATTAAGTATGAACAAAATTATTAAATCTTTACTTGTAGTAATAGCATTCTGTTCTTGTGAAAAAAATTCTAATATGGAAATTAATGTTTTTGAAACATCCAGAAATGGAAATAAATTATCGGAAATTAAAGAATTTCAAATCAATGAAAATATATCAGAAATTACCTTAAATACTAATAAAAAATTTCAAACTATTACAGGTTTTGGAGGAGCCTTCACTGAATCCTCTGCTTATTTACTTAATCAAATGAGTAAAGAAAAAAGACAAGAAATTTTAGATGCTTATTTTTCTGAAAAAGGTTCAAATTATTCTCTTACAAGAACCCACATGAACTCATGTGATTTTTCTATTTCCAATTATTCTTACAGCCCAGTAGAGGGAGATGTCAATCTTAAACATTTTTCTGTTAAAGAAGATATGGATGATATAATTCCAATGATAAAAGAAGCCATGGAAGTTTCACAAGATGGATTTAAAATTTTTGCATCTCCATGGACAGCAGCTCCATGGATGAAAGATAACAATGAGTGGAAAGGCGGAAAATTATTACCAAAATATTACGATACTTGGGCCCTATTTTTCTCAAAATATATTGATGCTTATAAAGATCAAGGTATAGATATATGGGGTTTTACAGTTGAAAATGAACCACACGGAAATAATTCAAGTTGGGAAAGTATGCATTATACACCAGAAGAAATGACGCATTTTGTAAAAGATTACTTAGGCCCCAAACTGGAAGAAGACGGTAAAGGTGATATTGTAATTCTTGGTTATGATCAAAACAGAGCAGATCTAAAAAAATGGGTTGACTCAATGTTTGAAAACGAAGAATCATCTAAATATTTTGATGGAACTGCTGTTCATTGGTACGATAGTACTTATGAATTTTATCCTGACGAACTTCAATACGCTCACAACAAAGCTCCAAACAAATATTTAATTCAAACTGAAGCTTGTATAGACTCCGAAGTCCCTCATTGGAATGATGACGATTGGTACTTTAGAAAAGAAGCCACTGATTGGGGTTACGATTGGAGAGAGGATGCAAAAAAATATTTACACCCAAAATATGCACCATTTAATAGATATTCAAGAGACATCATTGGATCTCTTAATAATTGGGTCGATGGTTGGGTAGATTGGAATATGGTTTTAGACACTCAGATGCACCATTTAACAGATATTCAAGAGACATCATCGGATCTCTTAATAATTGGGTAGATGGCTGGGTAGATTGGAATATGATTTTAGATACTCGGGGAGGTCCAAATTGGGTAAATAATTGGTGTGTAGCACCAATTATTGTTGATCCAAATATTGATGAAATATACTACACTCCTCTTTACTATGTAATGACACATTTTAGTAAATATATAAGACCAGGTGCTGAAATTATTGAAGCAAAGAATACTGATTCTGAATTAATGGTTACTGCCGCTTTAAATCCTGACAAGAGTATTGCTGTTGTGTTATTTAATGAGGGATTTGAAGAAAAAAGTTTCAATCTTAATTTAAATGGATTTTCAAAATCTGTAACAATAAGCCCACAAGCAATTCAAACCATAACACTAAAGAACTAATATCATGGAAAACAATACTTTAAAAAGTTCAGTTGGAATGGGCCAAAAGATAGCATTTGGTTTTGGAATGTTAGCAAATCAAATGTTTCCTGCGGCTCTAGGAGTATTTATAATTGTTCTTGTTCAAGATCTAGGTTTTGCAGCTCTATTGTGGGGAATAATACAATTTGCCCCTCGAATCTTTGATGCTGTAACAGACCCATTAATGGGATTTATCTCAGATAATACAAAATCTAAATGGGGAAGAAGAAGGCAATATGTCTTTGTTGGTGGAATATTAATGGGATTAGCTTATGTTGCAATGTGGCAATTGTATGAAGACGACGGAATCATATATAATTTTATTTATTTCTTTTCATGGTCATTAGTGTTTTACCTTGGTTTAACCATTTTCAGTGTTCCTTATGTTGCCATGGGATATGAAATAAGTGATGATTTTCACGAGAGAACTCAGATTATGGCTATTGCTCAATTTATAGGGCAATGGGCATGGGTAATAGCTCCATGGTTTTGGGTTATTCTCTATGATCCTGCCTGGTTTCCTGATGGAGCAGGTCAAGGTGTAAGGGATTTATCTATTTGGGTAGCTATACCGTGTACAATTTTTGCAATTATACCCGCAATTTTCATAAAGAGTAAATCAACCCTCAATAGAAAAGATTTTTTACCTGTTAATTCTAGCTATATAAGTAAAAGTATAAAAGGGATTTTTATTTCTGCTTTTGAGGCATTTAAAATTAAACAATTTAAAAAAATTGCGTTTGCAACATTTTTAATTTTTAACTCATTTCAAGTAATTGCAGCTTTTACTTTTTTAATAATTGTTCATTATTTATTTAACAGTGACCCCGCAAGTGCTGGAAACTGGCCTGCATTACACGGATCAGTTGGTGCACTTATTACATCTTTTTTAGTTATTCCATTAATAACTGTAATTTCAAAAAAAATAGGAAAAAAGAAAGCCTTTATACTTTCTCAATTAATTTCAATAATAGGATATATTTTATTTTGGTTTTTATTTATACCTGGAAAACCTTACATGTTTTTGTTTGCTTTACCATTCCATTCTTTTGGAATCGGAAGCTTATTTACTATAATGATGTCAATGACTGCAGATGTATGTGATTTAGATGAATTAGAAAATGGTGTTAGAAGAGAAGGTGTTCTTGGTGCAGTATACTGGTGGATGGTAAAACTTGGATTTGGTGTTGCTGCATTATTTAGCGGATTTATATTATGGCTTGTTGGGTTTAATCCAGATCAAGTAACTGAAACAGCACTTACAGGAATGCGTTTGTTCTATACTTTTTTACCGATAACCGGAGTTGTTTTAGCGATATTAATAATGAAAGATTATGATATTTCGGAAGAAAAAGCTAATAAAATTAAAAAACAATTGGAGTTAAAAAATAAAAAATGTCTTACAGAAAGGAAAAAATACATTCTTTAACAGGAATCAACTTAAATATAGTTACTGAATCAGAATTAAAAAAGCTATGTAATAAGTTTCTTAAAAATGGAATTCATGGATTGTGTTTTAGTGCTTATGATGAAGGTCAAGAGCCTGGTGATAATATTTCTGACGAGCAAATTTTAAGAAAATTAAATATTATTAAACCATACATTAAATGGATTAGAACATTTTCTTGTACAGAGGGAAATGAAAGAATTCCAGTTCTTGCAAAAGAATTAGGTTTAAAAACATTAGTTGGTGCATGGCTCAGTGATGATAAGCTAACAAATGAAAAGGAAATTAATGGATTAATCTCTTTATGTAAATCTGGTCATGTCGATGTTGCAGGAGTTGGAAATGAGGTTTTATACAGAAAAGAAATGTCTGAAACTGAACTTATAGATTACATTAATTTAGTTAAAAAGGAAATTGGAGATATTCCTGCTGGTTATGTTGATGCTTACTATGAATTTTC
>ERZ802830.1929-NODE-1929-length-19253-cov-8.00385_pt1 | contig 19253 bp, 9 predicted proteins | sample MGYA00345654_ERZ802830 | MGnify/ENA primary metagenome ERZ802830 (study PRJEB30503, sample SAMEA104212375) | marine metagenome | biome: Westerlies Biome; feature: [SRF] surface water layer (ENVO:00010504) within the epipelagic zone...; material: water...
CATGTCCCCTTGATGGTGGTATAATAGGAACTAGTGTAGCTGGACTGTTGTTAGATCCACTTTTTAAGTCAACTACACCGTAAGTATATCCACTACCACCAGAAACAATATTTGTTCCTATAATCTGACCAGAACCATTTACAGTTATACTAACTTTTGCACCACTACCATCCCCCACAATATCATATATTCCATCACTATATCCGCTACCACCACTATTTTCAATATATACTGTTTTTATTTGATTTTTATTAACATTAGAATCTCCAGCTTCTCTAATAACTTTTATTTGAGAATCTGTAGTCGTGTTCCAATTCTCTGGTAAAATAATATATTCGGTGGAATCAAATTTTATTACATCACTTGGTGAAACGGTAAATAGATACTTCCAAATATATCCATCATCATCAGTAGTATTTGCCGGAGATGGTTCTAAATCTGTAAATGTTGGTTTATGTCTTGATGGACTTCCATTTGGTTGAGATCCACTAGATCCATTTTTTATACATAAGTAAACCTTAAATTCATCAGTTATTACATAATAATTTGCACCACTTAAATTTTTAGTTTTATTATATGGAGAAGATAAAGTTGTTTTTTGATAGTCATGACGGTACATATCATATGTTGTATTCTCAGACCAATCATATTTTTTTACAACTCTTCTAACATTAGAACTTGTAATTTTTTTACCAAACATCATAGTATCTTTATAATGTGAGGCATATTCAAAATTATCAATTGGTGATGGTGGAGTTCCTGTAGATGTCCAAGTAGATGTCCTACCAAATCCCACAAATGCTCCACCAGGAGTGGTTGCAGTAGAATTTGGGAGTCCTAAAAACACATAATAAGAATTATTACTATCTACAACAGAATCTACAAAATTACTTGCAGTCGATAATCTCAATTGATCTGTTATTATTGATGGCATATTAATTGTTTTTAGATATTTATATTAATAAAATAAAATTAATCAGTTAATAGCACCACTTGTATTAAAAGTGATCTGACCCCCTGTTCTTATGATTGATGGGAAAGTGGTTAGTCCGGCATCAACTGTAAGTCCCGTAACACCTATAGAGATTGGTGATGAAGATCTAGTAATACTAGAAATAATCCCTACAGAATATCTTCCTACAGGATTAGTAGAGGAACCCACAGTATCAATTCCTGTGGTGCTTGTATCACTCTTCACTGTACATGTTATTACCCCTACTATAGGATTACCACTTTCACTTAATTCAGAAATAATATAAACATTATCTACAAATGTTGTTCCTATACCAACTACATTAGAATCTGTTGCATTTACTGATGTAACTCCAAATCCAACTTCAGTATCATATATGAATATTGGATCTCCAACTGCAATAACACCATTAAATGATCTTGCATTTTCTGTTGTAAATTTAATTGCAAGTTGTGATGAAGATAATGTAGTTCCAATACCAGTGATTGCTCCAGACATTGAGGTAACAATTCCTATTGATCCAATTTCTTCAGATATGATTGAAGGTAGTTCAACAATTACACCAGGAGGAGTATCTGTCGTATAACCAGAACCAGCATTAGTAATATTTACACTACTTACAGTTCCGGCAGAACTGACTGTTGCAGTAGCAGTGGCAGTAACACCAATACTACTAATTATAGATCTTCCTTCATCATCGACAGAGAATGTGTCATATGGATTTGATATTTTAATTGTTGGAGGAGATGAAGAATTATATCCAGAACCACCATTATTAATAGTAAGTGCTGATATTGTTCCGGCAGTTGATACAGTTGATGTTATAGCAGCTGCGACTGGATTTGAAGTTCCGGCAACCAATCGTGCAGAAATTGTATCTTGACTTATATTATTCTCATAATCAAATAAATTTATAGTGTCAACGAAAAACTTTTCTGTTGATGTCTCAATATCACCAATAATTTTAGCCACGGGGAATATTCTTGACGTTAAACTTTTACGATCTTTTGTAACAAGTTCACCATCAGCAACGAAATTATTTTTTTGTTTAATTACAGTAATTGGTTTGTAATTTTCTTCATCAATACCGTCACCAGAATATACATTAGTTTCTAAACTATCAGAGTCAGAAATTCTGAAAGAAGTTCTTACCGTTTGACTGGTTGTTAATCCAAGAGGACTTGAAAGAATTATTTGATCACCTGGTTTTATAGGAGGATTTGTTGTTGCTGTTCCAACTGTTTCGTCAACACCCTTAGTTCCTCTATAGAAGAAGATTTGGATATCATCTTGTGGTTCCGGTGCATCAGTAAATACAATTGAAGTACCACCGATAAAATAATAGTGTACTATCGGTTCTTGAACAACACGATTTCTTATAACCAACATGATGTTTGAAAGGTCACCATCTTCAAATAAAACATCATCTTTTTCTATACTGAACAATTCATTATTATATTTGATTGGGAATCTTTTTCTGAATCCAGTTTGAAGATTTTTAATTGAGTCGATATAATCAATTTCGCCAAATTGCCACATACAGAAACTATCAGTATATTCCTCAGTAACCTCCATTCTAAATTCAGTTTCTACCTGTTTCAGTCTATAGTCTGTGACCAATCCAACAGGTTCAAATTTATCTCCTCTTTCAAAACCAAATCCAGATCTTGCAACAACAAATTCCCCAACTTCATAGGTTCCAATTCCAGAATATTCTGAAGATGGTTGCATAATAATATCAACAAGTAATCCACTTCCAGTATCAGTGGTGTTCCCCACACCCAATCTAGAAACCCCTCTTACTTCTAAACTTTCATAAGATGGTGGAGATACAAAAATTTGAGGATCGTTGTATCCAGTTCCACCAGCACCAATATTAAACTGTAATCTTCCCCCACTATGCGCTGGTGCAGTACCTACGTTTAGTGTGACGGTTGTTGTGGTCGTTGATTCTATAGAAGTAGTAGATCCTGATCCCATGGGATCAGTGCTTCTTGGGTAGGTATGAGTAGTTTGACGACTATCCTGAGCACATGTAAATGTTAATGAATTATCGGTAATAATAACACTATCTCCTACAGAGAAAGGATGTCCTAACCCTACTACAAATGTTGCTATTCCAGATAATGGATCGTATATTGTTCCAGTCTGTACTACTATTTTATTAGTTGGGTCACTTTCTAGCGCAATTGAACCTGTTTGGGATCCATTCTCAAAATAATAGGTATTAAACCCAACTGGTGATGCAGTTATAGTTGCTATGCTACCACCAGCATCTTGTGATGGATCATAAACTGTAACACCAATACTAACAATGCTATTATATCCAGATCCAAATGTTAAATCTGGATAATATGGATATGCACTTCCTTGACCCACATAGGTGTGTGTAATGGTGCTAGTTCCCACTTTAGTTTCAAAAATAGTTGGGGATACAACTTTTGTTATGGCAAAAACTTTGGTTGCAGTATCTGGGAAAATTGTTGTTGTAATTCCAGATCCACCTGGACAAGAAAATTCTAATCCTTCCAATTTAACAAAATCTGTTCCAAAATTAAAATCATGATTTGTATTTGTAGTAACTGATAAAATACCAGTTGTCTTATCATAAGACGCTGTATTGATTCCCAAATCAGATTTTGCTGTGGCAACACCAATTATACTTGTTATAGCACCATTACCATCAAGAACCGGTATTACATTTGCTGGAACAAGAGGAGCATATCCCAGTCCTCCCGTTGAACCTAAAGTTATAGGAACTCCACCTCTAGGTAATTCATTTCTATTGACATCAGTATCAGATATTGCAAGTTGTTCTGTATTTTCTACAGTGACTCCAGTAAATCTAATTGTTGTTATTCCGGCAGCTGTATCCTCTATAATTTTATAATTTCCATCACGATTATTCTCAGTTATTGGTGTTTGATAGATTCCATTTATCAATACAATTCCATTGCCACCACTAGTACCAATACCTACTGTATTAGCAGTATTTTTCTTAAGAATAAATTCTGATGTAATTCCAGTAAAATCTTTTGAAATATCATCATAGACGATATTTGTATCATAACTATTTCTCAAAAATACTCTTCCATTGAAAGTGGATCTTGGGAATGGCAGTCCAGTTTCAAGGGTGGTTTGTTGAGGGTTTCCTCTGGGAGCTTCGGCAAAATGTATTTTACTATTAACAATATTAAATGATCCTTGGAAGAGATTGGCGGATACACCATTAGCATGTGATGTTGCAGAACTCCCAACAAATCCTCTAGTGACCTCTACTAAACTATAAGTTCCTACGCCAACAGTGATAGGACCGGAAGTTGAAGTTCCTATACCAACACTAAGAATTCTCATATATTCATCTTCAACTTTTAAGATAGTATCAACTTTTATTGTAGATATCCCACTCAAACTGAATATAGTTGTTGTTGTTCCAATACCTGAACCAGGATTATTTTCTAAGGTATGACTTACTTGAATATTATTAATTGGAGATTGGATTATTCCATCAATAGATATTATTGATTTTTCATTTGATTTTGTCATTTCAAATATATGGGCATTACCTTCACCAAATGATGTTATAGTAACACCAGTCCCTGCATTTGCTTTAGCCTTAGTTGTAGAAATTCCAAAACTATCTTTTGTTATACGAATGGCAAATACTCTTGATGTTAAGACACCCACATTTCCTGTATCATCTTCATACATCATAGGTGTAGATCCAACTCCAACAATCGTTGAATTTGGAGTATAAATTAATTCTTCTCCTGGTCTGAAGAAATGATCTTCAATATTAAAAACACTCTTTCCTGTTCCTGCCGTTATAACACTAGATGGATTAAATGTTTTGGAGAATATGGGAGTATTTTGATATTTTAAGTCAAAGTCTTTTTTATTAATTCTAGCTCCATTTACGGCATTGTAAGAAGCATTAGAAACACTTTCAGATACTCTACCATAATCTAAACTTGGATATGTATTTTCAAGATCTAATATTTTATATATTGCCTGATTAAAAATATTTACAGTAGTTACACCAACTAAATCTTCTGGATGAAATTTAACGGTAAGATTTCCGGAAGGAGAAAATTCAACACCAAATGTACCTAGTCCAGTAATAGGAACAACATTATCATTAGTCAAGAACGGTGCCTGTTGAATATATCCATTGGTATCATCGTGTAATACTGTTAGTTGATGCAAAGCACTAAAATTATTTGATTGAACATAAACAATAGATTTTGCAGCATCAAATAAACTTGAATCTAATTCAACAATAGTTGTGGTGCCTATACCAACTTGATTTATAGATTGATATACAGCACTTCTTTCTGCACCGGCAACTTGTTCAGAACCAATAGAGTAACGATATTCACCATTTCCTGATCCAGTAGTTCCAATACCAACAATTTTTTGACTTATTCTAATTTTATTATTACCTGCTGGATTTTCATATCCAAGTATTAAGGTGCTACCAGAAATAGATGCTGTAGAAAATCCAATTTGAGGTTTAGTTTCTAAAGTAGATCCAACAAAACTTTCACTTAATTTAGTATCAGTTCCATCATGGGTAACATAAGTTTCAACATAATTCATTTCATGCGTAACAAGATCTTCTACTTTTGTATTGACATATAGTGCATTATATTGATTGATATTATATCCTGTTACTTGAGTTGTATCAGATAACACTTGTGCCGTAAAAGTTCTTAGTGTTATAGATCCAAAAATAGTAGATCCAATACCTGCGGATGAACCAAATGATGTTTTTATGAACTTAAGATCATAATCAACATCATATGGATCATTTGGAACAAATCTGAAGTAGTTTTCACCATCTTTATGCAATTGAATTTGATAAGATCCATATAAATCATCAACAGAAGTAATGGCACCATCACCAGAATTTATTAGTTCTGATTTGTTTATTAAAATGTTATCTGAACTATCACTACTACTCAATAATACAATTTCTGACAATTGAGCTTGATTTTTATTTCTTGGGAAACTATTCAATTTGACCAAATAAGTATCAAATCTGGAAGAACCATCAACATTATCAATATTTAAAAATTCATCAGGAGAATCCTCCAAATTGGAGAATTGTTGATTAATATTATCAATGGTTAGTGCGTTATTTGTTTTGCAGTTAATATAATCAGTTAATCTAGTTTCTTCAAGTTCAATAAATCTTGATTTTCCATCTGCAACATCAACATCTCTTGCATTATCAAAATTATAAATTGTATCAGCTCTTAGTTCGTCAATAACATCAACAATAACTACAGATGCACTAGTTCCTCCAATAGACACACTAGAACTAGTTTCAACTTCAGTATCGGCAAAGTTTTTAAGTCCAACAGTATGAACTAAGTTATTTGTAGTATTTACAGACTCTTTCCAAGTAATTGGACTCTTGACAGAATATGATAAATTTTGATAATAATCATTATCAGGAATTACTTGAACACTCGTATTTGTTTTTCCAGTATCATCATCCCATCCAAATTCTGCTTTATTAGAAAAATCAATTGTAAATGTTCCTTTATTATCTGTAATTTTTGAAACCGTAGCTGTATTTTTAGATATAGAACCCTCAATATTATCTCCAGAAGATACTACATAATTACCAATGATTTTTAAGTAGTCTGATTTGCTTTCAACAACTTCAAGATCTGTGATTATTCCATTACAGAGTATCTTTTCACCAATCGTAAATAAAGATGTTTTATATGTGGTGCTAAATTGTGGATATTCTGTTTTTGGTATTAATCTGCCATAGTTTGATGCAGTTCCAGGAACACCGATATTTGTTGATATTCCAGTAAAATCAAAAGTAATTATATTACTACCACCAGTTGCATCTACATCAGCAACTTTAAAAAATCTGTATCCATAATCTTCAGAATTGAATCCAAGTCCTGAAGAAGCAGTTATACCCTCAATGTACACCTCATCTCCCGGTTCAAAAGGTTTTTTACTAAATCCCGATAATGGTGTTTGTATGGTACATTTAAATATAGTATTAGAATCTGTGGTAACACCGGTAATGGCAACACCATTGTCATTATTAATTGTTCTTATGGTGATTTCTTTTTCAGGAAGTCCAACTGGATCTGTAATGACATTAACACCTACTAATTCTCCAGAATTTATTTCCGAAGTCAAAAATCCAGAATTGATAATGCTGTTTGTATTACTATCAATAATAATTACATCAGGATTATTAATATAATTACTACCATTATTAGTAACAGTTATAGTATCAATTGTATTTGAATCTAAAAACTCAACTTTCTGTGGAATTAATGCTTCTGGTCTTAATGTTCTATCAAAAAGATATTCAAATGAATTGGATATGGATCTAATATTTTTAACATTTCCTATTTCTTTTGAAGATGGAATGATTATTGCATTTGTTGATGTTGTAGTTCCAACCCCAACAAAGACTGGAGATTTTTTATAATCTGATCCACCAGACATTAATGTTATTCTAGAAACTGGACCAACAGCAGATGTTGATGTAGTTTCATATTCAAAGGTGTCAGTTTGAGATTTAGTATATGATAATCTTTCTACAGATGGAGGATTTATTGTAAAGGTAGTTGTTCCTGCACCAATAATAGTAAATTCGCCATCATATCCGCTATCAAAGAATTTTATTTCAGAAAAATTCTTAACATCAAAATCTGCCGTGCTAATATATCCAGACTTTTCTAAAGCATAGTATAATTTGTCAGGTAAAGAATCACTATAAGTTAATGTTGTTATAGTAGATCCAACACCTGTTACAGAGAATGAAGAAGTTGATCCAGTTGATATAAATTCATTATCAAATTCTTGATCATAGAAAAATCTAAGATTATATCCTGATAGTGAAGAATCTGATGTATCAAATACTAAATTATCATTTCTTGTTAATGAAATTTGAGAATTAACCAAGGATATTGTATGCGTTCCAGATCCTGTTGAAGAAAATGTAACCGCGTTAGATGGAACTTCAACCGCATCAACATAAGTTTCACATAACTGTATTGTGTTTACACCATCAACATAAACATAATAGTATGAATTGTTTGTCAGTCCTGTAGGAGGTGTTCCTGTTGTAGAATATTTTACTTTGTCTCCTGTCTTAAACTCATGAGATGTCAAAGTTAAAGTATTAGTTGCCGTTGTAAAACCCGAGACAGTATCTGAATTAACTAAAATAAAACCATCTTCAGAATCTCTTTTTAAGGTAACGGTTTTTGATAGATTAGATTTATGATCTAATATTACGGTATCACCTGTATTCATTCCATGAGAAGTTGAAACAGAAACCACCGAGTTAATTTTTTTCAAATCTACCGTTATTTGATCATAATCTGTTCTAAAAGATGCCTTAATTTTATCATCAGCCTCGATAAAATATAAATTTGAAGTTGTTCCAATTCCAGTTTTTATTCCAATAGTATTTGCACTAGTTTTTACAGCATACAATGTAGCAAAGTCCTCTAAATCTATGTTAGAGGAATCACTAGGAGATATCTTAACTTCAATAGCACTACTAGGACCATCATAAACAATTTTTTGATTGGTTGTGAATGGATGATTTTCTAGATAAATTTCTTGAACAGGAATATTACGTGTTATTGGTGTACCTGCCCGAGTAAAAGAAACTTTGTTCGTAGTTCCTACAGCAGTTCCAATTCCTACAGATTGAGATGGATTAAAATAAACTTTTTCATTAACTCTAGAATCATTAATACCAAATAATGATGTTGGAATATCAATATCAACCGTAAAATCTTTTTGGGTATATGATAAAATAGTTCCCTTTGGATGTTCAAGTCCTATAAGAGTTCTTTCTACCGTAAGAATACTGCTGTCTTGATATACATTCAACACATTACAAGTTTCTGTCCCTATTGATACTACACTATCTGCAGAAACATATGATGGTATAAAGGAAACTAAAATATCTGAGGATGTATCTAAATTAGGAACTGAAGTTACTGTTGATAAACATCTAGTATTTGATAAAGGAAGAACATTTATTTTTGAAGATACTTGAAGATCTGCAACAGATGTCGATGATATCCCACTAAAAGAAATGATATCATTATCATTGAAAGGATGACTTGTTGATACAGAAACTCTTATTTTTCCACCTTCATTAGATGCAACAGCATTCGCAATATTAGTCTCTGTCGTTGTTACATCTACTATATCTTTTCCTTTTACAGCAAAAATCTTTGCAGATATTCCGGATCCATTAGTGTCTGAATTGTCAAATTTTAAAATTTGATTTACTTTGTATCCAGTTCCTCCATCATTAATATTAAAAGATTCTATTGAACCTGACGATGTAGATACTATTTCAATTCTATGTTCTTTTTCTATAGTATTTCTAATAAAATTATTTTCTGATGAAGAATCGAATAATTTATATGGAAAAGTATTTCTCTTTAAATTTGAATTATTGAAATCAAATGTTTGATCAATATCATCAAAGTTTTCTTTTTCTGGAGATGAATAATATTTGTCGCCGATAAAATAAGGAAATACTCCTTTTCCATTTCCATCTAATAATGCATGATATGCATATACACCATTAGGAAAATCACTGTTTTTCTCAAATCTACCATTATATTCATCTAAATCTCCACTATTGTCGTATGTATAATCCTCGACAAAAAATCCTTCTGGAAATATACTTGTAGAGGGACGATCTTCTACCAAATTACTATTCTTGGTGTATCCTGATGTTAAAATTTCTGCAACGCTAAATTCATTAGGATCTTTAGATCCATAAGGTCCGTAAATTGGATTTCCATCATATGCCCATCCAATAATTCCAGATATTTTACTTGAATTATCTAAGAAAATATTATCTTCATAGTTAAGAACAGAATAATTTAATGCTGTTTCTTTTTTATTTTCTGAAAGTACTTTACTATCAAAAATTAAATTATTATCAACATCAAAATTACCGCCATTTACCACAGTTAAAAATCTAACATTAGCATCAAATACTTGATTTTTGCCCGAAGAAGTAACATCTATAAAGGATTGTGTCTCCGAATATCCTGCTCCAGCATTAATAACCTTTACATCAACTAATCGTTGATTTTCTATAACTGGACGTAAAACACAACCAGTTCCAGAATTGGTGGGATCAATAATATTTAAATTGGGAATTGAGTAGTACTCTGCACCACCATATTCAACATTAACTCTTTGAACTTGTCCACCTACAATAATTGGTCTAACTCTGGCATCTCTGCCATTCTTTACACTTATTGTTGGTTTTCTTTCATAGTTTTTTATTGTAGATCCATATTTTGTTCCTGCTTCATATAAATGAACTCTATCTATTGATCCTTTTACAACGGGAGTTAAAGTAATAGATTGTGTGCTAGTTGTGCCTAATCCAACAGTTACAACATTTGCAGAGGATTTTATATCTGGATACTTAAATGTTTGATATCCTGTTCCAGTATTATCAAATTCAATATAATTTTTCTTCTCATAATTTGTTGATACGGTTCCTCCAATGCCAGCATCACATACTCTAAAAGAATTATCAGTTATCTTTAAAACATAATATTGATTATTAATATTTAAATTTGTGATTGTTGTTCCAGATGACGAATACTCTACTATTTCACCACTACTAAATCCATGATTGTTGAAATTAATTGTATTCGTTATTGTTGATATTCCTGAAGGAGAAACTTGTAATTTATTATTGTAAAATACTCCACCATCTAATACATTAATTTGTTTTAATAAGTTATAAGGTCCTACTTTAATTTTATGAATACCAGATGTGTTAGTTCCATTGAAGTTGATTTCATTAGTATTACCATTTAAATCCGAGAGAGTTGGAAAAAGTTTTATTGTTTTATTGTTTAAAACCTTAGCAAAATATCTTCCATCACTCACTAAAGTTGAAGAACCTGCACCAACTCCCAAAGGATTATTTAAATTTGAATCATAAACTACCTCTTGACCATCTTCTAAACCATGATCGTCATCAAATAAAATTCTATTATTTGATAACGTAATTTTACCCCCATTGTTGTCAGATCTGGCATCAAATGGAAGTTCTACAAATCTTTTTTGTATAATAGGAACAACAGATATATTTGTCCCATTACCTCCAGTAACTCCTATAGAAATTACTTGATTAACATTGTAATTAAACTCATCAATTAAAATATCTGTTAAAGTTCCTTTTAATACTGGTTGAGCAAGAGCTCTTGTTCCAGAACTCTCAGATACTACTAATTCGGGAGGATTTATAACATCAAAATCCTCACCACCATTTAAAACTTCAATACTATTGAGTTTTCCGTAATAAACTTTATCTAGTGATTTATAACTATCAATTTCAACACCATTTATCAACATTCCTATTCCACCATGTTTTGTGGGGGATGGATTTTTATCAAAGTTTGAAACTAATGGGAATTTTTTTAATAATTTTTGAGAATCAATAATATTAGTTCTTTGGGAGTATAATGTAAAAACATGACCCAAATCATTTGAAATTGGTGCTAAAAATTCTAATTTTCCACCAGAATTAATTGCTGATAAAGAAGCATACAATTCAATTGTATTTGAAGATATCTTCTTAATATAATATACACCCCCGGTTAAACCCAATAAAGGATCTCCTTCAGGGGAATAGAATACTTTATCTCCAGTTGTAAATTTTGTTGGGTTTGAAGTAAATTTAATTTGTGTATATTTTTCATTATCATTAAATCCACCTAAAGTATCGGATGCTAAAGGAGTTGGTAATGATTCCTGAACCACTTCAACACTTAAATTTTCCCTATATTCATTGCTACCATTAAATTCAGATGGTAATGAATTTGAGGCAACATAAAAATCTCTGCTACTTTCATCAAAATAAACATTTTGAACATCAGAAGTAATTACAGAATTTCCGTACTTTAATAATGTTTTTTCCGATTCCGTTTTTACTTTATTAAGAACTCGTCTTAAGTTATAATTTTGAGCATCATCGGGTGTGAAAGCAAAATTACTTAAAATTACACTATTATTTTGTACATCTATTGCGGTAATAATTGGATATTGGTCGTTATTGTTAGTAGGAAATGCTCTATTTTTTGTGAATCTATCAATAATTTCAACATTATCTCCTATTTTAAGACTTGATCGATCAATTAAACTACTTAATTGAACGGTTTGATTATTAAAAGATATGATTTGATAAGTCGAACTAGTGTTGTATATCCAAGAATTAGCAAAAATTTCTTTTTTACTTTTATTGCTCTCTGAATTTTCAATCTTTATACCATAATTTTTTATTTTTAATACATCTCCCTCGTCAATATCTAAATTACCATCTTGAACAAAGTCATTTAATACACCAACAAAAATTAAATCTACTCTTTTACTGGTATCTCCATCTTCATACCCAAAATATAATTCATTACTTCTTATGATATCACTTTTTTCAATTGTGCTTTCTATCCCCGTACAACCTAAAAATTGATTAATCGTTTTATCGGTATAAGTGATAGTATTATTGCCGGAAACTATTGTTCCACTATCAGAAAATCCTATTGTAGAATCTACTGTTATTACATTTGAACCAGCGGCAGATTCCTCAACAGATTTACTATTTGGTGTAATTTCAAATACACCTTTGATGTCGGAACTTTCATCATATCCAATAAACAGGTCAATCTGATATAAAACTTCATTATCAGTTACAACTGCTTGTATATCAGATACTGATGCTTCACTAGAAGAGTTATCCTTAAATATTGATTGACCCTTTATCTTTAAAGGGTTTCCAGAGACCAATCTGGCTAAGGCAACTTGTCTTCTTTTAAATTTTGCAACAGAAGGTTTGAGTATTAGTTCTTCTAAATTTATTACTTTTGGATCTCTGCCGTAAAGAACATTATATAAAATTCTAAAAGATTCATTTGTACCTTTGGAAATATAAAATGACTTTATTTCTTTTAAAAAATTTCCTACATTTAAAGAAGATGTAAAATCTTTACCTTCTAATCCTGGCGCAAATGTAAATTTGAATTTATTGTAAAAATCTTTTAAAAATAATGAACTAAGATTTGTAACTGAAGATCCGCTACTATGTGATGTCGCAGATGATGAAGAAAATACTAATTCTTCTTGATTTAAATCTTGATGATAATCAGTAATACCGCTAAATCCACGAATACAACCAGTAAAACTTGTTGATGTTATTCCAGTGTATGTAATGATCTCATCATCTATTTTTAACAATCCATATTCATCAGGATATCCTTTAGTTCCACCACTGACTGTTATTGTAGTTTCTGTCGATGATATATCAGAAGACAGGGTAGTTATACCAACTATAACTTCTGATACTAAAGTATCAAGATTTAAGTACTGATCTAAATTTTCCGCAATATCAACGGGACCACTTTGATATTCTTGAGAAATATAATATTGTTTTAAGAAATCTACTGTTTTTGGACTTTCGTCTACAATAAATCTAGGAAGTTGATTTCCTAAGATGTCTTGAACTTTGATCCTTGTTTCAAGGTATGAATCTTTCATATTACTGTCTTACTAATTTCCCGTTGTAATAACTTGAAGTATAAGATGATTTTATAAATTCTACTCCAGAAACTTCTACTCCTGAAGAAATAACATCCCTAATCATATTTATTCTGCTTTTTGGAACATTTAAATTTAGATATAGATCTCTGAGACCAACAACATCATTAGACTCTGGAACTGCCTCTACTTCTATCACATTATCAGGTTTATCTGTAGATGTAATATAAATGGTTTCTAATTCTATTTCCCCTTTAATATAATCAATTGTTCCTGCATTTCTTTTTACATCAACAACCTCACTGTTATCGGCATCTTGTTTTACAATTGACAAAACTCCTGTTTTGTATCCTGCATTTGGTCTATCAGTGAGATAAACTTTTGAGGATTCTCCCAATATATTAAATCCAGTAGATTTGATATTATAACCATCCGGTTTTACATGAAATTGATTTCCATAACACAATTCATATTGTGCATTTTGATTTAGAGTTGCAGTCAAATTCCTTCTAATTATAACCTTTGTAATATTAGATGTAATTGCATTTCTATCAACAGAATCTATAATCTGCTGTGTTTTACTATATTTAAATCTACCACCAAATTTATTTAAATTAACTGATTTTGAATGTTGTGTCAGAGTATTAATAATTTTTGATTTTAATTCTTCAACATTTGAAACAAATGAATCCGTATAATAAACACTTGATTCTAATTCAATAAAAAGTAATTTTAAGTCTACTATTTTTTGATTGATACCAGATACGGAATATTGTCTCAACTTTGATAATATCTGATTCTTATTAAAATCTGATATGTAATTAGCACCTCTGGGTTTAATACTGATCAGAACATTACCATATTGAGGTGGATCCATTTCTTCTCCACCAACAACAGAAAGAGACTCGGTATCTGGATAAATTCTCTTAATTATAGATTCATAATCTTTTGCCGTAACAGCTCTATTCTGAGATGAATATGATAATGGAGCAAAATAACGAATTGAATCTAATGGTTCTATATCGGCACCATTTTGGGACTTGATACTATCAATAGTTAATGTGGGAGAAGGAAATGTAAGAGTATTAGATTCATCCTTTATGGTTCCCGCAAAAGAAAACTGAGAAACATCATTTCCATCTTCACCATCTGTTATCAAGTACTTTACTGTAATTATATTACCATCATCTCCCGATTCCGTTCCGAGTTTTTTACCAAAAATCCCATCACCAAATCTTAATTCATATTTTTGATCATCAATTTCTCTAACAAAATAAACTCTAGAATTTTTATCAACATCAATAATATTATCAATCTGTTTATATTCAGTACCATCACCATCATCACCACTTCTCTTTATATAAACTTTTATTGTTTCTGTATCAATAAAAGAATTTTCAAGAACAAACCTTTGATTTACTGAAGCATCAAATGTAAATGTTTTTGTGAGGAAAGTTCCTTGGTATATGTCAATAGAATTGAAAGAAACCGTACTTCCGTTTATAATTCCGGTTATTGGTTCTATAGTAGAAAAAATATAAGAAGTATTGCTAATACTACCCGTACATACAATTCCTGGTTGAAGAACTACATTGATAAAATCCGAATCATTATCTGGAGTAACACTAAATGATATCGTAGCCTTTGATGCCTTCCTGGAACGAGGCAGATATCCTATATTAGATGCCAAAGAAACCACGTTTCTTCTTACTGTTGCAGAATCTAAGAAGGATTCATTAACTGCCATGTTAGTATTACAGGCAGTGATGTATGTATTATGTGCTAGCGTATCAATCAATACTGAAAAATTAGACCCTTCAAAGTCAAAATCCGAAAAATTTGAATTTGAACGTAGATAATCCTTGATGGATGTTTTTATTTGATCAAAATCTAGATTAGAAAATTTAGTGAAAGGCATTTTAGTATCTCGTTGCCTCTAATAGAAACGTATATTCTTGTGTTGGAAATGATTGTCCGATAATATCATATGAAATTGTAACCTCAAAAGTGTTTTCATCCGGTGATGGAAAGACATCTACACCAATATTATTCACTCTTGGTTCAAAATTTTCAATTGATGTTTGAATTTGTTGTTGAATAATCGATGCAGTTCCAAAATCAACAAATTCAAACAAACTACCATAGACATCGGACCCAAATAATGAATTAAAAAACTTTTCTGTAGGTATTGTAAGCACAATATTTTTTACAGAACGGCGAATTGCCGATTCATTCTTTAATATGGGAAAATCTTTCGTAACTGGATGAGGTTCAAATGACAAACTTATGTCCTTAAACGCTCTTGATGTTCGTTTAACCGCCATCGAACAGAGTTTTTATTTATTTATACCCTCATTTTGAGTATTTTCTTGCTCTTTTGCCGTTTTCCAAAAATAATTCTCATCATTTCCAAGTCCATCACGATCGTGTCCGTTTTCAACTTGGTAGTACACGGTCGAAACCTTGAAATCGGGCACTTTTGGATCTTTAGGAGTCAAACTATTGTCATAAATTCTGGTTCTATTATTTGGATAAAGGCAATATTGACCATTATCAAGTTCAATAAGGTTATGTGACTTGTGTTCAGACGGATTTTCACTGGTCGCATAGTCAATCACATCAGGATCCTGATGATAATTGTCCAGGGTACATACATATGTGCCCGTCTGAGGTCCATAATCCCTTGTATAGACCTCATAGTGCATAGAACCAATAAACTGCTTCTGTACCGTCACCACACCATAGTCCATACAGTTCCAGAACTGTAGATTATGAAGTGTCATATCCGGATCAGGAAGTACAGGTTCACTTAGAAAAGCACTAATCGGTAATTTATCATACATCGCGGCATATTCCGGCAAATATGTCTCAAAATAAAAAGCGCGTCCGGGAATCGACTTAGCCGAAACCCAAACGCCCTTTACAAATTCCCCGTGCCCACTTTGATGATCTGTTAGATATTCCTTACGAACCCATACTTCTACTGAAGGTAGATTGGTTATCAAACATGCCATGTTGCTTTACAAAACTATATTATCTAGTTATCTCTTACCTTGTCCTCTATACATCTTAGAAGCAGAGTTACGAGAAGTTGCGGTCCTCTTACTGTGCTTTCCATTACCCTGACGAGTTTTTTTGGGATTCCCGGACTGATAACCGTCCTTAATTAGTCCTGTTTTTGCTCTAGCCATTTAGATCCTCCGTGATCATTAGTGATAATAGTTTTCAGGTGCTCCGGATTAGGTGATCCGGTTTCATAAAATTCAATTGCCAGATCCTGCATGATCTCTAGATACTCATCCTCCGTAAGATTCGTAAAAATACGCTTGTTCTTACGAAGAATGGTGTATCGATCAGATGACACGGGTCTTTTCATGTCCGACACGAATGCGAGGATCACACCAAATTTCAAATCCCGATTCAATCGCATCCAGACAGAACGAGACATCCTCGCCACACATGTCCTGTACTTCACCAGATTCAAAGACTTGCATCTTCGGAGCAAACCATGGATACTTCATACCTTCGTTCTCGAATACTCCGTGCTTAATCAGAAGCCATCCAAAACCCGTATAGTCCACTGTGAATGGTTTCTTACGCTTAGAAATACTTTCAATGGTTTCGTGATTCATCACACCTCCATTGTTTCGGAAGTCATCCTCCTCCAACCAATGAGCAACTGATGTGGTGCGACCATCCTCTGTACAGTACCATCCTCCGGCAATGTCCTTATCCATCAAAACTAACTGCCAGAATTTCTCAGTATTGAATACAATATCACTATCAATCCATAACTGCCAATCGTACTGTAACTTACCGTCCCAGGGAATTTGGTCCGGTCCTCGCAGTACATTTGCTCCAAGACACTTGCATCTGGCAAAATTGACCATGGAGGAATAATCTTGCGAAATCTGGATGCTTGCCCCTGCCTGTACAAGATCAAAACAAAGTTGTACAAAACTTTTCAAATACGTGTAAGAAACTCCACGACCGGGTAGACAAAATACAATGGTCTTTCCTTTTACAAGTTCCTTTGCCTTATCATAGTCCCACTCGTCTTCCTTACTAGGGACTGGTGGTTTCTTTGCCTTTACAGTAAATCCTTTAGCCATAATAGAATAAAACTACTTCAGTATCATACCAGTTATATAGTGTTCTGTCAATTAACTTCCGTGATGATAATAGAATCTCCATCGACTTCCATATTGACTTCCGTGCCCTCGTACCATCCATTCTCATTAATAATCCATTCGGGAATTATAACGTAATATTCACCAGTTATAGGATCAACCTCTATGGTCGTAAAATTTTCTGCGGAATTTTTTTGCATTTCATCAAATCCTGTCATCGTTTTTATATATGCCGGGAAATTTTTTAAGAGAGAGAAATTGAAAGGTCGATTTGGGTCGTTTATAGCTTAGGGAAGTGGGGCGTTTTTAGCCACGCCCGCCGACGCTAAGGGGGCATAATACCCCCTAACTGCTGTTCACGAACGAATGCTATGTGTGCCCCCTTCAGTGTTAGTGAAGAGGGCACAATTTGTTATCAGACAGTAGCAGTCTGGAGGGACTTACTGCGGATGCTGGTGTTCACAAACCGACCAACAGATTCGCCTTTGGTGATGACATCGTTCAGGGAAGAAACGAAACCGGAGACATCAGCAGACTTGTAATCATACTGACGACCACCGTTGAATTCGACGGTCACGGTATCACCTTCGGTGGCGATGGTGTTGATAGCGGAGGAGTTGAACTTAGCGATCATGATGTTACCTTTGGTTGTGTGTAGTGAAGTTGTTTAGAGCGGGATGCTTCACCCCCGCTGGTGATAACAATTGAGGGGGGAATTAGTCCCCCAGAGTTGTCATCCTGCCAGACGCATTCCGTTGGTGAAAGGAATAGTCCGCATTGCCTCTTCTGTCAGGTCAAACATTTGAATGAACCACTCATATTGCTTCTGGAAAACATACTCACGTTTGGTTCCGCAAGTATATCCAAACTCAGAAAGAAGCGCATTCAGACGTGACTTTGTGGTCGTTGACTGATAACCACCATCAAACAGTTTGAGGGAGCAGTCATCAATCTCGGCAATCTTGTTACCATGCAGGAGTACAGTTGAATCACCTGCAAGCGTCAAAACTTGAGTGTTGCCAGACTTCCAGCACTTGCCCTCTTTGACGGCAGCAATCATTTGGGATTCGATCTTACGCATGGGGTGTCGCTTTGTTTGTGACTTCGTCACTATAGGATGGATTGAGGCGGTTTGGGGGAAGTGTGTGACAGTTTGTCGATTGTCTCTCACCGACCGTCGGTGTAACTCCCGAGCATATGTTCACCCTGACGGACTTCGGCATAACCGAATTCTTCAGAGAGATCTAAACACAAACCCCATGCATCATCGATGTCAACAAAGGAAGAATTTTCGTATGGAGCAGATGGACAGTGGACAGAATAACGCATGAGAAAGTGTGAATGAAGAACGGAAGGAGTTAGTGTTACTCTCAGCAGAGGGCAAATTGCATTTGGTTACGATTGTCGGCAGATTCCCAGGCATCATAGAAAGAATTCCATGCTGAGTCGTTATCAACAAAGGAATCAATTTCCAGTTGATCACATACCCAATCGTATGCCATATCTACATCGGCATTTGTGTCATTAATGAAGGAAATCATCTGCCCCATGATGTCATCCCAGGTTGCCTGCATTTC
>ERZ802830.1933-NODE-1933-length-19201-cov-7.88431_pt1 | contig 19201 bp, 11 predicted proteins | sample MGYA00345654_ERZ802830 | MGnify/ENA primary metagenome ERZ802830 (study PRJEB30503, sample SAMEA104212375) | marine metagenome | biome: Westerlies Biome; feature: [SRF] surface water layer (ENVO:00010504) within the epipelagic zone...; material: water...
AAGGCACACGCGAATTAATGGAAAAAGCGGATAATTTCCTCATTGAGGCGGAACGTGATGGCTTGGTTTCTCAAATCAATGAACGCTATTACGGTTACGCTAACTCACTGGATTATGTGGATACCAAAACCTTCATTAAGCATATTGAAAGCCGACTACCAAAATACAAAGAAAACTTCGTTGCTGCAGGTATTCAATTTGATGTCGATTGGCGTTTATTGGCAGCGATTGGTTATCAAGAATCACACTGGCAACCCAGAGCGATTTCCAGTACCGGTGTTAGAGGTCTGATGATGTTAACTCGAATCACTGCAAAAGAATTAAACATCAAAAATCGACTCGATCCAGCGAGCAGTATTCGGGGTGGTGCTGAGTATTTTGTGAAGCAGTGGGAACGTCTGCCTGAAACCATCACAGAACCGGATCGAAGTTGGTTTGCCTTGGCTGCATATAATGTCGGATTTGGTCATCTCCAAGATGCTTGGCAAGTCGCCGACTGGCAAGGTAATGATCCAACGCGCTGGACTAATGTCAGCAAGACATTGCCACTATTGGCTAATAAAAAATGGTACCCGTTCTTAAGTCACGGTTATGCCAGAGGATGGGAGCCGGTGATTTATGTGAATAATATTCGCAGTTACTATGATATTTTGACATCCATTATCGACAGAGAAGAGACGGTCGCCAGATTGGAATTAATTAATATCAGCGACGAGCTTTAAAAAACGCTTTCAACAAACCCGAACACTCCTCTTCAAGAACACCACCTTCAACCTCAATGGCATGATTTAATTGATCATGTTTAGATAAATCCATTTCACTTCCCGAGGCGCCGGCTTTGGGATCATGAGCTCCAAACACCAATCGTTTTATTCGTGCTTGTAATAATGCCCCCATGCACATGGCACAGGGTTCAAGAGTCACGAACAATGTGGCCTCAATCAGTCGATGATTGTTAATAATCTTTGCTGCTTTTCTTATTGCTACTATTTCAGCGTGCGCGGTTGGATCGCAATCGATTATGGTGCGATTAAAGCCCGAAGCCACGACTTCATTATCGATAATAACGACAGCGCCTACCGGTACTTCACCCTGTGTTTCTGCGGCTTGAGCGGCGGCTAATGCGAGTAACATGTACTCGCGGTCAACCGTATTTATCTCACTCATATAAGGATCAGTTTTCCTGATTGGAATCCTCTGATTCGGAAGTGATCGGATCAGCTTGTGTTGCATGCTCTGCTTGCGCTTCTTTTGCCATCACATCCACAATGATACCGATAATCATATTGAAAAGGATAAAGGCATTTAAAATCAAAAAACTCACAAAATAGATCCAAGCAAATGGATACACCTCTAACACATCTCGCATCACCGCTGCCCAATCGTCATAGGTAATCATTTGCAATAATACCAACATGGCACTACCAATATTACCCCAACGCGACGGATCGATATCATCAAATAACAATGAACCAATCGCTGCCCAGATATAAAAGAAGATTGACATCAGAAGAATAATATAACCAGCTCGCGGAATGGTTTTAATAAGACCATCAATAATACGACGGAATTCTGGCACGATCGTAATCACTCGAAGGATTCTCACAATACGCAAAAGTCTTGCTACAAATACCGTTTCAGCGCCTCCCACCGGAATCAAACTGACTGTCACGATCACAAAATCAAAGATATTCCATCCGCTTTTAAAGAAGTTCAAGATGTTCTTTTCTGACATCAACCGGATCAGAATCTCAATCACAAAAAATACCGTGATCGAGTAATCAAAAAAGTTCAGTGCCGCTTCATAGTTATCAGGAAGATCATAAGTGGTTACCCCCGCATAAAAAGCCGAGGCCAATATCACCGAAATCACAATGGTATTAAACATACTGCTATTACGTATCTTTAAGAAAAAATCAACAAAACTCACTTCACTCTCCTGATTGATGGTTTAATTTTTAAGTCACTATTAACCCACATTTAATCAACTAGGTAAATACCCTCAGCCACATAAAAATCATTGGCACCCGATTGATTGAGGGAACCATTCTTATACAAACTCACATTAATTCGGCCTCCACTCTCATCCACTGTGCTACCCCCATAAAGCGCGCCATTGACTGCGGCACCACCACTCCAACCGTTTTGAATCACGGTACTGGACGTTCCGGTGTAGGTATTGGCGTTGTTGCTGGAGAGGTTGACATTAAATGAGGTAAAGCCAGCATTACTCACGATCGGATTTTTGTCATCAAAATTAGTGACCGCAATATTACCGCTGTACGAGTTCGATCCCCACACAAACGAGGCAGCGACATCAGCCGTGGTGGTGTATTTATGCACGTCATAATTACTGCCGTTTTGTGCGTAACGATAAGCGGCTTTCATCACGGCGGCTCCACTCATGCTGGCCGATCCTGAGGTGGGGATTTCACTTGGGTCAACCAATTCACCCGCAACCCATGTTCCCAAATGCACTCCTGCGGTTTGCGTGCCGGAATTCGGTGACACATCCACTGCGCCCAGTGCCCAGAATCCCCAGGTGGCGTATTCTGCATCTGGCATGGGGTCGTTGCCATTGTTGTGAAACAGATCCGAATCCTCTTTATCTAAGGTATTGTAACTGACCATCACACCCGCCATGTTGCTTGCGCCTCCCGAGGAGCTGTCTATTTGTTCCCCGCCATCGTTTATTTCAGCGGCAAACACTTCGTTGGAGATGTAAGCGGAATTGCCATCGCCTCCGGCTGTATCTCCAAAATTTAAAACCAGCTCGCCCTCGTCGACCGTGTCCCAAGTGTTGGTGTAGTTGTTACTGGGTAGTTTTGAGACATTCAGCGGCGCTGACACCGCGACTTCGTCGTTGGTGGTGTCGAAATTAATCGACGCAAGCGTGCTGCCTGATCTTACGGAGGCGAGCTGGTCGTTACCTGTGCCGGATACATCGAACTCCATGAGGCCACTGAAGAACCCGGCGTATGCTGTGGCGGTGGAGGTGTAAAAATCGGAGTGCCTAAAATCGTCGATGGATTTGTAATCTTGATTGGCGTCTATCGCACCTGTGCCCTCTTGAGGAGTATTAGAGCTTACACCATTGGTTTGAAAATATTGGTTTGATGTTCCGTATTGAATATAGTTACGCACTCTGATGTTACCTGAAGAATTAAATCCATCGTCTGCATTTTGAATATCGTCCCCTGAAAACATCAGGTATATTTGTGTAGAATTTGCAGCTTCATTTTGATTTATCTGGAAGTTATTGTATGTGGTGCCACCACCGGTGCTCCTGTATGTCTCGCCAATTTTATAATCGTTGACCCATTGCACTGGATTTCGAATGAACATACCGATTTCAGTATCATCCGGTGTTTCGTTACCTTTTAATGTCGTGAGACCGAATGTATACACACGGCCATCAAAATCTCTCTGACCATTCCATGAGCTACCAATATATAAACTTCCTCCATTACCAATACTATTGATCCCATAATTAGTACTAGTCCATGATCCAGGCACATCGGAGACCGCGCCTGTGGTCAAGTTGACTTGCTTGATGCGAAAACGAGAATAATATTGGCTTGTGCTGCCACTGGCAACACCGGTAGTACCGCCATCGTAATCCACATAGAACCCATAATCGGTGCCGGTGCTGAGGGTCTCTGAGCCGGTAAACTTCAGGTTATTGTAGTTAGTTCCAAAATGGAAATGCAGTTTATCGTCATTGGTGACACCCAGTCTTATGTGACCGCTGCTGCTGCCGGTAGCGCGACCAAAAATAGTAGATTCGTTTGGCGTTGAATCAATCCTAACCACGCCACCAAAAGCCCAAGGGTGTCGCGCAGCAAACATAGCGTGATTATTCCCATTATTTAGTAAGAAATCACTATAGCCATCAAATTCAGCCCAATGCCCCGTGTAAGGGAGGCTGTCATTGATTAGAGAGGCAGAACCAACTGTGTGAAACTCACCACTGATGGCCATTTGGTTGAAAGTATCGGTGGCCCATGTGTCGCTGTTGGTATTGTATTTAACCCCAACACTCATGGGTCCAGTTTTGTATGGATCGGACGTGGTCACCATCATACCGATGGGTCGGTCGTCACTGGCACTGTCCTCGGCAATCAAGCAACCGCGGTCTGAACTGGAAGCACACTCAATGGGCGAGACACCCAGTTGCACACCCAAGCCATCATTGGTCTGGTTGGTGCGTTTTTGGTAAGACCAGTAATGCGTACCGTCAATGTATTGCCCCGTATCACCAGCCGAATACTTGGTGGTGTCGTTACTGCGTTTGTCCATGGTGTTGATCATGACACCCAGATAACTTTGCTGGTCATCACGGGTAGTGGAGCCGCCGGCACCGTCATAGGAATCCTGAATCGAAAGTTGCGCTTGCAGACCCACACCCTTGCCAGCAGGATTCATGACCTGATACCACTGAGAGGTGCCCTCGGGCATTTCATTGCTGGCACCAAAACGTGCCGTATCGATATTTTGACTGGGATCGAGCACTTGTTCGGCCCAGTCGTAATGATTGAGGTAGGTGTTACACGTACTGCTGTTGTTGCCCACTGCAGCACAGTAATCTGGTGCCAGAGTTTTGAAATCCATACTGGAGCTAGAATAAAATCCCGATGAGAAAAAGCTTGGATAGAAGAAATCCGCACTGGTACCAACACCCAAGTGATTCTCAATCGGCATCACGTTTAAAGCAATAACACGTTTATTGTTGCTGGTGAAACTGCTGTACATGGCATCGGTGTAGACGTCCCCGGTCAATACCACTTGATCGAGATAACTGTGATACTGAGCCCCTATATACGAGGTAGAAGTTGCCTGATCCAAGAGCCAATTGGCGATGGCTACATTGCTTGAATTATTCCAGTAGGAACCACTACCTCCAACACCGTTGATGTCCCCATAGAGAAAGATATCGCTGTTCACGCCCGACTCCAACTCATTGGCTCTAATGTAGCCGGCGGCATAGAGGTTGGCATTGTTGTCAGCCGCTTTATTAAAGAGCAGTTGCCCTATATCATTGCTAGACAAATCTTTAATGTGGGATAAGCGAGGTGCCATACCCGAAGGATCAATCACAAAACCATTCAAGCCTTCATAAAAGTTACCTGAGCCAAACAGTCCCGCATCGACTATCCCACCTTTATTCGCTCCAGTGTCCCGATCTTTTGAGCCTGAGAGCGTTATTTGCGCACCCACATTAGCTAAGAATTGGTTAGTCCTTGAAGTGATCGTAGAATTTTGACCATCAGCAAAGCAACAACGCTCTCCATATATTTTTATCCAGAGGTCACTGCCACTGTCTTTCATCCAGTTTTCAAGTAAGGTTTGTTCAGTAGATGAGCCCGTATCATTATTAAGACGCATGTCAATGATGATCTCATACTCATTGAGTTGAGTTTGAGTGTAATTTTCCATTCCCATGGTGGTGTCATACCGGTGCGTAAAATCATAACCTTTGTCTGTGACTAATTTTTCCCACCCACCATTATTAACAAGATAACCAGAGTTAGAATAGTTATGGAACATCAATACATCGATACCTCCCGCTCCCCCTTGAAGTGCGCTGTAATTGATTGTTTCTGCATCTTTATCCAAGGTCATCCAAAATAATTTGCTGTCAAAATGACCCGCCGAAAGCACCTCACTTTGTGCGATGTTCGAGACCACTTCGCTTTGTGCATCCACAGTTTTGTAATGACCGTCTAAGTCTTGAAATCCGGGCGAGAACTGATACTGACCAGCACCGCTGGTGACGCCAATCGGATAAAAATAACGAAAATCCAAATTGTCCACCGCCACACTTTCTTGTCCGTCGCCACTCACAATTGAGACTGGTGTGTAGACATTGTTGTGGCCAATGTTGTCGTAATCGGCCAAGGTTTTGTTGGTGGCTGTGGATTGACTGGTGGTAATAATTTGTTCTTGCTGATAAGCGCCCAAGTTGGTGCCAGAAGGACCGCCGCCTCTTGTTCCGGTGGCACTGAAACCCGTTCTTGACACGTTGCTGACTGCGGCCGAATAACGCAAGGTGTTGGATTGCAATTCTTCAACGTTTTGTACCGCCACATTCACCGCTGAGGTGGTGGTAGCGTTGTTGTCCGAGCCGGTACCGGTGAGCGTGAGATTGTAGGATTTCGCTTCCTCAAAATCCAATGCCGAAGCCGTGGTTATGGCACCGGTGCTGCTGTTTACGGTAAATTTATCGCTGCCAGTACCCGATAAAGTGTAAGTGATGGTTTCACTATCGGGGTTACTGATCGAGGCCACCGACGCAATGGCTGTTCCTGATGAACTGGATTCACTGAATTTGCTTGCGGCCACCGTGGTTGCAAGGCTTGAAAGCGAGAGATCGGCCACGGTAATGGTGATGTTTTGTGTACTGCTGCTGTTGCCATCACTGACGGTGACCGTGAGGTTGTAACTGGTTGTAGTCTCATAATCGAGCGCGCCAGCTGAGGTGATGACACCGTTACTGGCAATACTGAATTTGTTGCTGCCCGTTCCAGAGAGCGAGTAACTGATGTTGTCTGATTCTGGATCGGTGGCATTGATGGTGGCAATGGTGGTACCGACACTGATGTTTTCAGCGAAACTGCTGGCGGCCATTGAAGTCGAGGCAACTGGCGCTTCATTGATATTGGTCACCGTAACCGAAACATCTTGCGTTGTGGTGTGTGTGCCGTCACTCACGTTGACAGCAAAATCATAGGTTGGATTGGCTTCATAATCCAAGGTGCTGGATATTTTGACGTTCCCGCTCGCATCAATTGTGAATTTACTGCTGTCACTTCCCGACAGACTGTAACTGATTGCGCCCGATTCGGGATCGGTCCCAGTGACATTAATTACGGTGGTGCCAACACTGGATGTTTCAGCAAAACTGTTGGCGGTGTTTTGTAATGCTATCGTAGGCACTTCATCAACGTCACTGACGTTTACTGAGATTGTTTTTTCGGTAACTTCATCACCCGCAGTGGAAACGATGGTGATGCGATAATTGTCTTTATTTTCATAATCAAGGATCTCAGCGATCTTGATGTTTCCATCATTATCGATCGTGAACTTACTGGCGTCCTCTCCACTTAATGACAATACTGTGTCCACACCCTCAGGGTCGAATGCACTGGTTACACCGACCGAAGTGCCGACCGCAGAACTCTCAGGAACGCTATTGCTGAACATCGTCACCGTCAAATTTGGCATTTCGTTGACATCCAATACAGAAATATTGATGCGTTTCTTATCGACATTGGTGCCGTCTGAGGATTCCAAATCCACCTCATAGGTGTCTTTGGTCTCAAAGTCTAAAGTGCCTATCACGGTCACTTTACCTTCCCCATCCACAGCAAATTTATCGGCATCCTCACCGGAAAGGCTGTAATTGACTTCATCCGCTTCCGGATCGGTGGTAGCGATTGTCGCAATTATGGTGCCCGTTTTAATGTTTTCTTCGAATTCTGTTTGTTCCTGACTGAACGTCGTATTAGGTGCCTCATTAATATCATTGATTGCAAAGCTTATGGGGATGATGATTTCCTCTTGCTCTTCATTATCTTTAGTAAAAATAATGTTGATGTCGTAATTTTTTTTGTTTTCGTAATCGGCGCCATCGACAAAGATAAGCTCATTACTCTCAATGTTGTAATTGAATTTTTCGCTGTCTGTTCCTGTGAGCGCAACGCTATAATTGATGTCTGATGGGTTATCGATTGCGATGGTGGCAATCTTCACATTCTTGCTGTTCTCATCCAAAACCGTGATATTTTGTTGCACTTCGGTTTCAAAAACACCGATAACTTCAACCGTTTTGGTGGCCGTGTCTTCAACCGTTGTCTCTGCGGCTACGGTTGTGGTTTCCTCTGCAATTTCCTCGGTTGCGGTTTCGTCATCAGTTTCGGCTTCCACTTCAATTTCCACGTCACCAGCAAAATCATCGGCTACCGACAGGGTATCTGGATCGGCATTGGAAGAGTTTTCTGAAATCCCTGAGGAGTCAAGGGCGCCCTCATTGACCTGAGGTTGAGATTCGGTTTCGGTCTCAACTTCAGTTTCTGTTTCTGTCTCTGTGCCTGTATCGTCAGCACCTGCAGTGCCAGAATCGTCTCCCCCGGCATTATCATCAGATCCGGCTCCTGAGTCATCGGAACCACCGTCATCATTACCGGCATCATCGGAACCACCATCATCGTTTCCAGAGTCGTCAGAACCGCTATCATCTCCACTGTCGTCATTGCCAGAATCATCGCCTTCTTCACTGCCAGAATCATCGCCTTCTTCTGAACTTTCTTCTTCAGAGCTTTCTTCCTCAGATTCTTCTTCAGAGCTTTCTTCCTCAGATTCTTCTTCTGAGCTTTCTTCTTCGGATTCTTCTTCTGAGCTTTCTTCTTCGGATTCCTCTTCGGATTCTTCTTCTGATTCTTCTTCGGATTCTTCTTCTTCGCTTTCTTCTTCGGATTCAGAAGATTCCTCTTCTTCTTCACTGGATTCCAATCCAGCTTGGAAAGAATTTAGCATGTCTGCGGTTAATACTTGAGGGAACTCTATGTCATCCGCGGGATTTTCAACCACCACCACAAAGCCATTTTCAGATAAGACGATATCGCCTTCGGCATTTTGTGTTGGGGTAACCCGCATTTCTTCACCGTAAATAAATGCTGCGGTGGTTTTTTGATTCACACTTTCCACAATCGTGATCCCACCCCGAATACCGACAGTGGCTGAGTTGGTTTTGATGATGGCGGGTTTCTTCTTGGTCACTTTACCGCCCACCAAACGCAATAATCCACGACTGGTGACTTCCAAGGATCCCTCGGCTGTCTCTGGGTTATAGATAAATCTGTCTAGCGTCACACTGGAATTGGGGCCCACCGTAAACGCGGTGCCATCAATCAGTAACATCTGCGCCTTACCAATGCGATCGGTTTCGATGGTGTGGTTTTGAATGATTTTATAGCCCGCTTCAACCAGCTTACGTTCTTCTTCGAGGGTTAAATCGGTGGTATTTTTATTTACCGCGGCAGCGACACCAATGCGCTCTTGTGCAGACAAATTAATCCCTGCAACACAACTTATGAAAAATGTGCAGAGTGCAATTCGCCCATAGGCAACCCATCTGTTTTTAACAATTTTATTCAAGTAAACTACCCTATTGATCAAGTTAAATTCCCACCACAGAAATTAATATCAATACAACTACATAACACTAAACCCATGATTATTTTACGAATGTCGTAATTTTTTGCCTGATTCTGCATGACATTTTATTGACAAATTACGACAAAGATGACAATTTATGACAAATCTGACAGTAAATGACAGTTTTGAGAGAGAAATATGGCTGAAGTAAGAAAAATGGCGTTAGGCGGTTTTATTGAAACCGCAAGAGAATTAAATGTTGATCCGGATCGGATTTTTCATGAATTCGATCTGGACAGTAACTTCCTTACAAACATCGAAAACGATGACATGATGGATTATGAGCTGGCGGATAATCTCGTCAGATCATTATCTACAATTAGTGGAAAACATTATTGCGGTATGTTGATGGGGATCAGGCAAGACATCCGATTTCTTGGGATTATTGGCTATCTGATGCAACAATCTAATACTGTATTCGAAGCATTAATGGCGCTGAGCAAATACCTCTCTATTCACACACCGGCGCCGGTAAAAATTGAAGATTACGGTAGACTTTCCAGCATCAATTACATCAATATCCTGCCATTTAATCGGCAATCTTATACCAATGAAGTGGCTATGGCGCAAGCCATGGTGGTTATGAAAGCCATTTGTGGTAATCAATTCCGACCGGAAGCTATGCACTTTAACCACACCAGAATGTCAGATATAACGCAATACAAAAAAATTTTTAGATCCCCAATTTACTTTGAACAAACCAGAACTGAACTCATTTACGATAGCGCATTAAATAAACAAACCATCCTTAAGGCTGATCCTTTATTAAAAGAAATTCTCATCAAGCAAATAGAACAAATACAGACCGATGAATCGGATGATATTCAAAATCAAATCGAAAACCTAATTCGTAGATCATTACAAAGCCAACGTTATCAAATTGAGCATATTGCAAATAATCTCTCAATGCATCCAAGGACATTGCAACGGAAATTAAAAGAGGCGGGAATCTCTTATTCTGAAGTTGTTGAAAATATAAGAAAGGAAGTGGCCACTGAGCGCCTGGAGAATTCAAATATTACCATCATGCAACTGTCTGATTACCTTGGCTATAAAGACAACACCGCCTTCACTCGGGCGTTTAAAAAATGGTTTGGGGTAACCCCTATGCAGTGGAGGAAAGGAGAGAAATAATTATTTGGATAACGCCACAAACACACCCGTCCACTCCGGTCCTGGAGGATTTTTTTGTAATGATTTGATGCGCGCGGAAAAAAGCTCATAGTAATAATTAAAACTGGGGACTTCTTTTTGATACTTTTCGATGTGCCTCATCGCTGCATCCCAATCTTGCCCTCGATATGCCTTTAGAAATTCCTGATGTGCCGCTCGGAACGCCTCAGCATCCTCAATATCACTCTCATCACCTTCAAAAACAGTATAGATAGTGACGGGTTCTGTCTTGCCTTTAACCGCCAGTAAATCCAGCTCAAATACTTCATAACCTGACAAGGACTTGACCGTATCAGCACCGGCGATTATCTGAAAACCGTATTCACCCGATTGACCCTCAAGGCGGGAGGCTAAGTTAACTGTGTCACCGAGGACTGTGTAGTCAAAACGTTGCGTGGAACCCATATTTCCTACCACGCAATCACCGGTATTAATACCAATACCCACTGCCATCGTCTTCTTGCCCTCAGCGGCGAGTTCTTCATTCAATTTTTGCATGGCGCGTCCCATCTCCATTGCCGCCTTCACTGCCAAACTTGCGTGCTGAGGTTGATCGGTGGGTGCGTTCCAAAACGCCATAATGCAGTCGCCCATATATTTATCAATGGTTCCTTCGGTAAGTAAAATCTCATCAGAGAGGACGGACAATAATTTATTAATTAATTGGGTCAGACCTTCTGGATCGTCTTTGTATTGCTCTGAAATCCCAGTAAAACCTCGAATATCCGAAAACAACATCGTCATCTCTTTAGTTTCACCACCAAGCACCAAAGATTCACTTGATTCTGCCAATCTGTCCACCATGGCTGGAGCGAGATATTGAGAAAACGCGGTCCTCACCTTGCTTCTTTCAAGTTCCGTGAACAAGAAATTAAAGAACGTAATCACTAAATAAGCAATCAGGCAGATGACTGTTGGCGATATTGGGTCCACTAAGAAACGTTGATCCATGAAAAGATAGTAACTGCCAACAAAAATGGAACCCACGCCCGTTAAAAAGATAACTAAGCCACCAATTGGCCCAAATCGTTGAATGGCAAGCGTAATGATGATGGAAAGCAGTAATCCTGAAATTAACTCCAATCCACCCAACCAATCCGGTCTTTGCAAAAACGTACCGGAGACAATCTGCTGAATGAATTGTGCGACAATGGTTACACCAGGAATATTCTTTTCCAAAGCAGACGATCTTAAATCAAACAATCCCGATGCACTGGTACCGACAACGGTAATTTTGCCATCAAAATATTCTGGATCAACCGTCCCATCCAGTATCTGCCACGCTGGAATAATATTCATGTTGTCTGTTTTAGTGGAATATATCCAAAGACTGCCGTCGGGATTAGTTGGCATCACCAAATTCCCTAATTTAACGTGATTGATACCAGTGGCTTCGCCAAAGGCTTGCTCACTTGACGCATTCGACGATTTGATTTGATAGGTGTTTGCACCAACGGCCACTCTCAATACTTCAAGAGGAAAGGACGGTAAGAGTTGATCGCCTATTAATTCAAATGTGGGTATGGTCCTCACAATGGAATCATTATTGCCAATGCTCATGCTTCCCAGACCGCTGCTGACATTTTCTAAGATCTCAATATTGCTCTCGACACCCATATATCGATTGAGAAATTGTTTTGGGTCATCGCCTTGCACCACCAACCCGGATTTCATTTGATTGAACTCACTCACTCCATTGTTGTTTGGCGCCAATCCCAAAACAACCGTCCCATGATTTTCAATGGCATCACTGAAGATTTCATCGTGATCCGGAATAGATTCCAACGCATTAATCATGGATGGATTTGACTCATACGTTCTTTTCAGTTGACTGGAACCGGTGCGGTCGGGTTCAGCAAACACAATATCGAAACCGGTAGCAAGCGAGTAATAAGTTTGATTGACTAATTCGGCCACTAGATTTCTCGGCCATGGCCATTGACCGTATCGACTCAAAGATTCGTCATCAATATCAACAAGTACCACTGGATCATCTTGCATTTTTTCTCTTGGATACATTTGCTGAAACGTATCAAAAGAGCGCAATCGCAAATCAGAAAAAATATTCATTGGATCCAGCAACGGCAAAAACGCAAGTAAAATTGCGAAAGGCAAGAGTGTGCGTTTTCCAACCGTGGTCCAATTAATCTTCATGTAATGCAATCGCTTCCAATTATTTAACTGATTTGAATGTAAATGAAACTATCTCAAGTTTATTCGATCTGCAATCAATCTTTCGAGCTATCAAGAAAATTCGAATGCCCTCGTCTTTCTTTGTCAATAAAATGTCGTAAAATGTCGAGTTATATTATCATGATCAATTAAAATAAAATAAATCCTATTTTTAATGCCTTTATGCTAAAAATCTTAATTAACATTTTTTTCGTACTGAGTCTTCTTTGCTCCAGCATGATTCACGCACAAAATGTTAACCCTTCTGTGAGTGATCCGGCCGAACTCGAGCGTATTGAATCCGAGCGCGAGCAGATTTTCGCCACATTAATCGAAGATCCAACCAATATGGATAATCTCTTCAAATACGCCAACCTATCCATTCTGATTGGAGACTTGGAAGCCGCTGTTGGGGTATTTGAGCAAATGTTAATCTATGATGACAGTCTTCCACGTATTCGTCTTGAATTGGGTGTCTTATACTACCGATTGGGTGCATTCACTACCGCAAAAGTCTACCTTGAAAGCGTAAAACGTTACAATCCACCCGAGGAAGTGCTGAATAACGTGGATGATTTCTTAAATGCAATCACGGAAGCCGAAGAACCTTTCAAATTTAGCCATGTGGTCAGTACCTCAGTAACCAACTCATCCAATGGAAACTCTGGCCTAAGTGCCGATATCATTAATATCGCGGGATACCCTTTTCTGGTATCGCCAGAAACAAAGCAACAACCCGATTTAAGCGCTGGTTTGTCGTATGTAATGTCGGTCAGTCATGACCTCAATCACCCCAGAGGAGATAGCGCGCGATATATTCTGTCCCTCTCAGATACCCAACAAAAAAGATTCGATAAATTCAATCTGAGAACGATGGTGTTATCAGCATCACGACAATTTAATTTGACGCCTGATACAGAAAACCCAACGAGTTTTCTGTATGCGATAACCAGCCCCTCGATCGTCACCTCATTTGATGCATTTAAAGTGTATCTGGCTGGTGAAGGACTCCTTACCTCGAAAAAAGTTTCAGCCACTCTGGGTGGGGTTCTCAATGAAAAATCGTCCTTTGGTTTTGAAGTATTTACCGATCAACGAGATTTTCTTGGTAATGATACTAAATCTGGTGATATGAAGGGTTTAATGTTTACCAATAATCGATTTTTTGATAAATATGAGCTCAATGGTTCCCTAAAATATGGGTTTGAGAGATTTGATGCTGGAATTGATTCTGAGAATTATAATCAACGTGTATTGCAGTTTAGTGTCAATAAGCCCATGTACGCATCCATATTACAATTGCTTGGAGTCGATGAGGAATTGCGGCATGATTGGAGTGTGTCGGCGAACCTCAGTCATCGTAAGAAAATACATGACTCTGGTTCAGAGGTCTTTGGCCTAAGAGAAGATCGGGTGCACTCGCTGCAATTAAGCGCGAGCAAGCAACTTCATGAGTGTTGGGTGACAAACTTTAATTATCGTATCAATAAAGCGACGAGCACCGTTGATTTATTCAATATAAAAAATAAACAACTGGGCGTGGATTTTACCTACATCTGTTTTAACAACTGATTCGAATTAGTTACTTGTGATTCCAGTGATTTTTTCTTCAATTTCCTGGAATAAAACTTCATGCTCCTCAAGCAACTCTTCTAAATCTTCTTTGGTTAATTCCAGAAGCTTAACCTCATCCAGCGTCCTAATGGTGGCATTTCTCGTAGTATTACCGAGTAAACCCATCTCTCCAAAATAATCACCTGGACCCAATTTAACCGGATTCTCGATTTCAACCTCAACATGACCAAACTCAATAATATACATAGAATCAGCTTTATCACCTTTATTGAATACCGTTTTCTTGGCAGCGAGAATAACCGGATCGAGTTTCTCGTTAATCTTACTTAAAGCCGCAATTGGCAGCTTTGCGAATAGAGGTATCTCGGTAATGGTTTCAATGCTCACTAAGAAATTCTTTTTCTGAATTTCTTCGTAATACGCTGAGGCCAAGATTGCCGCTGGAAGAGCGAACATTCCAATACCCAAAAACATGGTAAAACTCGCCAATATCTTACCCATTAAGGTTGCTGGATAAATATCGCCGTAACCGACTGTGGTCAGAGTCGCTATCCCCCACCACATAGCATCTGGAATACTACCGAATGATTCCGGTTGCACATTTCCTTCAATAAAATAAATTAAAATCGAAAATACCAAAAGAACGCTAAGCACCATAATCTGAGAACCAAGAAGTGCAAATCGCTGTAAATAAATTGTTCTGACTAAGGTGTTGCTTGGGAATAAGATGCGAGTGTGTTTATAGATTTCAAAGACCCTAAATAGTCTGAATGCTCGAAGATCGTAAGCACCTCCTAAGAAGAAATTTACAATTACCACGACATCCATCCATCCTAAAAATCCTAAGCGTCGATCCAGATAGGTTCTCAATGCAGTTTCACCCGCAAAGATAACCATAGAGATCGGAAAGAATAAATCAAACGCTGTCTGCCATTGAGGATAGGTATCCATGATATTGGTTGAATCAATAATTTGATGGATAATATTTAAAGCGATCAATATCCCGAAGAAATTCTCGAGATATTTCTCAAAAATTTGTTTAATGGACATTCTGACAGCTCCTAAAATTAATCATCTATTAAGTTGATGCGTCTTCTATAGTCGGAACTTTGTCGTCACTGCTTTCAGGTGTAGATTCCACGTAAACTGAGGTCGATGGATAAGCAAACTCAGAGCCATTTTCTCTGACAATACGCATGATCTCATAAATTAAGTTTTGCTTTATCGCTGTAAATTCAGTGAGGTTCACCGGTGCTGTATAACAAAGCACTTGAACATCAATCGAGCTTGCACCAAATTCAACCGCTCTTGCAAAGGCTTGTTGTCCCTCATTTTCAGCAATTTCATCGGAATCTTGCATGTATTTTTCAATATCAGCACATATTTTTGCCAATTGATCCACGGTGGTTGAGTAAACCAGATTGATTGTCCAATTCAAGCGACGAAACACCATATTCCCATGGTTGATTACTTTGACATCAGACAGATCTTTATTCGGAATAACCATGGGAGCTGTATTGAATAGTCTGACTGTAGTGGATCGAAAGCCTATCTGTTCAACCATGCCGTGCATTTCACCTATTACTTCAATTCTGTCTCCAGGTTGAAATCGATTTTCACCGATAATCAATATACCCGCGATTAAATTTTTAAATAAGTCTTGTGCACCCAAGGCAACTGCTACCGAAAATAACCCCAAACCGGCAACCAGAGGACCAATTTCGATACCAAAGATATCCAATATGATGGCCAAGCATATTACACCAAACACCAGACGCACTGCTCTCTCTAACCACATGGTCATAGACGGCGTTAACCAAGTACTGCTCGATAACACGCCAAACAAAGGAGATACCATATTCATTAAAGCACTAAAAATTGTAAATACCACGAGTCCTTTAACAAGATTCTCACCAAATAAACCCAAACTTCCCGATAATGGAAGATACAAGGTCAGTAAATACAAACCAATAACAATAGGTACATAACCAAGTGGTTTTTCCAGAGAATCCAGCACGACATCATCAATATTGGATTCCGTATTTTCTGTCAATTTATCCAACCAGGTAAGTACTCTTCTGATAAAAAAGATTCTTCCAAGAATGGCAATCAACATAATTGCCACCGAAACAATGATTTGCGTGATGCTTATACCCAAGAGGCCATCAGCCCAAACGTCACCTGTTATATTAATTAGATTGTCCATAGTTTAAAAAGAATAAGAAAAGTTAGTAGCAATCCCTTTATCGCGTTTTAAGGCGGTTGCAGGAGGGTCTGAATCATAGAATGTATTGTATTGAAGTGTGACTTTAAATTTTTCATTCATTTTAAAGTCTAGAGCACCTATGACACTCGACTTATAATCATCGCTAGATTTAATTGAAGGCTGATAGTAAACCGTTAAATTGAAGTCAATATTTTCACTAACTTCATAATCGTCATGAAAATAACTCGCAATGCGTTCTGTTTTGGTTTTGAGGTTGTTCATATCTTCTTCATCTTCAGTTAAAAAACCCAAGCCAAGTCGAGCATGATCATTCACAGTTATTCTGGCTCCTGCTCCAAGGATATCTCTCTGAAGATAACGAAAAAATGGATTTTCTCCACGTTGAGCAAACATTTCCAAATCATAGATTGTGTCATTTTTTAGAACAAATCTGCCATGTATCATCGTGGCATCACTCCATTTGACCGTATTCGTTTTTCGCTCATCTTTTCTCAAAACTACAAATGAATCGTAGGTGTCCGTGTTCTTATCAAAACGAATTTGAGCAGAAAGCGAATCTCGAATTTTATTTCCACGAGATGCTGAGACAGCCAAAGACAATGAAGTGAAAGAACCGATTTCCCCTTCACGTCGCATATCCTCAATATTCACTATTGCATCCGCTACAGTAAATTGAGCATACGAAAGGAATACCAAAAAAATAATGAATTTTCTAATCATAATTAAAACCTAACTTCCTAAAAATTCTCGTATGTTATAGACCTATTCGACTCTTAGTCAATCTATGAATTCGATAACTGAGAAAGGCAAGAACTAGGCTAACAACAAGAGAAGCCTTTGCTGGAAACGTATGTCCCATTATTGCTATAACACCACCCATAAGAAAATTAAAAAGATGAATAAAAGAAGCAAAGCCGATTACAATGGATGCGATCCTCAGAATCATTGTTTTACGCATAATTTTTGTCCATCATTTCTATTCCTATAGTATCCTACAAAAAATGCATAAAAAACAAGTATATATAGAAATTTTTTCATCTACATCAGGAGTAAAATATTGAATTATTTATGCGGGTAATGTTTCAGATTTTTTTAGAGGCAGTGACAGAATCATAAAAAATAAAAGCGTCATTATTATGCCTCCACTCCAATATAGTGAGAAGAATTCTTGGGTTGCAGCGTAACTATTGGATACCAAAAGCACCACCAGAGGTCCAATAGAAAATGATAGAATAAATTTCACTCCGTAAACTAAACTTTGATACTCGGATGGGGCAAATCGCGCTAATAATATATTTTCGGCAGGTAAGATACTGGAATTAAATGCCACGATAATAAGGGCTAATAAAATAAGAAACATACTTGCCATTTCTGCAAAAAACAACAGCAACAATCCTTGCGTCAATATACCAAAAGCATAAATTAATTTTACCGAATAACGGTCCGCTAAAATACCGCCGACGTAATTCATTAATCCGCTAATCACATAAATACTGGATACAATCATCCCAATTTTCGCAGCCCCTAAATCCAAAAAATTACTCAAACGAATATCAATTACCTTGGGTAATGAAGTTTGGAGAATCTGAAATACATAACCTCCACAAGCGATACTTATTAACATGATGATGATAATTTTAAGAAAATCTCCCTTTTCGGGATTTTCAGAAAATTTTTCAGAATGAATATTTTTCAAAGATATTTGATCTTTATATAAGTGCCAACATAAAGACAAACCAAAGATAATAGAAACTATTCCAGGAATGATAAAAGCATATTGCCAACCAAAATTATCCACTAGATATCCAGATGTAAGAGCCCCAACCCCAATACCAACACCACCAAAAATATTGTTAAACCCTAGAGCTTCTCCAGTATTCTCCGACATATTTACTACCCACGATATGCCGGCTGGATGATATATTGAACAAAAAAGTCCAAGCAGAGATAAACTCATCATCAACATGACTTTATTACCACTTAAGCCACATAAAACCGAAGCCAGGCCCAAACCAAGAAACATCACGGCAATCATGCCTGAACGACTCCATTTATCGCTTAACCAGCCTGCAGGAATTGAACCCAAACCGACCAATAAGGAACCAATAAACCAAAGATCAACAAGCTCGTCGTAAGAAAGTTGCCACTCATCCTCGATTCCAAGAACGATCACAAAATAAAATGCCGCAAACATATGCATCATCAAGTGCCCACTTGCGGCATAAAACATCGGTAATGGCTGCCCTATCCTCATCATGATAAATGTAAATTGAATCTATATATTTGCATCGAAAATTTGAATGGATTAAACATTAGAAAAAAGTATAAACTAGAATGAAACGTACTCACCACATTTTTACCTGTTTTTTTAGAGGAAATTTATGATTTATAACAACATACTTGAAACCATAGGCAACACTCCGATTGTTCGAATCAACAAAATGGGACCAAAAAATCAAAAAATTTTTGTAAAATGCGAATCATTCAATCCGCTCTCCTCAGTCAAAGACAGACTTGCTATTGCCATAATTAATGATGCCGAAGAAAGTGGCAAACTAAAACCCGGTCAGACTGTCATCGAAGCCACCTCAGGAAACACAGGTATTGCATTAGCGATGGTATGCGCGGCAAAAGGTTATCCCTTCGTTGCAACTATGGTTGAAACATTTTCTATAGAGCGAAGACGGATTATGAAAGCACTTGGAGCAAAGGTCATATTAACTCCAGCAGCTGAAAGGGGTTCAGGTATGGTCAAACGTGCCGAAGAATTAGCGAAAGAACATGGTTGGTTCTTGGCTAAACAATTCGAAAATCCAGCCAATCCAGAATATCATCGCA
>ERZ802830.1934-NODE-1934-length-19187-cov-15.0863_pt1 | contig 19187 bp, 19 predicted proteins | sample MGYA00345654_ERZ802830 | MGnify/ENA primary metagenome ERZ802830 (study PRJEB30503, sample SAMEA104212375) | marine metagenome | biome: Westerlies Biome; feature: [SRF] surface water layer (ENVO:00010504) within the epipelagic zone...; material: water...
TGAATAGTTATGAAATATGGTAGGTAATGTAAAGTATTTATTTCAGATAGTTATCCACTGCTCAATAGCCCATTGAAATTTTAATTAAGTTAACTATATAAGTTGTGTAATGACTAACATTCAGAAAATAACGGATTTTAAGGATAATTCACTACTTATAGTAGATGATGATAATCCATTTAGAGAGAGACTAGCTAGAGCAATGGAGAAAAAGGGCTTCACAGTTTCACAAGCTCAAGGTGTAAAAGTTGGAATTGAGGCAGTTAAGTCAAAAAAGCCTGCTTTTGCAGTTGTTGATCTTAGGCTTGGTGATGGCAATGGTCTAGAAGTTGTAAAAGAAATTCAAACTACCAATCCAGAGAGCAGAATAATTATGTTAACTGGTTATGGAAATATTCCAACTGCAGTTGCAGCTATAAAAGAGGGTGCCATTGATTATCTTGCAAAGCCTGCTGATGCTGATGATGTTGAAAAAGCATTATTGGCTGATCCAAAGACTAAAGCTCAACCACCTGAAAATCCTATGTCAGCTGATAGGGTTAAATGGGAACACATACATAGAGTATTTGAACTTTGCAATAGAAATGTTTCAGAAACAGCAAGAAGACTAAAAATGCATAGACGAACGTTGCAAAGAATTTTGTCTAAAAGATCTCCTAAATAAATTTTCTTAATTTTAATATTTTTTTTGCAAGTAGAGATATTAATAAAACCTTAAACAGTTCGGCATATAGAAATGGTAATGCACCTAATTCAAAAATAGGTTTATCCCATCCAATTAGTGTACCAAGCCATATTAAACCGAAAAGATATATAAATGAGACTGCAAAAGTTAATTTAATAAAGACCATTAAAAAATTTGTTTTTAAATTTAAATAGCCTGATAGAAAAGTAGTGAATAAAAAACCAATTAAGTATCCCATAGTAGGTCCAATAAAATATACAAAACCAATACCTTTTTCAGGAGAATTAGAAAATACTGGTAAACCTAGTATACCTTCAATCAAATATAGTCCTACTGTAGCAAGAGCCAATTTATGTCCAAGGGTAATACCAAGTAAAATAACTACAAAAGTTTGCATTGTCATTGGCACAGGATAGAAAGGAATTTTAATTTTTGCAGAAAGAGTTAGAAGTAAAGATCCTATAATTGTTATAATGATAACTCTAAGGACTTTATGATTATATAAAGTTTTTACACTATCCATACTTTATATTACTCTTTTAGTAATAATAAGCTAGCTTTTTGTTAGCCCCAAATAAACATCTTCTATATTAGCATCATCAGTAGCGATATCTAAAATTTTAATATTTTGTTTTGAAAGAAGTAAAATAATATCCTCAATTTTAAGTTTACTTTTTTCATATGAAACCGTAATTTTATTATTGTTATTTGATATTATCTTTAAAGTATTTAAAGTTGTTATATCTAAAGACAAGGCTTTGTCTAAAGTAAATGTGACTATTTTTGTTTGAATTTTATCTATTAAGTTTTTTGTAGTATCTAAAGCTACTAAATTTCCATTACTTAAAATTCCGATCCTATCACACATTTCTTCAGCCTCCATTAAGTAATGAGTTGTAAGAATAACAGTCACACCTTGTTTATTAAGAAGTTTGACATTTTCCCACAATTGTTGTCTTAATTCTAAATCCACACCTGCTGTTGGTTCATCTAGAAACAATATTGGGGGTTGATGAACTAGAGCTTTAGCAATTAGTAATCTCCTTTTCATTCCACCAGACAAGCTTCTGGCGTAACTATCTGACTGTTTATCTAAAGCTACCAATTTAAGTATATCATCTGTTATACGGTCTTTTTTTTTGATGCCATACATACCGGCAAGCAAATCAAGTAGTTTTCTTGGGCTAAAAAAAGGATCTAAATTTACCTCTTGAGGAACTATTCCTATAGAAGCTCTGACTTGTCTTGGGTTTTTATCTAAATCAAATCCCCATACGCTAACTATTCCAGAAGTCTTTACCACAGTGCCTCCAAGGATATTTATAAATGTAGATTTACCAGCACCATTAGGGCCTAATAAACCAAATATTTCTCCTTCTTTCACCTCTAAGTTTAAATTATTTAGTGCATTTACAGTTGAAGAACCGTTTTTCGAATAAATTTTGTTTAAATTTTTTACTGATAATACGTTTTTTTTTTCCATAATGATTTATACATTTATAACATACATATAAGTTAAGCTAATACATTAATGACCAAAATTAAAAAAACTGACCACTTTTATTTGATTGACGGATCTGGGTATATATTCAGAGCCTATTATGCCTTACCTCCATTAACCAGAAAGAGTGATGGGATGCCAACAGGAGCAGTCAGTGGTTTTTGTAGCATGCTTTTTAAATTACTAGAGGACTCAAAGTCAAAAGAAAATTTACAAAAACCTTCTCACTTTGCTGTTATCTTTGACTCAGCTAGAAAAAATTTTAGAAATGAAATTTATAGTGACTATAAGGGAAATAGATCGGATGCACCTGATGATCTAATTCCACAATTTGAATTCATAAGAAAATCAGTACTAGCATTCAATTTGCCATCTATTGAAATGTTAAATTATGAAGCAGATGATTTGATAGCGACTTATGTTGAGCAGATATTAGAAATTGGAGCAAAAGTAACAATTGTTTCATCTGACAAAGACCTTATGCAGCTATATAAAAAGGGAGTTCGAATTTATGATCCAATGAAGAACAAATTTATCACTGAAGATGATGTTCATAATAAATTTGGTGTTACAGCAGATAAAGTTATTGATGTTCAATCACTTGCGGGTGATAGTAGTGATAACGTACCAGGTGTGCCTGGAATTGGTGTAAAAACTGCAGCTGAGTTAATTAATAAATATGGAAATTTAGAAAAACTTTTAGAAAAAGCAGATGAAATAAAACAAAATAAAAGAAGAGAATCAATTTTAGAAAATAAAGAAAAAGCAATAATTAGTAAAAAGCTGGTTACTCTTAAAAAAGACGTGCCTATCAAAGAAAAATTAGAAAATTTTATTTTAAAAGAAATTGATAAAGATAAGTTGTTTAATTTTTTAAGAGAAATGGAATTTAATAGATTATTAAGTAGTGTTATTTCACTATACGGTGAACCTAAATTTAAAAATGAAGTTACCAATTTATCTGACAATAAAAATACAGAAATTAATACTAAAAACTATAAACTAATAAGTAAAATTGATGAATTAGATCAATGGATAAAAGAGGCAGAGGAAAATGGAGAGCTTGCTATTGATACCGAAACTACTTCATTGGACCCTCATCAAGCAGATTTAGTAGGTATTTCTATGTCAACAAAAATAGGCAAAGCATGTTATATTCCAATTTCTCACTCATCGGGAAATTGTTTAGACAAAAAAAAAGTTATAAATAAACTTAAACCATTATTGGAAGATAAATCTGTTAAAAAGATAGGCCAAAATATTAAGTTTGACTACATAATTTTTTATCATCAAGGAATAAACCTAAATTCATTAGAGGATACAATGCTTATTTCTTATGTATTAGATGCAGGAAAAAATCGACATAACATGGATACTTTGTCAGAAATTCACTTAGCTCATAAACCAATATCTTTTAAAGATATAGTTGGGACTGGAAAAAAACAAATTAATTTTAAAGATGTAGATATCCCCAAAGCTCTCGAGTATGCAGCTGAGGATGCTGATATTACATTTAGACTTTATAAAATTTTAAAAGGAAATCTTAATAGAGAAAAATTGACAAATATTTATGAAATATTTGAAAAACCGTTAATTAAAATTCTAGCTAATATGGAAATTGAGGGAATAAAGGTTGATGATAAATTTTTAAATATATTATCTAAAAAGTTTGAAAAAAAAATTAAGGATTTAGAAAAAAAAATTTTCAAGATATCAAAAAAAGAATTTAATATTGCCTCTACTAAACAGTTGGGAGAAATAATGTATAATGAGCTAAAAATCTCAACATTGAAAAAAACAAAAAAAGGTAGCTTTGCTACAAGTGCATCTGTCCTTGAAGATCTAGCTTTCAAAGGAAATGAATTACCAAAATTGATACTAGAATGGAGACAAATATCAAAATTAAAAAATACTTACTCTGACTCTCTTCAGGAACATATAAATCCAAATACTAAAAGAGTACACACATCTTTTCTTTTGGCAGCCACAACGACTGGAAGATTAGCATCAAGTGATCCAAACTTACAGAATATACCCATTAAAACTGAAGATGGAAAAGAAATAAGAAAATCGTTCGTAGCTGAGAAAGGAAAAATATTAATATCTGCAGATTATAATCAAATTGAGATGAGAATATTAGCTGATTTAGCAGATGTAAAAGAATTAAAAAAGGCTTTTAAAAACAATCAAGATATTCATTCATTAACTGCAAGCCAAATATTTAATTGTGATATTAAAAAAATTAACTCTGATATGAGAAGGAAGGCAAAAGCTATTAACTTTGGTATAATTTACGGAATCTCACAATATGGACTTGCAAAACAGATCATGGTTACAAACGATGAAGCACAAGATTTTTTAAAATCTTATTTTCTAAAATTTCCAGAAATAAAAGACTATATGGATAAAACAATTAAGTTTTGTAGAAAGAGTGGTTTTGTAAGTAATATATTTGGGAGAAGAAGTCATATAACAGGAATAAATGATAAAAACTTTAATGTAAGAAATTTTCAAGAAAGAGCTGCAATTAACGCACCAATACAAGGATCAGCCTCGGAGATTATGAGATTAGCAATGATTAGATTAAATAAAAAACTTGAGGAAACTAGAAATAACGATTGTAAAATATTACTTCAAATACACGATGAATTAATTTTTGAGGTACCAAAAAATAATGAAAAAGAACTTATAGATTTGATTGTAAGTGAAATGACAAGTGTTAAAGATAGTGATTTGCATACTTTTTCAACTCCTTTGACAGTTGATATAAATTCTGGTGAAAATTGGGGAATACTTCACTAATTAGATTTCTTGCCCAAATTAGAACAATTTAGTATTTTTAATAGTATTAATGACTCAAACAATTGCCCTTATTGATGATGATAGAAATATATTAACTAGTATAAGTATAGCTTTAGAAAAAGAGGGTTTTAAGGTTCAAACGTATTTAGACGGTGAAAGCGCTTTAATTGGATTAACACGACAACCACCCGATTTAGCAATAATTGATATTAAAATGCCAAAAATGGATGGAGAAGAATTGCTAAAAAAACTGAGAAAAAAAACTTCTATGCCAGTAATATTTTTAACATCTAAAGATGATGAGATAGATGAACTTTTGGGATTAAAACTAGGAGCAGATGATTTTGTAAAAAAATCAGGTGGATTTTCTATTAAAGTTTTAATTGAGAGAATTAGGGTACAATTAAGAAAAAAAACCCAAAATAACATAGAGGAAACTAAAAATGTCATATCGCACGGTAAGCTTAAATTGGATCCGTCACAGTTAGAATGTGAATGGGATGGAAAACAATTACCTGATAAACTTACAACTACAGAATTTTTAATTGTTCAAGAATTAGCAAAAAGACCAGGAATAATTAAAGAAAGATCTCAATTGATGGACATAGCTTATAGAGAAGATACAGATATTGAGGATAGAACTATTGATAGCCATGTAAAAAGAATAAGAAAAAAATTTAAAAAAGTTGATAATAATTTTTCTGCAATTGAAACACGTTATGGAAGTGGTTATAGATGGAATGTTAGCTAACTATGGTATCTTTAATAAAGGACCTATCAATATTAAGAAAATTTTTATTCATTAACCTAATTGTTTTTATAGTTATTGGTATATTAACTGTTGCATATCTTAAAAGTATTCAACCAGGACTAATAAAAAAAAAAACTTCAAATCATATAAGAGTAATTGATAATACAATTGATCATATAAAAAGATTAAATATTGAATTCAGCAATAAAGATATTAAAAAATTTCTTTTATCTACAAGGTTTTTATTTCAGAATTTAGATAGAGTAATTTTTCTTGATGATAAAAATAATTTAATAGCGGACACTGATACTTTAGATTTAGATCCTAGATCTTTTTCCCAAAGACTGGAAATAATAGAATTTGAGAACCTAACAGTAGAAAAAAAAATCGAAGTTGAAGAAAAAAAAGAAATTTCTACTAATAAAACTTTAACAATTAAAGAAATTGTAAACATTTATTCAAATTCTAGAGATTTTGGTAGACCTTATACATTTACACAAGAATTTTATGATAGATATGTATTAACTACTATTAAGAATATTTCATTAGATGATGAAAATGTTGGGTATATATTAATTTCTGAAAATTCAAATGAAATCAAAACAGCGATTGATGAAAGAAAAATATTTATAATAAGAACTGCAATATTAGTTGCAATTGTAATATTAGTATTTTCAATTGTTTTGAATAGATTTTTTTTAAAACCAATTGGAAATTTGGTTGATTATACAAAAATTATTAAGAGCAAAAGTAATAAAAAAACAAAAATTGAAAATCTCAAGAAAAGAAAGGATGAACTAGGTATTTTAACTAATTCACTTGATGATATGACGCAAGAATTACAAAGTCGAGCTAATACTGCTGAAAACTTTTCTACAGATTTGGTTCATGAAATAAGAAATCCACTTGCTTCCTTAAAAAGTGCCTCTGAAATTATATCTGAAACAGAAGATAAAAATCAAAGAGACAAATTAGTAAATATATTGAGTCATGATGTGGAAAGAATTGAAAGATTAATAACAGACTATTCTCAAATGCTAAAAGATGAAGTTGCTATAACAAAAGAACAAATGAGCAAAATTGACTTAAAAGAAATTGTAAATTCTGTTGTCGATGATTTTAATAGTATTTATTCACCTAAGAGAGGCATTAAAATATCTTTAGAACTTAATGATAAATACAAAAAGTATGAGATTTATGGAATTGAAAATAGGATCGAACAAATATTGGCAAATCTTTTAGAAAATTCAATCTCTTTTAGTAAAGATAACCAAGAAATCACGGTTAAATTGAATAAAAATAATAATAATATTACTCTTGATGTAATCGATCAGGGAATTGGTTTTAAAGAAAAGGATACAAACAAAATCTTTAACAGATTTTATAGTAATAGGCCTGAAAAATTTGGAGAACATTCAGGCTTAGGCTTGAATATTGTGAAAAATTTAATTGATTTACACGGGGGGAAAATCATCGCAGGCAATAATTTGAATAAAAAGGGTGCAAAAATAGAGATTATTTTCCCAAATGCCTAAAGTAAAGTTGATTAATTTATAATATGTTGTTAAACATTTGCCCTTATGACAGATTATAAAGTTAAAGATATCTCACAAGCAGACTTTGGAAGAAAAGAAATTTCATTAGCAGAAACAGAAATGCCAGGATTAATGGCAGTAAGAACTGAATATAAAGGTAAAAATCCTCTTAAGGGAGCAAGAATTTTAGGTTGTCTTCACATGACAATTCAGACGGCAGTTTTGATTGAAACTTTAGTTGATTTAGGTGCAGAGGTAAGATGGTCTTCATGCAATATATTTTCAACTCAAGACCACGCAGCAGCTGCAATTGCAAAGGCAGGTATCCCAGTATTTGCTTGGAAAGGTGAAACAGAGGAAGAGTATTGGTGGTGTGTTAAACAAACTATAGAGGGTAAAAAAGATTGGATCCCTAACATGATTTTAGATGATGGAGGAGATCTTACTGCTCTAATGCATAAGGACTATAAAGAATTATTAAAAAATATAAAGGGTTTAAGTGAAGAAACAACAACAGGTGTTTTAGCGCTTAAAAAAATGGAAGAGCAAGGAACGCTTTTAGTGCCAGCAATTAATGTAAATGACTCAGTTACAAAATCAAAATTTGATAACTTATATGGATGCAGAGAAAGTTTAGTTGATGGAATTAAAAGAGCTACCGATGTAATGATGTCAGGAAAAGTTGCAATTGTTGCAGGTTTTGGTGATGTTGGAAAAGGTAGTGCAGCCTCTTTAAGACAAAGTGGTGCAAGAGTTTTAGTAACTGAAACAGATCCAATTTGTGCACTTCAAGCAGCCATGGAAGGTTATGAGGTTGTTTTAATGGATGAAATGATAGGTCAGGCAGATATAGTTGTGACTGCAACTGGAAACAAAGATGTAGTGACTGCAGATCATATGAGAGCCATGAAAGACAGATCTATTTTATGTAATATTGGACACTTTGATAATGAAATTCAGGTTGAAGCTTTAAAAAATTATAAATGGGATGAAGTAAAACCTCAAGTTCACGAAATAACATTTCCAGATGAGAAAAGATTAATTTTATTAGCTGAAGGAAGACTTGTAAATTTAGGATGTGGAACTGGTCACCCAAGTTTTGTTATGAGCGCATCATTTACAAATCAAGTTATTGCTCAAATCGAATTATGGAATAACTCAAAAAATTATGAAAATAAAGTTTATGTGCTTCCTAAACACTTAGATGAAAAAGTTGCTAGACTTCACTTAGATAAAGTTGGTGCAAAATTAACACCATTATCAAAAGAGCAGGCTGACTATATAAGTGTAACACCAGAGGGACCATACAAGCCTCATGCTTATCGCTACTAGAAGTAGCAAAATCGACATTTCAAAAGAGAGCTCAACAGCTAAATTTGCAAGGAAATTTTCAAAGGTTTTAAAAGTTGGAGACGTAGTTTTGCTTCATGGTGAAATTGGAGCAGGAAAAACTACTTTTATAAGATACTTGATTAATTCTCTAGAGAAGAAAAATAAAGTTAAACAAGGAGAAATAACGAGTCCAACTTTTAGTATTTTAAACGAATATGAAATAAAGAATATTACAATTAGGCATTACGATTTGTTTAGAATTAAGGACTCTAATGAAATCAAAAATATTGGTATATACGAAAATATACACGATTTTATTACTTTTATTGAATGGCCTGATAAAATTCAAAAAAAAATAAAAAAGAAATATAATCTTTATTTTAAATATAACTCAAAATTGAATATGAGATCCTTAGAGGTTAGTAAAAGAATCTAAATATTAATAATAATGATTTTAGATAAAAAAAAACTTTTTAAAATAAAGGGGGATGCATCTTTTAGGGAGTTTTATAGAAAAAAAGAAAAATCTAAAAGTAGTATTATAATTTTTTCAAAAAAAGAGAAAAGAAATAACCTATTAATTTATGATGCTATTAATAAAATTTTAACCCAAAATAATTTAATTGCCCCAAGATTAATAAATCAAAATTATCATCAAAATTTTATTGAAGTTAATGATTTAGGAAAAATAACAGCACTAGATCATATAAAAAAAAGTAAAAATAAATTTTTAGTTTTTAAAAAAATTATAGACTTATTGATAAAACTTCAAAAAATAAGAACAAGAAGAGTTAAAAACTTTCAAAACAAATTATACAATATACCTATTTATACAAATAAATTATTATTTAATGAAGCAAAACTTTTTTGTGATTGGTACGTTCCAGAAAATATCAAAAAAAATAGAATTAAAATAAATAAAAAGTTAAAAGTAGAAATAAAAAATTTGCTTAATAATTTAAAACTTAAAAATAATATTATTGTTCATAGGGATTTTCATGTTTCTAATCTTATGTTGTACAAAAAAAAATTAGGTATAATTGACTCACAGGATGCAGTTGTGGGTAATGAAGCATATGATTTAGCTTCACTTGTAGATGATGTTCGTTATAAAACTTCAAACTCTTTTAAGAATAAGATATACAAATATTATCTTAAAAAAAATAAAAAAAATTTTAATAAAAATTATTTTTTAAATGATTTTGAAATTTTATCTGTAGTAAGAAATTTAAAAATTATTGGAATTTTTACAAGACTAGCTAGGAGAGATAATAAATTAACATATTTAAAATTAATACCTTACACATGGAAACTTATAGATCTAAGATGTAAAAATAATAAATTATTAATAGATTTTAAAAATTTTCTTTACAAGAACTTTTCTAAAAGTGTCAGAAATAAATATGCAAATTAAAACAGCTTTAATTTTATGTGCAGGGTTTGGTAAAAGACTTAATCCATTAACATTAAGTGACCCAAAACCTTTATTAAACTTTCATAATAATACTTTACTTGAACACACTTTAATTCTTATAAAAAAACTAAGTATTAAAAAGGTCAAATTAAATACTTTTTACTTAAAAGAAAAAATTGAAAAATTTATAAAAAATAAAAACTTTGATTTAGATATAGAGATTGTTGATGATGGGGAACAAATATTAAATACTGGTGGTGGTATTTTTAATATGATCAAAAGAACTACTGAGGAGAATTTTTTGATTTTTAATCCTGATACTTATTGGAATGATAAATACATAGATTGTATTAAAAATATGGAAAATTTTTACTTTAATAATAATATAAACAATATTTTACTAGTAGTTAATAAAAATTTAAGTTTTGATAAAAAACTTAAAGGTGATTTTAATTTAAATAAAAAAATTATAGATCGAAAAAATTCTTGTGATTTTATTTATACTGGATGCCAAATTTTAAATAAAAAAATTTTTTCTAAAGTTGACGAAAGTAAATTCTCAATAAATAAATTATGGACACAATTAATTGAAAAGAAAAAACTGTTTGGATTTGAAAGTAAAAATAAGTTTATTCACATAACTGATATAAATATTTATAATCAATTACTAAAAAACGATTAAATCTTGAGCTCGTTCTTTATCAAGGTAAAGACAATTCGATATTTCCCTATTCTGATCAAGTTCAATCATCATGGGATTTCCAGTCGGAATTTCAAGTTTTGTTATTTGTTTTTCGTCCAGTTTAAATAGAAATTTACACAGAGATCTAATTGAATTTCCGTGAGCTGAGATTAATATATTTTTATTTTTTTTAATTTTATCTTCAATATTTTCTTTATAGTATTTCACAACTCTCTCGTAAGTATCTTTTAATGACTCGGTATCAGGAATATCTTCCTTTCTTAAACTTTTATATACTTCTATATTTATTGGATGATACGGGTTATTTTTACTTAGTGGATCTGGCCTTAAATCCCAGGACCTTCTAAACTCATGTATTTTTTTCTCACCTAACTTTTTCTTCATTTCATCTTTGTTTAGTCCAGTTAATGCTCCATAATGCCTCTCATTTAATTGCCAAGCTTTTTCAGGCTTAATTTTATTCCTTAAGGTATCTTGAATTAGTTTTAGTGTATTAATAGATCTTATTTGAAAAGATGAATAAAAATGATCAATTTTAATATTTAATTCTTTAATAACTTCACCAGCTTTACATGCTTCTAATTTTCCTTCAGGTGTAAGATCAACATCTACCCAACCGGTGAATTTTTTTTGTAGGTTCCATTCACTTTGTCCATGTCTTACTAAAATTAAATGACTCATAAATATAATTATTATATTAATAATTCTGTATGATAAAATTATTTTTTTATTTAGTAAATCTAATATTTATAATTTTTTATCTTTATCCAGGTAGCATTCTAGGAAAAATAATTTATGGAGATTTTAAAAGACAACCTCAACTAACAAATGATTTTTCTTTGAGTATTTTAGATATTTCCTCTAATCATATTTATGCTTTTGCGGCTGTTTCATTTTTTGGATTATATATTTATTTTCAAAAATATTTGAAGCTCATAACAATTTATTTAATTTTCATATCAGTAGTCTTAGAGATTTTACATATTATAATACCCAATAGGTCATTTCAATTTTCTGATTTAATCGGAAATCTTTTAGGGGTATTTATTATGATAATCTTATTTTACACGTACTTTCATGCAAAAAAAAATTTTAAATAGCATTATATTTATAATATTGTTTTTAACTCCAGCTAAAAGTGAAATTATATCTGGCAAAGCTATTATAATCGATGGTGACACAATTAGGATTAATAATAAGAAAGTTAGGCTTCATGGAATAGATGCACCAGAAATAAAACAATTATGTCAAAAAGTATTTTTAAGTATTTTTTTTATTTCATTTGAAAAAAATTACAAATGTGGGGAGCTTTCAAAAAAAAAACTAGAAAACTATATTAAAAATAATACCATTAGGTGCAAAATTGAAGGAAACGATAGATACAAGAGAATACTAGGAACATGCTTCAAAAATACAATTAATATTAATTCTAGAATGGTTAGAAATGGGTACGCAGTTGCTTATAAAAAATACTCAAAAAAGTATTTAACTGCAGAAAAAGAAGCAAGAAAAGATGAGCTTGGTTTATGGAAAGGTAAATTTGAAATGCCATGGGATTGGAGAAAAAATGGTAAAAAATAATTTTTATATTATCTTGATACTTTTATTTTTAACATCTTGTGCGTCTATTCCAAATAATACTTATAGCAGTTGCGCAATATTTTCTGAAAAATATCTTTGGTATAAACATGCAAAAAAAACTGAAAAAAAATGGGGAACACCAATTTATATTCAATTAGCGATAATAAAGATGGAGTCAGATTTTGATTGGCTAGCGAAGCCCAAGAGACAAAAAATTTTTAAAGTAATTCCTTACAAAAGACCGTCAAGTTCCTTTGGTTATTCGCAGGCAGTGAAAGGTACTTGGAAACAATATAAAAAAGAAACGAATAATCCATTAGCAACCAGAACAAGATTTAAAGATAGTGTTGATTTTATAGGATGGTATACCTCAAAATCCTCCAAAATTCTTAAAATATCAATGAATGATCCTTTTAAGCAATATATTGCTTATCATGAAGGGTGGGGTAATTATAAATACTATAAAAAAAATACCAAAGTAATAAAACTTGCTAAAAAAGTTAAAACCCATTCAGACAGATATGAAATTCAATTAAATAAATGTAGAAAAAAACTAGATAAAAAAAAATATATAATTTTTTAACGTAATTGTTTATTTAATTCTTTTTCAACATAATTTATACTTTTTGTATTTTTACCTATAGCTAAATAAATTGTAGGGATTACATAAAGTGTAAAAAAAGTAGAGAATATCATTCCAAATAAAATTGTAATTCCAACTGTCAATCTACTTGCTTCACCAGGCCCACTACTAAATACTAATGGCAAAACACCTATAATTGTTGATGTTGAGGTCATTAATATAGGTCTAAGTCTTATATTTGCAGACTCTATAATTGATTTTTCAATATCTTTTCCTTCATCTCTCAATTGATTAGCAAATTCTACAATTAAAATTCCATTTTTTGTAGCAAGTCCTATCAATATTATTAATGCGATCTGACTAAAAATATTTATTGAGCTACCGACTACAAGAAGACCTAATATCCCTCCAAAAATGGCAAGGGGAACTGTTAACATAATCGTAAATGGATGCTTAAAGCTCTCAAATTGTGCAGCCATCACCAGATAAGCAGTCAATAAAGCTAAAGCAAAAATTAAATATATTTGATAGCTCGTTTCTTTTAACTCTTCACTTTCACCTTTGTAAGCGATTCTTGCATCAGGAAAATTATCATTAGTAGTTTTCTCTAAAAAAGTAAGTGCATCTGAAAGTGAATAATCTCCAACAATATTAGCAGATATTGTAATAGCCTTTTGTCTATTATACCTTGAGAGTATAGGCGCTATACCTTCCTCTTCTAAGGAAACTAAATTAGACAATGAAACTAATTGACCTGAATTTTTAGATCTTACATAAACTTTTGCAAGATTAGATGGTTCTTTTCTATTCTTTATATCACCCTGCAATATAATATCATATTCTCTTCCATCTTTAGTAAATTTGGTTACGTTTCGTGATCCAAATATTGTCTCAACTGATCTACCTATTTCTAATGTGGAAACACCTAAATCAGATGCTTTTTCTTGATCTATTTTTACATTTAAAATAGCTTTTGTTTGATTAAAATCGTCCTCTATATTTGTTAAGTTTTTATTTTTTCTAGCTTCTTTTTTAATCACTTCTTTCCATTTAATTAAATCTTCATAAGTGTTTCCTAACAAAACAAATTGCACTGGTTTTTGGATTCCTCCAGTCCTAATACCTTGAGGCATTACTGGAAAAGCTAAAACACCTGGAACTTTTGAAATTTCTCTAAATGACTCCATCATAATTCTTTGACCATCTCTTTTTCTTTTATCCCAATGCTCTAATAAAACAATTATGAAACCAGAGTTTACTTGAGTTGAACTTTTTCCAAATCCAGGGACTCTTAAAAGCAACCTTCTATATTCTCCTTTGCCTACCTTAGGTAATAAAAAACTCTCAATCTCTTCAGATTTGTTTGATGTAAATTCAAAACCAGAGCTTTCTGGTGCTTTAATTATTACAAAAAAAGCACCTCGGTCTTCTTTAGGCATTAATTCTTTTGGAGCATATAAAAAGACTGATGAAGTTAAAACTAATATCAATATTAGAAAAGTTATTATGGCTTTTCTTTTTTTTAACCAAAAGAGTAAAGTTCTTTTATAAAATTCCCTAAACTTATTAAGACCAGACTCAAATTTGTAGGTAATTTTTGATTTTACATTTTTTTTAATTAATATCTTGCTAGCAATCATTGGGCTTAATGATAAAGCAACAAAGCTTGATATGATTACCGCGAAAGATAATGTAACTGCAGTTTGGGTATACAAAGTTCCGCTCAAGCCTTTTATAAAAATAAGTGGAATAAAAACTGCAACTAAAACTAAAGTCGTAGCGATAATTGCAAAAGATACCTGTTTAGATCCTTTATAGGCTGCAATTAATGCTGATTCTCCTTTTTCAATCCTTCTTACAATATTTTCTAACATTACAATTGCATCATCAACAACAATCCCTATTGCAAGAACTAAAGCCATCAAAGTAAAAAGATTAATAGAAAAATCAAAAAAATAAATTGCTAAGAAAGTTGAAATTAAGGAAACTGGGAGAGCAACAATTGGAACAATTAAAGCTCTAATATTACCTAAGAATAAATAGATAATTATTGTAACTAAAACTAATGCAATTATTAAAGTTTTATAAACCTCATAAATAGCTCTTGAAATATAATTACTTCTATCAAAAGATACCTCTAAAGAGGTTCCATCAGGTAAAGTTGGTTGAACTTCTTTTATTTTTTTTTTTAATCTAGAAGCTACTTTTATTGTATTAGCATCTGACTGTTGATAGATACCTATTCCTACTACTTGTTTTCCATTTCCTTTAAAAAGAGTTCTGGTAGTTACCGGACCAAATTCAACTCTTGCAACATCTGATAATTTAGTTATTGATCCATCAAAAGATTTTTTTAATGGTAAATTTTTATAGGTTTCAATTTCTTTGTAAGCATTTTCCAACTTTATAGTTAAATCGATATCTTTAGATTCTATTCGTCCTGCAGGAAATTCCAGATTTTCAGATCTTAAGGTTTCTTCCACTTCTTGTGTTGTTAAATTTCTTGCAGCCAAAGCTATTGGATCTAACCATATTCTAAGAGAGATCTCTCTTTCTCCCCCCAGCCTAACTCTTCCAACCCCTTCTACAGTTGCAAAGTAATCTGTTAAATATCTATCAGCATAATCTGTTAATTCCATATCAGACATAAAATCTGAACTAAAACTCATCCACATGGTTGTTCTAAATCCAGCAGATTGTTTGTAAACTTCTGGCGCGCTTGCTTCCTCTGGTAGTTCATCCACTACTCTAGCAATAAAACTTCTAACATCATTTGCAACGTTGTCTAAATCTAAATCTGATTTAAAAGTCATTTCAATTCTAGATGAACCATCTTCACTTAATGATTCAATATTTATTAGTCCTGGTGTTCCACCAACTCTATCCTCAATTTTTTGAGTTATTTGAGTATCAACAATATTTGCAGATGCACCTTGATATTTAGTTTGGATAGTAACAATTGGTCTTTCAACATCCGGTAGTTCATCTGTTGGTATTTCGTTAAATACTACAAGACCAAAAATAACAAGTATCATGCTCATTACCGATGCAACAACTGGTCTTTTTATAGATAAATCTGTGAGAAACATTAAAATTTTACTAGTTTACAATTTTGACTTTCATTTTATTTCTGACCTTAGAAATTCCTTCTTTAATAATCTTATCATTTATATTTAGTCCATTTAGAACCATTACTTTACCAAAACTTCTTTTTCCAACTTCAACCTCCATTTTTTCAACTGAGTTATCTTCTAAAACTTTATAAACAAAATTTGTCTTGCCCTGAACTAGAATTGACGATTCTGAAACTCCTATCGCCTGCACTTTATTATAAATTATTTCAGCATTTAGTAACATTCCTGGAATTAGTTCTAAGTTTGGATTTGAAACTTTTATGTTACATAATACAGATCTTGTATTCGGATCGACTCTAGAACTAACAGACTCAATAATACCTTTAAATTTTTTTTGGTAGGAATCAGATTTAATATTAACATCAAGACCAGCTTTTAGAATTGATAAGTAGCTTTCTGGCACTTTAATATCAAGCATCACAGACGATATATCGTCTAGAGTTAAAATAAATGAGTCCGTTCCCAAGACACCTTGTGCGATTTCTCTTTTGCCCAAAACTCCCTTGAAAGGTGCTATTATTTTTTCATTATCAATAATGACTACTATTTCACCTCTTTTAATAATTTTACCAAATTTAATTTTTTGATCTTCTATTTGTTCTTTTTTTATTCTGTAGTTTTTCGTTTTAAGCGCAACAGCAGTTCCAAATGTTTCAATTTTTTCGAAAAATTCTGAGTTATCAACTATTTCTACAATCACTCCAGGAGGAGGGCGTTGAGAAAATTTTTTTTCAAAATGTTTACCAACAAAATATCTTGATGCAATGATTGCAAATATAATTATAAAAATTACAGATATTAGTATTGTTATTTTTTTTGATAATTTCATGATGGATATTTACCATATTCACTCCAAGATCCATCATAAATAATTGGTAAATAACTCTCATTTATTAACGATAATGCAAATGCCAATACAGCTGCTGTTACTCCCGAGCCACATGAGAATATAATATTTGTTTCTTTTGTATTATTTATAATTTTTTCAAATTTAACTTTTAGTTCTGGTACGCTTAAAAATTCATACGTTTTTTTGTTTATACATTCTTCAAAAGGTAAACAAACCGAATTTTGTATTGAACCAGATCTAAGGCCTTTTCTGGGCTCCGTTTCTAAACCTTTAAATCTATTAATACTTCTCGCATCAACCAACTTAAATTCAGATGTTATGATATTTTCATCGATTTCTTTTTTACTTTTAACTAATTTTTTTATCTCATAGGTTTGATAATTTGTTCTATCTAAATTTTCAATATGACTTGTTGTTTCTTTACTTTCCTTAATCCATTTTCTTAGACCACCATTTAAAACTTTTACTAGGTTTGGGCTATGACCAAAATATATAAAATTATACCAACATCTACATGAGCTGATGAGATCAGAGTTGTCATAAATAACTAATAAATCATCATTTTTAATTCCCATTTCAGATACAATCTTTTGCCATTCATCAGAGCTGACTAACATGTGGGGTAAGTTTATATTTTGCTTAGAGTTTTTATCTAAATCAAAAAATATTGAGTTTTTGATATGTTTTTTTAGGTACTCATCGAATCCATCTCTCTTTGTTTTAGGCATATGCCAAGAACAATCAATAATTTTTACATTATCTAAATTCTCTTGAAGCCAATTGGTTGAAACTAAACTCATTTAATTTTTTTCTAAATACTTTTGATGATATTCTTCAGCTATACTATAATTGTTTAATAAAGATATTTTAGTGACAACTTTATTATTTAACTTAATATTTATTTTTTTAAGAACTTTTTCAGCAATTTCTTTTTGACCATTATTCAAATAAAAAATTTCACTTCTATATTGAGTCCCAAAATCTGGACCTTGCGCATTTAAAGTGGTAGGATCATGAATATCAAAAAAAAACTCTAATATCTTTTCGTATGATATAATTTCTGGGTCAAACTCTAATTTTACCACTTCTGCATGATTTGTATTGCCTGTACATACTTCCCTATAAGAAGTTTTCTCAGTGTATCCTCCGCAATACCCAACTTCTGTTCGATACACTCCATCAAGTTTATTAAATTTAATTTCTGGTCCCCAGAAACACCCACATGCTAAAACTGCTATTTCCATTGATTATTATGTTTATTAATTTAAAGTTAAACCTATGCTTTCTAAAAATCAATTAGGCTTTTTGTACATGTTTTTATCTGTTTGTGCCTTTTCTATAATGGATTTAATTGTAAAATGGTCGGATAATTACCCATTAGGACAAGTGATATTTTTTAGGGGTTTTTTTGGACTAGTTTTTTATTATTTCATTATACCAAAAAAAAGAATTAAAGATTTTTACTTCACCAAACGACCTTTATTACATCTATCCAGATGTTTTTTTGGCTTAGCAGCATTACTTTCTATTTTTACCGCTTTAAGAAATCTTCCTTTAGCAACTGTAGTTAGCATTACATTTGCTGCTCCAATTTTTACTACAATTTTTTCAATATTTTTCTTAAGTGAAAAGGTTGGATATTTTCGATGGCTAGCAGTTATTGTTGGATTCGTTGGAATTTTAATTATATCTGAGCCTGGATTTAGCTCCTTAAATATTTATTATATTTTTCCAGTTATATTTGTCTTGGGGATGTCTTATGTTGCTATAAGTATAAGGCAATTATCATCAACAGAGCCAGTATGGCTTATTTCTTTATTTTTTTCAGCAGTCATAACAATTGCAGGAATATTTACCATACCTTTTGGTTGGTTAATGCCTAGTTTTATTGATCTTATTTTATTATCAATGATCGGTTTTTTTGGCGGAGTAGCAAACTTATGGCTTAGCCAATCATATAAGTTTTCTGAGGTGTCCTTAGTTACACCTTTAAAGTATTTAGCCTTAGTATTTGCAATAGGATTTGGTTATTTAATATGGCAAGAAATACCATCAAGCAAGACTCTAATTGGAGCGGCTTTAGTAATAACTTCTTCAATAATAATTTTCAGGAGAGAAATCATACTTAAAAAAAATCCAACTACGGCTAGGCATGAATAAAAAACCCAAATACTGGAATAGTGCACTAAAATATCTTTCATCAAAAGACTTAGTGATGAAAACGTTAATTAAAAAGTATAATGATAAAACGCTTACTACACGAAAAGATATTTTTTTTTCATTATGCAAAAGTATAATAGGGCAACAAATTAGTGT
>ERZ802830.1935-NODE-1935-length-19187-cov-8.99901_pt1 | contig 19187 bp, 19 predicted proteins | sample MGYA00345654_ERZ802830 | MGnify/ENA primary metagenome ERZ802830 (study PRJEB30503, sample SAMEA104212375) | marine metagenome | biome: Westerlies Biome; feature: [SRF] surface water layer (ENVO:00010504) within the epipelagic zone...; material: water...
AACTGTCCATCCCCTTTGAACAAAAACTCAATGGGCCACAAATGGAAGAAGATTTGACATTGACCTTCGGTTACAAAAAAGGATTTTAGTTCATTTTTCACAATAATTTATGAAATAAGCTTTTTTTGTTAATCTCAAGTTATGAAAAAATTAATATATACCCTTACACTGCTCGTTGGTCTGAATGCCTATTCTTACGAAGTTTCAGAAGAAACAGCAATCGCAAAACTCGAAGAGTTCTTCTACCTATTGGATGTCGACCGATACGACAAAGAATCATTTTTCAAAGTCACAACCAAAGACTTTCAAATTTTTGAGGACGGATTGGATCTCGATCGAGAAACGTTCCATGAATTCATAGAGGAAGCAACAGGCTCAATAGTAGAGACAGATTGGACACTTTCAGATTTCAAGGTGACACTTGGAACCGATTCTGCTCACATCTCATATTACAACAATGGCATATTCAAAACTTCTGATGGTGAATCGATTCAGTCATTCTGGATGGAGAGTATTTTTTTGGTGGTTGAAGAAGGAGAGCTGAAAGTCCAATTCCTTCAATCCGACATCGTTGAGCGTGAAATCAAACAATGAAGAAACTACTGCTTCTCTCTAGCTGTGTAATCCTTATTAGTTGTGGTACTGCTATCAATGAAATAAATTTAAAAGAGAGAGACTTGCCTTCCTACTGTGTGGACTTTGTGAGAGATGATAGCTTTTTAAAGCATCAATCAAAGGTTCTTTCAGATAGTCGATATAGATCGGGTCAATACAAACAATGCAGAGATTTAGTAATGGAGAAAATAAAGAAAGATTGATTATGAAAAAACTCATTCTCATATCAGCACTATTATTCAGCTTTAATGTTATTGCTCAGGACCTTCCTCCAGATGGAAAGTTCACCGTTAACCACAAAAATGGTGAGATCTACCTTGCTGGAGAGGTAAAAAATAGAAAAAAACATGGTACTTGGGAGTTCTATTATGAAACTGGACAGCTCCAAGCAAGAGAAAAGTATAACGAGGGAAAACCCATTGGAGTATGGAAAACATTTTCTGCAAAAGGAAGGCTCATAGAAGAAAAAGATTTCTCAAATATGAATCAAGGAAGGCTGAATAGCCGAGGAAATCCATACGGTGCTAAACCTATAAAATGAAAAAACTCATCCTTATATCAGCACTGTTGTTCAGCTTTAATGGTTGGGCTATTACAGATTATAAACCTTATGATGAAACAGCTATAGCTGGTGAAGAAATTACTGAGGCATTAAAAAAAGCACAATCAAACAACAAGTATATTCTTCTTCAAATGGGTGGTAATTGGTGTCCTGACTGCAGGACATTGGGAGAATACTTTTCAAGGCCTGATATTAAAGAATGGTTGGATGAGAGAGTGATCTTGGTCTCAGTTGATGTTGGTGAGTGGGATAGGAATCTCGATATTGTCGAAGAATATGGAAATCCGATCAGTGAAGGCATCCCTGCTCTGGCATTGCTTAATTCAAATAACGAGGTCATGTTTGCCACTCTTGCCGGTGAGCTTGCGAGTGCGAGAAGCATGAGCAAAAATGACCTGATTGACTGGCTAAACAAAAAAATTGAGCCCTTGATTGATTAGGATCATGTCCCGATTCTTTTCGACGATCCTTCTTCTCATTCCTTCAATATCTTTTTCGAATGGAGCAGAGTTATTCAGCATCCATTGTAGTGGATGTCATGCATCAATTGAGATCCAATCAAACTGGTCTGAGTTATCCGAAGATGATTTTCTCAACATAACATCCAAAACCATGCCACCCGATGCTGCAGGCTCACTTGAGGAAGATGAGTATTTAGCCATCAAAGATTACATCTTTGATCTTAAATATTCAGGATCTATCCAAAAGATAGAAAAATATCCCACGACTCAGTCATTCAAAGTCCCAAATAAAGAGAGTCGACCTGAAATACCTTGGCAGCATTTTGGTGGGAAAATAAATGCACAAAGGTACTCGCCCATTGATCTGATAGACAATGAAAATGTAAAAGATTTAGAAATTGCTTGGAGATGGAAATCAAAGGCATTTGGTAATTTTCAAGAAATAAGAAATGTATCGATGCCAATAATGAGAAATGGGTTGGTTTTCATAGGAGTGGGATCGACCAGGAGCATCGCTGCAATTGATGCAGAGAATGGAGAGACAGTATGGATCTGGAATCCAAATGAGGGGGCTCGCTTCTCAAGTGCTGCTAGAAAAGATTCAGGCAAAGGTGTTGCATATTTTGAAGATGAGAATGGAAAAAAAAGAGTCATCGCCATCACTCCAGGTTATCAATTGGTCAGCTTGGATGCAGATACTGGCATTGCTGACAAAAACTTTGGTGTGAATGGCATTGTCGATCTCACCGTAGGCATGAGAACCTCCAGTAAACAAGAGTTAGATGTTGGATCAACATCTCCGCCATTGGTTATTGATGATGTAATTATTGTGGGATCGGCTCATAAAGCAAGTTTTGCGCCCATATCCAAGGCAAATGTCAAAGGGGATGTTAGAGGATATGACGCCCACAGTGGAAACTTACTCTGGACCTTTGAAACCATACCCAGTAAGGGTGAATATGGATATGATACTTGGTTGAATGGATCAGCTGATTACACAGGAAACGCAAGCGTCTGGGCACCGATGTCTGCTGATGAGGATCTTGGTCTAGTCTATCTGCCAATTGAGTCAGCAACAGGGGATCGTTATGGAGGAGATCGCCCAGGTGACAATCTTTTTTCAAGCTCACTTGTTGCGGTGGATGTAAAAACTGGGAAATTGCAATGGCATTTTCAAATAGTCCATCATGATATCTGGGATTATGATAATTCATCTGCACCAATAGTTGCCGATCTCAATGAAAAGAAAGTTGTCATTCAATTAACGAAACAATCTTTTGCTTTTGTCTTTGATAGAGAAACAGGTGAGCCTTATTGGCCAATTTATGAAGTTGAGGTTCCAAAATCTGATGTTCCAGGAGAGTGGACATCTCCTACTCAACCGATTCCGAGCTTGCCTGAGGCTTATGATCGAAGTGGAGTGAGTAGAAATGATCTCATCGACTACACTCCAGAGATTTCTCAAGCTGTAGAGAATCTCATTAAAGATTATCGATTAGGCCCTTTATATACACCCCCATCCTTGGCGGAATCAAAAGATGGCACGAAGGGCACACTCTCACTTCCTTTTCCAACAGGTGGTTCAAACTGGGAGGGAGGCGCTTATGATCCTGAAACAAACCTTTTGTATGTCCCCTCTCAAACTAGGCTTGCCCTACTTTCATTGAAAGATGGAGACGAGTCTACCGATGTTCGTTATGTGGCATCAAATTCTCCAAAATTAGAAGTATTTGGTATACCAATTGCAAAACCTCCATGGGGACGAATTACAGCAATTGATATGAGCTCAGGAAAAATAAAATGGAGTGTAGCAAATGGAGAGACGCCTGAGGCAATCATAAATAATCCGTATCTTAAGGGAGTTGAAATACCAAGAACTGGTAAAGCAACGCGAGCCGGTTTGCTTCTGACCAAAACCTTACTTTTTGCGGGAGAAGGTTTCGGAGGTGATCCAGTTTTCAGAGCTCATGATAAATATAATGGAAAAATCATCAGTGAGATTGTTTTACCCGGTTCACAATCAAGTCCTCCGAGTACCTATATGATTAATAATAGGCAATTTATTATAATGACGATATCTGATGGTAAATCTCCGGCAGAACTGATTGCCCTTTCTTTACCAGGATCGAAATTAAATGGAACACATTAAAAATAAAATTATTGTCATCTCCGCTGGAGCCTCAGGAATAGGCGCTGAGATAGCAAAATCATTATCGGAAGGCGGTGCAACAGTTATTGTTGGTGATAAAGATGAAGTCGCATTAAAGAGATTAGAAAACGATCACCCTAAAATCACAACAAACCAAGTAGACGTTTCAAATGAAGCCGAAGTGCTGGCACTTTTTGATGACATAAAATCACGTTTTGGAAAACTTGATGCTCTCATTAATAATGCAGGCGTAGCTGGTCCTTCGGCTATGTTAACTGACACATCACTTGAAGACTGGGAAAAAACCATAAAAGTTAATTTAAATGGCACATTCTTGTGCTCAAAATCTGCAGTTCCATTGCTCAAGAAATCCGGCGGTGGATCAATCATCAATATGGGATCTACCTCATCTTTTATGGGAACACCCCTTCGTTCAGCCTATACGGCATCTAAGTGGGCATTGATAGGCCTTACCAAAACATGGGCAATGGAATACGGGAAAGATAAGATCCGAGTCAATACCATCTGTCCCACATCTGTCAGTGGAGAACGCATCGATGGAGTGATAGAAAGAGACGCGGAATACAGAAACACAACACCTGAAAAGATTAAAGCAGAGTATTTAAATCAAACGTCTCTAAAGACTTTTATTGATTCAGAAGAAATTACAGGGATGGTAGTATATCTTCTTTCTCCATTAGCAAAAAATATCAGTGGTCAAATGATGGTGATTGATGGGAATACAGAAAGCCTATCGATGCCAGAGATAAATAAGGAATAAAAAAATGAAAGCAGCTTGGTACGAAAATATTGGTGCCGCAGGAGAGGTTCTTCAAGTCGGTGAAACAAGTGATCCAACTCCAAATGCGGGCGAAGTATTGATAGAGATAAAAGCATCAGGGGTCAATCCTTCGGATGTAAAAACTCGAGCCGGCGCCAGAGGGGAGCTGCAGTTTCCTCAGATCATACCTCACTCAGATGGTGGCGGGGTCATTGCTGCTGTAGGCGAAGGCATTGATGAGAACCGAATTGGAGAACGAGTATGGATATGGAACGGAGCATTTGGAAGGGCTCACGGGACATGTGCAGAGATGATTGCCCTCCCCTCTGAACAAGCAGTCTCTCTTCCAGATGAAACCAGTTATGAGGCAGCAGCTTGTCTTGGTATACCAGCATCTACCGCCTATTATGGGATGCTTTGCGATGGATCGGTTGAGAATCAAACCGTCCTGGTTACAGGGGGCGCAGGTGCCGTTGGCTACTATGGCATTCAATTGGCGAAGTGGTCAGGAGCATCGGTTATCGCAACAGTAAGTGGAGACGAAAAGGCTGCAGTTGCAAGCAATGCGGGTGCAGATTTAATTATTAACTATCGCGATGAGGATGTTGTTGCTGCCATAGAGGATTTTACAAACGGAGAAGGCGTGGATCGCATTCTCGAAGTGGAGTTTGGAGGAAACCTTTCTGTCAGCGAGCAAGTGATCAAGCCCAATGGAACCATTGCATCCTATGGGTCTGTTGCGGTCATGGAGCCAACTCTGCCTTTTTATAATTTCATGTTTAAAGGAGTTAAATTAAACACATACCTGATCTACATCGTTTCAGAAAGCGACAGAAATACGATTGTGAATGGGCTCAATGCTGCGATGAATGATCGAGCACTCACCCACCTCGTTTCAGAATCTTATGCTTTGGATGACATTGTCAACGCACATCTATCGATGGAGAGCAATCGGGTCATTGGAAACATCGTCGTTGGCATATAGACCGTGTCACGATCTTTCATAATCCTTCTATTGCTTATTGCTCTTCCGCTTCAGTCGGAAGAAGTGGAAATCCAGATCAATGCCGATGATTCTAGTTTCTTGGCAAATTACGACGATGAAAAAGAATTGTTTATCTTCAGGGGAATTCCTTTTGCAGAACCGCCTATTGGTGAGCTGAGATGGCAATCACCAATCCCTGCAAAACAATCACAAGTGGTTGATGCGAGAACATTTAAGCCGGCATGCATGCAAGACACTTACACCACGGAGTGGTATCACGATGTCATCGAATCGTTTGGTCAAGACAAATCAATGTTTCAACATGTGGAATCGGTCAGCGAAGATTGTTTGTATCTAAATATTTGGACTCAATCCATCGATAGCTCGGAAAAAAAACCGGTCATGGTATGGATTTATGGCGGAAACGATGTGGCTGGCTGGACATATGAGCCAGACTATCTTGGCCATAATCTGGCACAAAAAGATGTGGTCGTGGTCTCGATTCCTTATCGATTAAATATCTTTGGATTCTTCAACCACCCAGAGATGGACAATCAAACAGGAAATTTTGGACTGGAAGACGAGATTTTGGCACTTCAATGGGTGAAAGATAATATTGACCAATTTGGCGGTGATCCTGAAAATATCACACTCTTTGGTGAATCCGCTGGCGGTGCACATGTTTCTTATCATATCGCTTCCCCATTATCAGAAGGTCTATTCGATAGAGGCATCATTCAAAGTGGCGGTTACAACTTATCCAACCCAAATCGGCTAAATAGTCTGGACGTTGCGAATAAATTGGCTTTGGAAACTCAAAATAAAGCGGGAGTGTTGAATTTCAATGAACTCAAACAACTCAGTTCGAACGAGCTCTTAGAAATATCAAGCAACCTTTATCATCCATACCATCCAATCGTGGACGGTGAATTGATTCCAGATGACATTACAAAAATATTCAATGAGGGCGTCGTGAATGATGTTGATGTCATGATCGGCAGCAATCAAAATGAAGACCTGCTTTATGTTGATGAAAATCCCACGCTTGAAGACTTATCAAAATTGATCCAATGGCATCACCCCAATAAAGTCGATGAAATCTTGGGCATGCTTGACCTCAGTGATCTTAGAATGGCTATGGATCGATTCGGAACCAATCAAGATACTGCTTGTCCATCAATACTCATTGCAAGATCCATGGCAAAAACTGGCAATCACGTTTATCAGTACCTCTTTGCAAGAGAACGAGAAGGCAGTGAAAAGATCTTGGCTTATCATGGTGCTGAAATTCCATACGTCTTCAATACGCATGATGCGTTTCTGCCTACGACTGAGGAAGACCTTAAATTGACTGAACAAATGATGGAATACTGGACCGAATTTGCAAAAAAAGGCACTCCCAATTCAGTCGACAATCCCGTGACGTGGTATGAATTTGGAGAGGAAGAAAATTATCTAATTTTGGATACTGAAGTCAGGAATGATCAAAAGCTAGAGCGTCAGTTTTGTGACATCATGATTGAGAAATTGATGCAAAGCGCTGCATCAAAATAGAAAGACTTAGCAGACTCAACAATGGATTATAAAAATTTTCCTAAATTCTTTATTTACTCAATTATTGGCTGTTTAACAATGCCAGGAGTACTCTTTGGTCCAGCAATGGTAGGCATTCTGGTGGATCAAGCCAATTTTACTGAGAGTTATGCTGGATGGGTTATGGCATATGGTTCTGCTGGATCGGCACTGGCACTGATTGTCATTTCTGGCTACATCCACCGTATCAATCTAAAAAAACTTTCCTATATATGCCTTTCCCTTGCGGTCTTGATAGACATATATTGCTCATTGTCAGTAGAACCAAGTTTTAGTTTTTTGGCGTTAAGGTTTGCCATTGGAGTGGTGGCAACCATAGCAAATATTGCAGTCTATACATCCATTGCATCTCTCAATAATTATGAGAGAGGTTATGGCTTGTTTGTCATGATGCAATATTCAATCAGTGGATTGGGTTTGTACTACCTGATCCTCTACTCGGAATCCATCGGTGCAGCAGGCCTTTATCAAATTCTTGCATTGCTTAATTTCTTGGCATTGTTGTTGGTGAGTCAGTTGCCCAATATGCAAAGCGATCCGAGTGCTGAAGAGAGCACCGAGTCAGAAATGACTGTACTCCTATCGAGCGTGGCTTTATTGGCAATCGTTGGCTTTGGCCTGCATGAAATGTCCGGGGTTTCTCAGTTCACTTTTATAGAAAGGGTTGGAGTATCCATATCAATTGACAGTCAATCGCTCAGCAACATTATGCTAATCGCTTCCCTTCTGGGAATCCCTGGATCAATGGTTTGCATTATCCTTGGCAATAAGTTCGGCCTGTTGCCTCCATTTTTATTCGGAATATTTTGCTGCCTCTTTGGGATGAGTATTTTACTCATAGAAAAGACATTTATGACGTATGCCTTAAGAATGTGTTTGATTGGATTCGGCTGGTCAATCGCCCTGCCCTATATACAGAGCCACTTGGCGAGCATTGATAAAAAAGGGAGTGCTTTGGCTGCAGGAAATTCATTTGCCACCATTGGCGGTGCCGCCGGTGCTGCATTGGGTGCCAGTCTTATCGGCCTAACAAGTGATTACAATATGCTTTTGCAAGTCTCTGTATTGATCTATATCCTCGCAGTAATATTAATCATCTTATCGATAAAAATAAGAGGCACTCACCATGAAAAATAAAGACCCCAGAGACTTTGGATTTTTCATGCCAGGCGAATGGCATGATCACGAAGCAACTTGGATGGCATGGCCAGCAAGAGTTGATCTATGGCCCGATGTTGAGGCAACAAAACAATCTTATGCCGATGTTGCAAATGCCATAGCAGAATTTGAATCCCTTAAATTAATTGTTAAACCTTCCATGTTGGAGGATGCTAAAAAATTCGTTTCCGAGAAAGTGCAGCTCATTGAAATGGAAATAGATGATTCATGGGCACGAGATTCTGGACCCAACTTCCTCATCAATGATTCAGATTCACTGGCAGGCTCAACTTGGGGATTCAATGCTTGGGGCAAAAAATTTGATCCCTATGATCAAGATGCCCTCATGGGAAGCAGAATTCTTGATTTGATGAATGCGGAAGAATTCAAATCAGACATGATAGCCGAAGGCGGCGGAATCACCGTTGACGGTGAAGGAACCGTGATCACCACAGAGTCATGCTTTCTGAATAAAAACAGAAACCCCAATATGAGCAAGAAAGCGGTTGAAGATGAGTTATGCAGGACTCTGGGTGCAGAAAAAGTTATATGGATACCAGGCGATGTCAATGAAACGGGCACCGACGGCCATATCGATGGAATTGCAGCGTTTATAGAACCAGGAAGAGTTCTGGTGGAGATCAATTCGGATAAAAATGACCCTCATTATCAGGTTTGTATGGACAACCTAAATGCTCTTAAAAATGTCAAAGATGCCAGAGGGCGAGTGTTGGAGATAGAGACCATTCACGAAGGGGATTATTCAGTGCTTGTCTACGATGAATGCAGATCATATATCAACTCATATCTTGTAAACGATGCGGTCATTGTCCCTGGATACAATCACGAGAGAGATGCATGGGCAGTGGAAACGTATGAAAATATCTATCCAGAGAGAACCGTTGTTCAGGTGCAAATTTCAGACATCGCAATTGGTGGTGGCGGTGTTCATTGCATCACTCAACAAGAGCCCAAAATATCCTAGCTTAAAGAATGCATAACCATGGATGACTCTTTAAGAATCTATACCACGGGTGCATTCGATCAAAATTACCTTGGAGATATATACTCAATCAATCAAGATAATGTTCCTGAAGTTGGATCAATTGAGTCAATGGGAAAAATGGAGGAGTTGCTATCCATCAGCAGTTATCATTCGCTCCTTCTTGAAAATGACGAGCTCATTGGATTCTCAATATGCTTTAGAGAATCTTGTCCTTATTGGTCCGAAAACTACAAGTATTTCCAAAATAAATTGGATGGCTTTTTATACATAGACCGAATTGCAATTCATCATGAACACAGAAGAAAAGGTCATGCGAAAAGAATGTATGAGGACATTTTTCATTTTGCATCTCGTGATAATTTAATAACAACTGCTGAAGTTAACACGAAGCCAATGAATCAAGGCTCATTGAGTTTTCATAAATATATGGGATTTGTAGCGGTTGGAAAAAGGTCATTCGATGATCATGACGTTGCTTATTTTGAGAAGAATATAAGCAAAAAATAAAAACGTATTTAATGATATGTTTCATGTAGAATTCTCACAAAATTCAAAACCCTTATAATCCGTTGAACGATACAGATAAAGATTTACATATAGCTAGGGAGACATCCAATCCCATTGCTAAGATCCTATGGATCATTCTAGGCTCAGCATTTGTAGCCATTGGTGCCATCGGTGCCATCGTACCCGGACTCCCGACCACTGTATTTTTGATACTGGCTGCAGCATGCTATATCAGATCGTCACAAAAACTCTATGACTGGCTGATAACAAATAAAACTTTTGGGCCATATCTAAAAGACTATCGAGAAGGAAAAGGCATGCCTAAAAAAGCAAAAATACTTGCGGTCAGCATGATTGTATTATTTGCAGGCTATGCGTCTTTGTTCGCGATTGAAGACACAACGATCAGAATAGTAGTTGGTGTTTCTGGGTTAATTGGAATTTTTTATGTCTTGTTCAAGGTTCCTCTTACAGAGGATTTTGATAAAGAATAGAATCATCAATCTAATTCTTCACTCTGAAAATGCATTGTGATTTTATAGAGCATAGGTGTCATCAATAACCATGGAATCTGTCCATGCAATGTGATGGTTCGATCATCGAATTGAAATAAGACTGGATTGATCCAAGGACCAGTAGGTGCAAGCGGTGCCCATGAAAGATCCTTCCCGATTGAAAGCTGATCAAAATAAAGAAACATTTCGACGAAGATGTTCTGCCCAATGCACCAAGCTAAGAGAATCAAAAAAGCACCTGCATTCCATTGATTAAAGACTGTTCTATCAGAACCCATTAATTTACCTGTTAGTATTATGCCGCCAAGACTAATCGTGCCAGCATCTGCAAGTGAGTTCATGAGCCAATTGATATGTTTTGGTATGAATTGATTAAGAACATCAGACCTTCTTAAATCGACTGGGTCTCCGCCATATACTCCATATGTGAACCATAATTCCCAACCCAAAGCACAAAAAATAAACGTCGTGAAATATATCTTTAAAATTGACGATGAAAGCTGACCCTTCAGATATAGATTGAATAGTATGATGATTGGAAGAATCGCAGTGGTGTAGACCACCACTACAACTCTAAGTTCCTCAAAAGTCATCATTTAGACCCAAAGGTAAAATGCAAAGTTTATTTGATAAAGACAGTGTGATCTTTGTCTTTTTCAGAAATCCTAATTATGAGCAAGCTCTGACAATCGTCTTCATTCATAACGGGTGTGTCATCATCTCCGCCATGAACCCAGTCTGTCCTTTCAAACCAATACTCATTTTTTGTATATCTCTTCCATTCACCTGTAGATTTCGATTGAGAGACTCCATCGAGAACATAAACCAATGTTCCAGTGGCTGGATGAAAATGCTTGGGCGTATCGCCACCACAGCTTTCTCTTCGCTCTACATGCATGTCCATTTTTCCATCTAAATCAAAGATTTCTGATGAAATAAGTCCTTCAAAACTTGGCTCTGAGTGACCATGTCCGTCAGCAAATAGTCCCTGACTCATAAATAAAACCGTTATTACTGTTAAAAATCTCATAGAAGCTCCTAAAATTAATTTAATGACCTATCTTTTCACATAATCATTAAAATAGCATTACAGCTGATGATCTGATTTTAATTCTTTTTTGTAGCCTTATTACTAATATAGATAAAGGACAACAACCCAGCCGAGGCAATTAAAATAGTATTAACAAAACCAAGAGCCTGAACTCCTTTTAGCATTAAAATCAAAGCAATTCCCCAAGCAAGACAAGCGATAAGATCTGCAAAATAAAAACGCTTTAATTCCAATCTTGTTAACCCTAAAAAAAACGGCATGATGGGTCGTATTGCCGGCGTAAATCTTCCAATAACCACTGCCAATGGTCCAAATCGATCAGCTGCAGAGGTAGCCTTATCGATCAGTACAGTCCTTTTTTGAAAAAAAGTTAAGGAAAGAACCTTATTGCCGGAATATTTACCCACTAAAAAACCTCCAAGATCCCCAAGGTGTGCTCCGCTCATTGCTATGGGTGCAATCAAATAAAGACCAAGAATTTGTTGATCGAATAAATACACACAAACTGAAAAGAGAACGATACTGGGAAATATGCTCCCAGTAATAACCATCGATTCAAGAAAGGCGAGTATGAATACTGCAAGCCAAGCATATCCTGGGTTATTCAATAAAAAATTCTGAATTGATTCTGGATTAAATATACTTTCAAAGAGGTTCATATCTAAATCCTATCAAGCCCTGTCAAGATTACAAAGATTGTTATTGATCACCGCTGTTCATGATCTATAGAGCTTGTGGAGTTTGTTTTGTCGGGGAGCCGCCAAAATAGTGATAGTAGTAATCATCATCAACCACCACCATTCCTTCTTAATAAATTCTTAATAAATCTTTTACCAATTTGTAATCAGATGACTAGATAATTTCATTCATTTCAAAACAGTAGGTGATTAGATGATTCATTACTTCAATTGGTGCTTGGGATTGATGATTGCAATTTGTCTTTGGCTGTCCATCCAAAGTATTCATTGATGATAATGACGGTTCTACTTATCAGTGTTGTCTTTTACTCACTTCTTTACCTCTTCTATCAACACTTCATCAGAAAATAGTAGATTCAAATGGATCTCAAATACCACTCAAAATCTTTATTGCTGATTTGTGATGAAAATCTATCTAGTTCACATGACCTGCAATGATGAAATATACGACAAAACTCCTCATCGAAATATTGAGGCAATATTGTTGCTTGATTGAATTCATCCAAAGCATCTTGCCATTTGACCGGCAATGTAACCTCAGGGTCAATGACTTCAGATTCTTGAATCATTTCAGGCGGAGAGATCTTTTGTTTCAATCCAGCATGCATTCCAGCGAGAACAGCCGCCACAACCAGGTATGGATTGGCATCGGCTCCTGCTGAACGATGCTCAATTCTGACATTGTCATCGTCTGAAAGCGGAATCCTTAGCGATAAATTTCTGTGATTGGGTCCCCAGTTAGGAGTAATGGGTGCAAAAAATCCAGGAGCGAAACGTCTATAAGAATTGGCATTGGGACAAAATATTGCCATCCCCTCTTTCATGGTCTCTGCAAGACCTCCCACTGCATTTTGAAGATTCTCATTAAATCCAGTTGAGTCGCTTTCATCATGAGCAAAAACAGGATTATCGGAACCGTCTTTCAAGCTGACATGTATGTGCATTCCCGATCCGGCTGATTCCAAAAATGGTTTTGCCATAAAGGTGGCTCCCATTCCAAATTCTCTGGCCGTTTCTTTGACTGCTCTTCGAAGCAACATGGATTGATCGCAACCCAATAAAGCATCCGAGACATGGTGAAGATTGGTTTCGAACTGACCGGTTGAGAACTCAGATATTGCAGTGCCAACTGGAATATTCTGTTGATCGCATATTTCTTGGAGACGATTAAAAAATGGATCAAGCTCTCTTAGATCCTCAAGCGAATAAACTTGAGGTCCAGCTTGATGCAAGATTGTTCCTGGCGTTGGGCTGTGTCTTGGCATCACCATCAAACCGTCGTGATCCGAATACAAATAGAATTCGAGCTCAACTGCAATGGTTGCATGTAGATCGTCATCAGCCAATCTTTTGATGACTCTGCTTAAAACATTTCTTGCTTCATGCGGATAAGGGTTTCCATCTCTATCGACCAATGTGATGAGAACCTGCGCCATCTCTTTTTCTAACCACGGCACTGGAGTAAGTGATCCATCTATGGGATGACCGAATATATCTGGGTCACCGTCATCGCTTCCAAGTATCAGTCCATCTATGACATCACCACCCGAATCCAGTAAAGGAGTGGCGGCACAAAAATTAAGGCCTTTCTCGAAAAGTGATTCTGCTTCATGGATATCGATTCGTTTGCCACGAATGATCCCATTGTTGTCAGGCATCATGACTTCAACGCCAGCAGTATTTGGGTGACTCTCAAGAAATTGTTTTAGTTCGGTCACGATCAGTCGCTCTTTCCAAAAACGAGTTTTCGTCTCCATTCAAGTGCTGCTTTTATACCGTCTTTCTTGAGCACATCATAAAAATCTGATTTTTCATCGTAATCCGTTGTTTCAAGCAACATATTAGCTTCCGATGCATCGGCGAGCGCTGTTCTCATGCCGCTGATTTCCAGTGTTTTATTGATGGCTTTTTTGGTGATTGCCACAGACATCATGTCATTGGCTGCAATGGTTTCTGCAAATTCCATGCCCTTAGATTCAAGATCTTCTTTTTCAACCACTCGATTGATGAGGCCCATCTCATAGATTCTCTGTGCCGGTATGCGTTTATCTGCACAAAACAAAATCTCTTTTGCCAACTTGGGTCCTGTTAACCATGGTAAATTCAGTACAACTATTCCACTGGCTATGGATACTTCTGGCTCACCAAACATCGCACAAGTTGAAGCCACGGTCAGATCGCAACTCAGTGCCAACTCCATTGCGCCGCCCAAGCAGTATCCTTGAACACAAGCAATGGTTGGTTTGGGTGAATCCCAAAACCGCATGATGGTGTCAAAATCATTTTGCAATGCCGCACGTATGTCTTCGTCTTTGTCTGATGACCAAACTTCGTCATCCAGATCAAAGCCCGCTGAAAAAGATTTCCCATTGGCTTTAACCACAATCGCACGAATGGAATGATCCTCTTCTGCTTTATCCATTGCAGCATTCATCTCAGCCATCATGGTTGTATCGATTGCATTGAGTTTATCTGGCCTATTTAAAGTCAGCAGTGCAACAGGTCCATTGACCTCGTATGTGAGCGAATTACTCAAAAGTATTTACCCGAGGTTATACCAAATGGATTTGCTTTGCGTGTAACCCAATACAGAGTCAAAACATGAATCCTTGGCATTGCCGGATTGCTTGTAGCCACCGAACTCAAAAGTCATGTCGCCCACGTCGTAGCAATTGACATAAACCATGCCCGATTCAATGTCCTTCGCCATATTATGAGCTCGACTGACATTGCTCGTCCAAACCGATGCACAAAGTCCATAGATCGTGTCATTGGCCATTGCCACCGCTTCTTCTTGAGAATCGAATGGAATAATAGAAGCCACAGGTCCAAATATTTCTTCGCGACCAATGGTCATGTCGTTATTGACATCAGCGAACATGGTTGGCTCAACAAAACATCCCGACTCGAGTCCGGTTGGAATGTTGCCGCCAAATTTGAGTTTTGCACCTTCATTCTTGCCCGATTCAATAAAACCCAATACTCTTTTTTGAGCATTCGCAGACATCAATGGGCCCATATTTGTTTCTGGATCCAATGGATCACCAGGTGTATATGCGCCTTGTCCTTCGGCAATGAATTGATCAACGAAATCTGCATAAATTGCCCTTTCAACATAGATTCTAGAGCCCGCGTTACAGACTTCACCCATGTTTGCATAAATCGAATCATAGGCAGTCGAAACAGCAAGTTCCATATCGGGTAAATCAGCAAAATAAATCATGGGCGATTTACCGCCGGTCTCAAGACTGACCTTTTTCATATTGGACTGACCGGAATATTGCAATAGAAGTTTTCCAACTTCAGTTGATCCAGTGAATCCAATCTTGGAAACGTCTTGATGTAGAGCCAACGATTGTCCGGCCTCTTCTCCGTGTCCAGTGACCACATTGAATACTCCAGGAGGACCGCCTGCCTCAACAAAAAGCTCTGCCATTTTTATGCATGAGTGGGGCGAATGCTCGTCTGGTTTAAGTACGATTGAATTTCCTGCAGCCAAAGCCGGAGCAATTTTCCAAACTCCCATTAGGAGTGGATAATTCCATGGAGATATCAGTCCAACCACACCGTATGGCTCTCTAACAGAAAGGTTTAGAGCTTTCTCATGCGTGTTGGCAACTTTTCCATACATCTTATCGATGCACTCAGCCATGAATCGTATGTTCACTGCCGAAGCAGGAACGTCAACATTTAAACAATCACTGATTGGCTTACCCATATTCATGGAATCCATGAGTGCGAGTTCTGCTGTATTCTGTTGAAGAAGATCAGCAAACTTCATCATGATGCCCATTCTCTTCCTGGGCGCCATCTTCCTCCAAGTTCTTGCTTTAAAGCTTTCCTTTGCTGCAGCAACAGCCTTATCTATATCTTTTTCATTTCCTGCTGCACATGTGCCACAAACCTCATTGGTTGCAGGATTGATGACTTCTATCTTTCCGCCATCTGTTGCATCAACATACTCACCATTAATGAAACATCTTCCTTCGAATATACTCTCGGCATCGCTCGCCATATTGGCCCAATCGTCTTTAGACAATGCTTTTGCGCTTCTCGCATCCATTCCTTTCTCCTAGTTTTTATTTATTTTGCTGATGCAAAGATATCAATGCATCAACGGCTATACAATTATCGTTTCCTAATATTACGGGATTTAAATCAATTTCACATACTTGATTACTCAACTCTACTGCGATCACTGAAAATCTCGATGCAAATTCTGCAAATGCGTCAAGATCGGCTGGCTTTGATCCGCGATAACCCTCAAGCAATGTTTTCATTTTCAGCTTACTTAGAGCATTTTTTGCCATCTCTTTAGAAAAGGGTGGCATGAGGGTAATGGCATCATTCATTGCTTCAGCATAGTATCCTCCAAAACCAATTGTCACCATGGGGCCAAGTTGCTGATCTGTGGTCATTCCAACTATCATTTCAACTCCCTCCGATTGGACCATCTTTGCGAGTAAAGCATTGCCTGGCAGTTTTTCTTGAAGTTCTTTATATGAAGATCTGAGTTTTTCTTCTGTATCGATATTAAGATAAACTCCACTCAACTCAGATTTATGATAAACATCTTCAACTGCAGTCTTTAGTACAAGAGGGAAACCCATTTCCTTCGCTGTTGAGACCAATTCTTCCTCATTGGCGACGATATTGCTTTGATTGGCATTGAGACCTAGATCACAAAACATATTGAGCGCATCGGCTTCGCTTACAAAATCACTCTTTTCCAATGGGCCTTGGTATTTCTTCATCTTATCGGCATTGAGATCAACATTGATCTCATCTTTTCTGTTTAAAAAATCTCTGTATTGATGAAGGCATCGAACACCGGCAAGAAAAGAGTGCATTCCATCGATCACAGGCATTCCGTTTTGGCTTAATTCAAGCACCAAAGGATCTGTGCCTGTGCCTTGCCTATTGCTCACCAAGAAAACCGGCTTGCCTGTTTGCTGATTGGTTTGCTCCAAATAATCAACGTATTCCGGAAATATTTTCCCCAAGGGACCTCTGTCCATTACGATGGCTCCCATTGAAGCATTCGAGTCACTCAACATAGCAATCATTGAGTCAATCATTATTTGGTCGGCATCTCCCAATCCTTTGCCCCAAGCATCCAGTGGGTTTACAGGAGGCAGTCCTGGATCGAGTATCTCTTCTAGTTTCTGAGTTGTGGCTTCTTCTAGCTCAGCAAATTCAACCCCTTGTTGATCTGCAATATCAATGATGAGTTGTCTTTCACCGCCAGAGTCATGCATAGAGACCATGTTTCCATTTGCCAATGAATGCGGTTGGTCAAACATGATTAAAGTTGTGGCAAGTTCATCCATGTCCGCAACTCTTTGTATGCCATATTTATCAAACAAAGCATTGTAGCAATCATCGACCCCAGCCAATCCACCGGAATGCGAAACGGTGAGTTCTGCAGAGCGTTCGGTTCTTCCCGTTTTCAATACAACAATGGGAATTCTTTTTTCATTCGCCAATTCAAATGACTTGATCATCTGGTCGGGTTTGCGAATGGTTTCAAGGAATAATCCAACCACGGTTGTGCTTTCTTGATGAAGAATATAGTCAAGGTAATCCTCAGCCCCCACGGTCAGTTCTGATCCCGATGAGACAGAAAGGTTTAGATTGATCCTTTCCTCACAATCAATGATTCCGGCAACGCCGGAGCCTGATTGACTGATGATGCAAACTCCTCCCGATTCATGGTTGGGCCTAGAGAAGTGACCATTGACCCAAACCCCTTTCTCAATATGAAAAAAGCCCATTCCATTTGCGCCACACAAAAGGATGTCTGCTTCTTTGAGTTTTGTTTGAATGCGATCTTTTAAGTATGGCTTCTGATCGTCATCTAAATACAACATCGACATCATTGACATTGCTTTGACACCCGCCTCAATGGCGGCATCTACCAAACCCTCTACTCGTTCATCAGAAACTGCGAAAATTGCGTGTTCAACTTTTTCAGGAAGTGATTTGAAATCAGGGTAGCATGGCACGCCAAATGCGTCTTTATTTTTGGGATGAAGCCCATATAATTTACCCTTGTAGCCTCCGTTTTGTAGGTTTTTGATCACGCGACTTCCCATTCCACCGGAGGTTGTTGCTCCAACGATAACAATACTCTCTGGGTCTAACAGTGGGTCCAGGCGGTGAGGCATATTCGCTTAATACAATTCTGCTGGGGTGACTTTTCTTCTTTCCGGATCAAAGAAAGGTTTAGTGACGATGGTCGCTTCTTCCATCACTTTATTCCACTCCAAATCCTTCTGATAGTAGATCTCAGCGATGATCTTGTCTTTTCCTTTCTTCCATGGATCATGAAGAGATGCATAGGCAATATTTGCTTTAGCGCTGGGAGAAAACATCGCAGAAGTTACGTTGCCTATTTTCTTTCCAGACTGATTGTAAAGATAGGCGCCTTCTGCAGGTTTATTCCCATTGATATTTAATTTTACGAAAGTGTATCTTGATCCTCTTTTCTTTTCTTCGATCAGAGCCTCTCTTCCGTTAAAGACTGGCTTAGAAAGATCAACCAACCACGACAAACCCAACTCAAATGGTGACCTGGTTGAACCGGGCCTGATGGCATCCTCTGCAACCATAAAATCGTGTCCTGGAACCAGAAGACCGGCTTCGATTCTCACTAAATCCAATGCATCCAATCCAAAAGGTTGTATGCCATATATTTTACCTTTTTCAAACAATGCATCCCAAAAACTCAAAGCCGCATCGTTGGCCATACATGCTTCATAGCCAAGATCACCGGAAAAACCGGTTCTCGAGATGATGACCTCATGACCTTGGAAGTCATAGTGTTTGATATCAAATGGCTTCAAGTGCTCAACGCCTTCAAATCCAATCGCTTTGAGGATGCTGCAAGACGTCGGTCCCTGAATCCCCAAACAAGCAATGTCATCGGTAATTTCTTCAATTTTGACATCAAAACCAATTGCAGAATTCTCAAGGTTATCGATCTGTCTTTCAACGCACAACAACCAATATTCATTCTCTCTAATGTGAAAGACTGTACCGTCATCGATCACTTGGCCCGCTTCATCACACCAAACCACGTAACCCACTCTGCCTACTGCAATCTT
>ERZ802830.1936-NODE-1936-length-19184-cov-6.28648_pt1 | contig 19184 bp, 18 predicted proteins | sample MGYA00345654_ERZ802830 | MGnify/ENA primary metagenome ERZ802830 (study PRJEB30503, sample SAMEA104212375) | marine metagenome | biome: Westerlies Biome; feature: [SRF] surface water layer (ENVO:00010504) within the epipelagic zone...; material: water...
ATACTTATTTTGGTGTAGTATAATAACTTAAAAATAGTCGAATCTATTATCAACCACTTCATAATGATCGCGAATGACCTCGTCTATCAATGGTCGAAGACGGTTCAAAACGCTTTCATTTAACGAACTCGAGTAACCATCGTAAGAGGGCAATGCAGTTGATTCTTCAAATAAATCAACTTCTAACATAAATATTCCTTGTTTTCCCTGTATCAATGCCGAGGTCTGATTCATTTCAAGTGAAAAACCTGAACCAACGACAAATGGCTCTGTCCCTGCACCAGCAATTGAGCCTGCTGCTGCATTGATCGCTGATGAGGTTAAAATGCTTTGTCCATAATCCTCAGCGATTGTTGCAAGTGATACATCACTGCTATATTTAGAACGGAGAAGATCATACTTTTTGTCCTGCATTAGTTTAGATTCTACCGTATTTCTTGCATCTTCTACACTTGACGTTCCAGCTGATGATTTTTCAATCAATTCAGCAACAACATATCCACCACCAAGAAGGTCAAATCGTTTGATATCACTCACGCTTGTTTCTTCTTCAAAAGACCATTTCACAATGGTACGCTGAACACCAAGACCTGGAATGCTTTCATCCATAAGCTTTAAATTGGATCCATTACGCAAGTCGTATCCCAATGACTCTGATGCAGTTGAAAATCCGTTTTTCTTACTTTCTATTTCAAATTCTGTAGCCAATCGAAAAACTTCGTTGCTTGTAGATTCAGATGGTACAATTTTTTTGACAACAGATGCAATCAAGACTACATCTTCTTTTTCTTGTACCTCAATCACATGATAACCAAAATCTGTTTCAACAACGCCAATTGAACCCGTTGGCTTTGAAAATACATAATCATTAAACGCTTCAACCATATCGCCACGTCTAAAAAATCCAAGATCACCACCTCTGTTTTTGGATGGCCCATCAGAGTAAGTTCTTGCCAGCTCGGCAAAGTCAGAACCATTGGCACGCACCAAACGAAGTACGCGATAAGCCTCTTTTCTTGCTTCGTTTTTTGTTCTAGTCACATCGCTAGATGCACTCTGTGACCCTTCATAAGCAATCAATATATGACGTGCTTTCACAGATCCTCCTCGATCGAAATCCATCATGCGAGAGAGCTTAAACTGATTTCCATCTTTATATGGTCCGAAAACCTCTCCTTCTTTTAGGTCGAAAAGTGTATTTGCATAAGTCCCTAGTTGGGCTCTGGTTTTATAAGTCTCATCATATGGAGTTTCTGAATATTCGGCGATAAACTCCTTTACATTATCTGTCTGGGAAAATGATGGCAAAGTTTCTTCAGACTGACTAACTTCATTGAATATGACCTGAGGTTCGAGTAATTTTTTAAGACCGTTTTCGATTTCTAAATTGTCTTCGACAGAGGCTGTTTCATCAAAAACCACATACTGAATCGATCGGCTTTCTTCTACTTCATATTCTTCTGCGTTAGCATTGATGTATTTTTTGATGTCTCGATCTGAAATCGTTACCAAACTATCTGGAATAGAGCTGTATGGTACTTTTACAAACGATATACTAATCTTATCATTTTCGAGTTTGTGTTCTGTTTTTCCATCAAATGAAGTGTGATAAATGCCAGCTTGAATCATGGTGTTGTATAACTGTCGGCTGATGGTACTTCGTATTGATTCTTCCTGTAGCTGCCATTGGCTGTATACCGCAGGATTGTTTCTTTTGCTGTCATTGATAAAATCAGTAAAAGCAACAATATCAAATTCTCCTAAAGCATTTTGAAAACGGCTGTCTTGTCTAAATCCAGGGGAATTGGCAATAAAATTTTCAACATGGCTTCGACCCACTTCAAGACCAAGTTCCTCTTGCAATTGGTTAAACGAATATTCGGTTACAATTTGGTTCCAAACAGTATTGGCTGCTTGCACATTGCTCATTCCTGTGTTTCGTTCAACAGCATCTACGCGCCTGCTAAACTGTTCGATGGTTATTTCCTCATCTCCAACAATAGCGACTGGTTCTTGGCTGATGGTTCCAGCGCCGTCAAAAACACCTGAAATAACAAACGCAAATAGTGCCATTCCAATAACTAGTATTAGTACGATTGATTTTTCTCGAATTTTACCTAAAATCGCCATGAGTTATTTTTTTGATAGATGCGAAAATACAACTTCTTTGGTTGAAAAAAAAGATGTTTAGAAGCTCTTATTTGGCAAGGATTTTAATAAGTTCAATTTTGCTTGCTGTTACCTTTTGGATTTCAAATTCGTATTCTCCAATTTCAACGATTTCGCCTTTTTTAGGGATACTTTGCGTGTGATGAACGATGTAACCCCCTAAAGTTTCATATTGATCATCTTCGATCAGGTCGAGCTTGTATTTGTCGTTGAGATAATCGACCTCGAGTCTGGCTGAAAGCAGATAATCGCCAGATTCCAGCTTTAACTCGATTAAATCGACATGATCGTATTCATCTTCTATTTCTCCAAACAACTCCTCAACGATGTCTTCTAAGGTGATCATACCAGCTGTACCACCATACTCGTCAAGCACTATGGCAATGCTTTTTCGCTTTTTGGTAAGAGAATTCAAAATATCTTTAATCAACATCGATTCTGGTACAAATTCGACAGGATGTGTAATCGAACGAATATTTTTTGGTTTTTTAAATAAGTCAAATGCATGAACATATCCAACCACATTGTCTAGGTTTCCCTTATAGACCAAAATTTTTGAAAAACCAGTACTTGAAAAAAGGCTAATAAGTTCCTTGTTGGACACATAGCGATCGACAGCAGTTACTTCAGCTCGAGGAACCATAATTTCTCTCGCTTTTCGATCGTTGAATGTCAATGCATTGTGGAAAATTTGTACCTCACTGTCGAGCTCTTCATCATCTGTCGATTCGACCTGTTCACTCACATATTCTTCGAGATCAACTCTGGAAAAAGCTGTTGGGATATGATCCTCACTCGTTTTAAAAAAGCGTTTTAGAATGACATTAGAAAACCACAAAAATGCATCTGTCAAAGGGCTCAATATATGATAAAAGAAGACTGTTGGAATTGCAAAAAATTGCAGCAAAGCATTGGCATAAATTTGAAACACAACTTTGGGTAAAAATTCTGCAGTAATCAAAATTACCACTGCAGAAATAACAGTTTGTATAAAAACGATCGAAAGCGTTAAATCATCAACCCCCACCATATCAGGATAGATTTTAGAGATGATGAAGTCTCCCATAAACAATCCATAAATGACTAGCGCGATATTGTTTCCAACCAAAGTGGTTGCAATGAATTTCGAAGGGTTTTTGGTGATGTTTGCCAAGGCAGAGGACACTAGCCCAGGTTGTTTGATTTGCAATGCCAAGCGCACTCTGTTAGAGGAGACAAAAGCAATTTCCATCCCTGAAAAAAAAGCAGATAGCATCAAGCAGCCAAAAATGACAAACAGCTCAGAGGTCATTTCTGATTTTGGTTTCTACTTTCAAATTTTTTACGATACTTACGTCGGAAGAAAAACATTCCAAAAGCAGCAGCTCCCAATATACAGGAGATATAAAAACGCTGATTCATACTTTGAATGTTTACAATGGCCTCGATGATAAATACGAAACCAAAAAACAAATACATTTTTTCTGAAAATCTATGAAACTTATTCATTTAATCTATGTTTTCGTCTTTCACTAGAATATTACCCCTTATCATTCCTGTCATCAGTTTTTGAAATGAGCGATTAGCATCCAATCGAACTGCTTTGATGTCATAGGAACTGTTGGTAAAAGTAAAATTTTTTTCTGTGAACAACCACTCTTTGCCCGCATCCCAGTACAATTGACTTGTGTTCAACTTTGTTCCCGTTGTATCAGAAATGACCACATTCCCTCTCAGGTCAATGATTTCTGTTTTGGGATAATAGATCCCATAATCCGATCGAATAAAAGTGATTTCACCTCGATCTCCATACAAAGTTGCATCTAACCCCTCAGGGAACTCTGAATAAGGAAATTTTTGATTTGTAAAATCAATATTTACAGGGGCTATGAGCTCTGCTTCCTTGCGAGCAGAGTCAGAGTAAATCAAGTGGAGATCTTCTGTAATACCAACTGGGATTTCATCGAATTTATTCATCTGTTGCACAGCTGAAAACTGATCTGTGCAACTTGCAAACATCACTGCAACCAAAAGAACAAGATATCTCCCGGTAGTCATGTGCTTACAAGTTGGGAACAGTGACAGATGATCGAATCCAACAGTCAAACGTGATCACCTCACCAGCCTTTCCTTGTGTAAAGATATCGGTTTTGGAAGGTGCTCGTCCACTATAACTCGCCTCGAGTTTTTGGGATGTTTTCTTTAAAGATGGATCAACAGATGCTGCTCGACGTGCGGTTTGGGCTGCCAACCAATAAACTGCTTGTTTTTCAAACTGATTGTTCCCACAGTCATTGGCACTGTCGGCATACAAACCTGCTATCAAAATATATGCTTTACCCATCGATGGTTTGTTCGACAAGGCTTGGTTTGCATATTTTCTCGCTTGGCTTTTCAAACCTCTTTTCTTGAGTTTTGAAGCGATCTTGTACATTATTTCTGCTTTTCTATAAGTATCTGTTTCTAGTTTGAGGGACTCCTCATAGAAGGTAATTGCTTCGGTAGTGTTTCCAGCCTTATCCTTTAAGATACCCAAATAATAAGCAGAATCTGCAGAGGGGCTAAGACTGTGAAGAGCTTCGACAAGCTCAACAAACAATGGATCGTCTGAACACTCTTTAGCGTCCATACGACTTGCTGCCCGTTTGAGCCATTTCTCATCCGATTTGTTTTTATCAAAGTTTGATCGATACAGAGGAATCAGGTTTTCACATGACGCTTCTTGCGAAATCATGGCATCTAGATTGTTGGCATAAGTCGAATTGGCGCGTGAATTGATCTCAGCAACGCGTTTACTTCGTTTATCTCTCGAAGTCAAGCTTTCGCCAGCATCTTCCTTTTTTATGATTCGATCAAATGTTTTGGAGAGTTTTTGATTTTCAATATTAAATTTTTCAGATACATCCTCATACTTTGAAAATAAAACATCCATGGTCACATTGTCTTCTCCGTTTTTATACATGGTGTATAAAGTCTTAAAGTAATTGTAGAGTGCTTTTGGATTGTTAAAACTCTCAATATCAGAGACGTATGCTTGGTCAAAAATTGCATAAATATCTGCCAGTGGAGCTGTTTCATGCTCAAACATCGACTGTGCTTTGGCAGCCAAAATTTTCCCTTGTTGCGATTTACCTCTTCTATCTGTAGGGAAATATGTTAGCCAATCATCGTAAAGAGACGTTAACATTGTTTTGAACTCTGCGTTATCCTCAGTGTTTTTGATTTTGTGGCTGAGGATGCGCTCTCCATAAATATATGTTGCTTCGTTCAACTCTGGGCAATGGGTTTTTACTTCGAGCCAAGGTGCATAGGCTGAATCGTAATTTTTGACTTTTGCAAACTCGGCAAAAATGCTGAGGTTGGCTGGACAGTCTGCTGGGGATTGTGCAGATAGTGTTCCAAATGAATAAGTGAGTAATATGATTAAAGTAAATTTTTTCATTTTAATTGTATTTACGTTTGATAAACCAACGATCATTGAGCGAAAACCCAATGCGTGTGTTGAAATAATTTTCTTGAATAAGGGTTTCGCCATCAGCCCCTAATTTTCCAAATTCGATTCCGATGTTCAAATTTGAAAAACCAGCAACTGGGAGTCCAACCCCAAAAGTTATGCCAGTATTAACGATTGCTTTGTCATTTAAAATCATTCCTGTTTTGGATGATACAAAACCAGCGCGATAAACAATGCGTTTCCAATAAGACGAAAAAGAGTCATATTCAGGGATAAAATAACCCCCGAGTGATAATTTTGTAGCAGGTTCATATCGAACAGATCCTGTCGAGTAGAATGCATTATCGATAGACTCTTCTGATGAGGACCATTGCCCTCCAATAAACCATTTTTTAGGCTCGCCAATCCCTCCCCCAAATGTTTGTTTGGATGGTAATCTACTGATCGTTTCATCTAGACCATCGTTGGAGAGGTTTACATCTTGTGAATCACGTGACTCGCCAAGTGATGTAAATGTTGATATCGTTCGAGAATTGAAAGATTCTAGATCTGCACTAGGTTGATATGCATAGTGCAATTGCATCTGAAGACGATTTGAAAGATCAATCTTATAATATGATGAAAGATTCAACTCAACTCCTCTTATTTCTGATTCACTGGCCAATTGTGAGAGCAAATCAATGCCTTCGTCTTGATGGGTATGAAATCGTGAGATTGACCCAAAATTATAATGTACCGCCAGTCCGATTCCTGCATTTTTTGTCGGAGAGAAGCCCAATGAAAAGAAAACTTGGTTGATTCCTCCACTTCCTTCATAATTCGAATTGGTGTTCACCCCATCAACTTGATCATCAACACTCAATCGATAACCAACTGCCGTTTTTGGAATTAAACCAAATCCAAATCCAAAGTATTTGGTCGGAATGGCTACTGACATATAATCAATCCCAGCAGTGACATTGTTTGTCGAATTATCTTCAGAACTAAATTTTCGGCTTGAATGATTCGCCCCTACTGCGTAATTGATAAGTTTGAGATCGGCCAACGATGCAGGCGACGAGATGTTGAAGTGAATACTATCGACGTGTGCGACCAAACCACCCATAGATCTTTGGTCTATGGTTCCTTCAAACAAGGGTTCTCCCAAACCATAAAAAGAGTAAGGGGATAATGTACCCTTTTGAGCAGACACAAGAGTTGTAATGAAAAGAAATGTGATTATAAAATAGCGAGTCATTTATGACTTATTCGTTTCGAGCAAAAGATTTAATCCAAATGCTAAAAAATTTGCGTCCGCTAAGATGCTATTTTTTACTCGTTTAGACAAGAAACCAGCGTCTCCACCTGTTAAAATTGTCATAAAATTTGGTGTATGAGTCTCAAATCTCTTGATAAATGCCTCTATTTCAGCTGTCACACCAGAGATAACCCCATGATGTATGGCTTCATTGGTATTTGTAGGTGGAAATACAGCGGGCTGCTGTATCTCCAAGTTTGGCAATTGATATGTGTTTTTGTGCATGGCTTGATATCTCATGGCGAGACCAGGACTGATGATACCTCCAAGATGATTTGCACTTGCAGTGATAAAATCATAGGTGATACAAGTCCCTGCATCGATAATCAGGGCATTTGTTTTGGGAAACAAGTATGTTGCAGCTGCTAATCCCACAACTCGATCAATCCCCAAATTCGTAAAAGGCTCATATGCAGATGTAAATGGGAGTTGAAGCTGATGATGCACCTCCAAACATTGGGTGTTGGCGTAGAGATCATCTAGTGCTAACTGTTGATTTCCAACCTGAGAAACAATGGCATGGGAGACTTTATTTGTCGAGACAATCGATTTCCATTCGATGGGTTCGTTGGTTCTATACTTCTCTGTAGATTTCAACTCCAAACCTTCAAAAAAACCGAGCTTGGTGTTTGTGTTTCCGATATCTATTGTGAGATTCAAAACGATACTTTGTTAGTGCTAATGTACTTCAATTTTCAATAGTCCCTTGTCAATTCTATAAAGGGTTTTATATTTGCATCTGCCAAAGTGCATGGTACCTTAGCTCAGTTGGTAGAGCAAAGGACTGAAAATCCTTGTGTCCCTGGTTCGATTCCTGGAGGTACCACAAACTCCGAGTTTAATAAAACTCGGAGTTTTTTTTTATAACATTTTCAAATAATCTATTTCTTGTTTCGACAGGTGACGCCAAGTGCCTCTTGGAAGATCTTTTTTGGTTAAACCCGCAAAAACAACACGATCTAGCGCTATGACTTCATATCCCATATGCTCAAATATACGCCTCACGATCCTGTTGCGCCCCGAGTGAATTTCCAATCCAATTTCTCTTTTACTTGCACCTTTGACATAGCTGACCTCATCTACTTGAACAGAGCCATCATCGAGAGTTAGTCCCCGCCGAATCTGTGCCAAATCATGTGGTTTTAAACTTTTGGAAAGCACCACGTGATAAAGCTTTTTCACCATCGAAGAAGGGTGTGTGAGTTTTTTTGCCAAATCTCCATCATTGGTAAAGAGGAGTAAGCCTGTTGTAGGGCGATCTAAACGCCCAACTGGCACAACCCTCGATGGGGTCGATTTTGCAATCAAATCCATTACAGTTTTTCGACCTTTTTCATCTTTTGTTGTTGTGATAAATCCTTTTGGTTTGTTCAAAAGCACATAGGCCTTTTTCTCTGGGGTTATGCGTTTACCATCAAAATGAACTACATCACCTTCCTTAACCTGATAACCAAGCTCAGTCATAACTTTATTATTGACCTTCACCACACCCAAACTGATGTGCATGTCAGCCTCTCTACGAGAGCAAATGCCAGCATGGGCGATATATTTATTGAGTCGAGTTGTGTTCGAGGAAGTTGATTTCTTTGCAGTTGGTTTTTTTCTTCTCATCATTTGGCAAAGGTATGATAACTATATTGGGGTTTTCAACAATGGTAAGCAGATGATTCCAAGTACGATAAGTGCTTTTATGCCAAACAACAGCAATACCAATTGTTTGGGTTTTGAGGATACCCACAACAGTACTGTGAAGAACACAAGAAAACATAAGCTAGCCAGAAAATAATAGACCATACTTTGTAAGGAAAAAAAGAAATACAACAACAGAAAAACACCAAAACAAAAAACGACCAAAAGGGAAATAAGTCGTTTGGCAATGTTTTCGCCATAAACAGTGGGTATGGTATTATAATTGTTTGATAAATCTCCCTTGATATTACAGAGGTCTTTAAGCAATTCTTTGATAGAGATGAGCAACAATAGATAGGAAGCGAGAGTAAACATTTCGACTGAAAAGTTCTTGAAATAGACAGTTATGGCAAAAAATGGAAGTACTGTTAGCAGTGCAGAACCAATATTTCCAATGAACAAATATCTCTTCAAAAAAGCAGAGTAAAACGCCATTGAAGCGATATATGTGCAAAAGAACAAAGCAGACCTTTGCGAAACACTGCTCGCCACCAACACAGCAGTCCCATTCAAGAAAATATACCCAATCATTTTTGATCGTATAGATATGTTTGTTTCCAACAGGGTTTTTTGTGGTCGATTAATCAAATCTTTTTCTTGATCAAAAAATGCATTGATGATATACCCAGCTGCAACAGAGAGCATGGTTGCACAAACAATCAACCAAAGATTGATGTCCAAAATTGTTTCTCTAGGACTTATGGCAGATGAAAAAATAAAAGCAGCAGAGAGGAGTTGAGCAATGACCAAAACCATAAGATTTTGACCTCTTACCAACGATAGCAAGCTTATTGATTTAAGAATTATGCCTTTTCTAGTGGGCATAGCAAAAAAATTAGAAGGTATATACCACTTCCAAACGATGATCTTTCAATACATCTCTCGCCTTGGAAATATCTTCAGTGAAGCCAAGAATGTATCCACCTCCACCCGATCCACATAGTTTGAGATAATAAGCATTGGTATCAATACCTGTTTTCCACAAATCGTGAAACTGCTTTGGAATCATGGGTTTAAAATGAGTTAGAACAGTATTAGAAAGCCTCTTCAAATCGCCAAATAAAGATTTGATATCTCCATTTAAAAAGTGTTCAACGCAGTTATCAGAGTAGGAGATAAACTTTTCTTTGACCATTTTACGAAATGAAGCTGACTCCATATTCTGCATAAAGATATTGACCATGGGGGCAGTTTCTCCCATCGTTCCACTGTCGAGTAAAAACACAGCACCTTTTCCAGCTTGCGACTGCGATGGAATTCCTGTAGCTTCTAAAACATCTTTGGAATGAATAAGAATGGGCAAACTCAAAAAACTATTGAGTGGGTCTAAACCTGAAGACTGCCCATGAAAAAAAGATTCCATCAGTCCAAAAATCTGTTTGAGTTTCAACAGCTTATCACGTGTAAGGTTTTCCAAAATTGTGATTTTATTGTTGGCATAACGATCATAAATCGCTGCAACCAACGCACCACTGCTGCCAATACCATAGCCTTGTGGAATACTACTATCAAAGTATAATCCTCTGCTCAAATCCAGACGAAATTGCTCGGAGTTGAAAGACACCAATTTGCTGTCTAAGTTTTCAAGATAATCAGCAAATTCAGTTAGCTTCTGATTGGAAGCTTTTGCCGAATCAGTTTTTGTATTGGAAATTTTAAGGGCTCCTTTGTAAAAGTTGTAAGGAATGGATAAGCCTTTGGCATCTTTGATGATTCCGTACTCTCCAAAGAGTAAAATTTTGGCGTAAAACAATGGCCCTTTCATGTGATAAAATTACGCTTTTTTTAGTCCCATTCCAACCCGATCGTGAATCAATTCCTTGTTTTGACAAAACTGACCTAAGTCAGATTCAATAAATTCAACGATGTGTTTTGATTGATCTTCAGGATAAAGCAAATGAACATTGGCCCCAGCATCGAGAGTGAAAGTGAGGTTAAAATCAGTTTTGTTTCGAAAATTTCGCACCCTTTGAATGATTTCCAATGTGTTGGGATGCATCAAAATATATGATGGAGAGGAGGTCAACATCATGGCGTGTAAGCTCAATGCTTCTTGCTCTACAATGTTGGTAAAGCCACTCATGTCTCCATTTTGTAAAACATCAAGCAGTGCTTGGTAGTTTTTTTCTGCTTGCAAAAAACGACTTTCAGCAAAGGGATGATTGTGCATAAGATTATGCCCCACTGTGCTGCTCACTTCTTTCTCGTCCTTATCCACCAAAAGGATAGTGTCTCTGAAGGTATTAAACACCTCTGCCCCTTTGGTCCATCGAACGCCAAATAAATTGCTGCTTTCAGGAGTATTGGCGTGTTCTCCCCAAAGCACAACTGGCCCTTCGACGCTTCGCGCTGCACTACCCGACCCCAATCGAGCTAGAAAGGAGCATTTTTTCGTTTGATGATCATTTGTCATTGAAGGATAAAGTTGCTTTTCAAAATCCATGATCGCAGCAGCTAGCGCAGCCATGGCAGATGCAGACGAAGCAATTCCACTACTGTGGGGAAAAGAATTTGATGTATCGATTGCAAGGCTATACTGCTTTAGATAAGGAGCATATGGTAGTATCCTATCGATAAAGGTTTTGATTTTGGGTTCAAATGAAGGCGCAGGTTTTCCATCATATTGAATTGTAAATACAACATCATCTTTTGCATCAAGTTGTTTTTCAAATCGAACAGTGGTTGTTGTGCGACATTGATCGAGCGTAAAACTAACAGAGGGATTGCAAGGGATTTGTAACTCTTTTTTTCCCCAGTATTTCACCAAGGCGATGTTGCTCGGTGCTGTCCAAGTGGTTTTGAATAAGGAAATTTCCATCTCCCCACCTGTAGGAACAAATTCTGTACGAATCATCATAGTTGATACAAAGATAGCACCCATATTTCATTATGGCCTATTTCATAGGTCAATAGATTTATTATATTAGTACTGTTTAACCAAATTCTTAATATCATGTTTAGTAAAAATAGAATCATCTCTACTTTCGCAACTTTTGTACCGATTTACTTTTTACCTTGGATTTTTTATTCTTATCTCGCTGCAGACTTTTTCGAAAGTCAAATGTTGAACGACGTTTCGAGAGGGGAAGATATGCTGCTTCTCCCTCTTACCTTAGGCTGTCTCATTATGGCCTATATATTTTCATCCATTTATGAAGGATGGGATAAGGATTCCTACAGCATTCCTAGTGGCATTCAATTCGGCGTATTGATTGGGCTCTTTTTTGGTGCTGGAGTTGGACTTGTCATGTATGGAACAGAATTGCGAATCACTGCAATAGGGCACTTGATTGATGGCATTTTTTGGGTAATAACTTACGCTATTACTGGAATCGTGGCAAGTATCGTGTACAAGCGATAGCAATCAAAAAACCATGTAAAAAAAAACCCCGATTACTCGGGGTTTTATTTTGTCAAAACGTATTCTTTAAACAGACTTTACAAAAGGAAGTCCTGTTCTTTCGTTTTCAACAACTTTCTTACCAGCTGGTAAATCACATGCATTGCTGCGTTGATCTTTTGCAAAGTAATAAATTGTTTGGTTTCTACCACCCTTAAGAGTTACATCTTTGGTGTGTAAGTAATACGTTTTTCCTTTACTATTTTCAAATGAATAAGCCATGATTAATAATTTGTATCTAAAATACGTAAATTTTCTCATATTACCCCTTTTGTTAACAAATTATCGAAAGAAAACCCCTTTTTTTATAAGGTTGATATTTTTTAATTGATTGCCATCAGATCGACCAAAATCATTAAAATGATAAAAAAATATATATATCTACTTGATTATGAGTAACTTATCATTAATTTAGTTTAAAATTCAATCTTCAATTCCATCGAAAAAGAGTTTTTCTTTTTTATTCAGAAAAAATTGAAAAAAATGTATCTCAACACTGTTAATTTCTCGATTTTGGGCTAAAATTCTATTTTTTAAACCTATGTAAACTGATTTCTGAAGGTATAGGACTCCCTTTTTCGATGTAATCATAGAGAGATCTAGCGCAAAAAGGGGCTTGTAATACCCCTCGAGAACCCATACCATTGCAGATGGCGAGTTGTGAAAATTGTGGATGAACCCCTATAACAGGTTTTCTGTCTGGTAAGGTGGGGCGAAAGCCTGCAGATTGACTCACAATATGATAGGGAACTTGAATCATTTTATCCAACTGTTGTTGTAGCCTTAGTTGCGCTTTCTGTGTTGGTCCTTCGTTTTGATCTTTCCAGTTGTAGGTCGAACCAACTCGATATCTATGATTTCCAAGGGGTATCATAAATACACCTCCTTTAATGATGCTTTTTTCTTGTAAATCTTTACTCTCAATAATCATCAACTCTCCCTTTGTTTGCTGCAGTGGAACTTGTGAGAACCATGGGTTGTGTGTCAGTCCTCCAACACCCTGGGTGAAAACGATGTGTTTGGCTTTGATATCTCTATAGCGAACACAGTTGTCATCCATTTGTAAGTCATTTGCTTCAAAAGTTTCTTGCATCAACTTTTCCTTGCTTTTCAAATAGGTTGTGAACTCATCAACAAGCAATGCGGTATTAACCCAACCTGTATTCGTCACCTCTCCAAAACCAAATGCTGCACGAATGCCAGGGTTTCTATTTTGCTGTATGTTTGGATTCATGTAAGGTTTGCAATCGTCTTGCACACTTGCTTGGTGCCAGTCATTGATATCCACCTTTTGATGCATGATTTTCAAAATCGAGGCATGATGAATAAGGCGAACACGCCAAGCTCCATTTCTAATGCCTTGTAGGTCGGCATCGAGGTTGACATCAGTTGATGACCCATCCATGCCGGTTTGGTGCGCTTGAGGGCAATGGGATTGAATAAGCCCGATCCAACACGACTAGCAGATTGTTTTCCGTTGTCAATGACGACAAATGAATGCTGCTGTTTTTGAAGTTGATGGCAAAAGGAAATTCCTGATAATCCAAGTCCAACAACAATATAGTCGATCACTTTAGAAAATTAGATGCATGAGAAAGAAAGAGAGATGATTGTTGGCAACTAGTTGCTCCACATATCATGTTCAAAGTTTCGAATGATTTCTTTGAGTCTTTGTGATTCTGTGATTCTCAGATAAGGATCATCATTGATATAAGGCGTATTCAATAAATCACGATCATTCATCACATTATCAATTCGGTACAAATATGTATGAAACTTTCGCGAGAGAAGGAGTTGATCGAAAGTGACTCGCTTGGCGTTGTTTCTGTCACTAAAGACATAGTGCTTGTGTAGTACCTCACGAATGTCTTTATACCAAAGCCAGAAAAGGGCAACAGGTTTAAGAGCGTTCCCATCAGACTCGGCAGCGATTTGAGCAGCACCAAGGTCAAAAGCGGTGTACCCAACAGGTTGAATACCAATCAATCGATAGCGAAGCTCTCCATACTTTTTGTCAAAATACCATACCCCTTTCAGGTTATACCCAACAATATTTTCGGATGGTAAATATTCAACATCGTTTTCATCCACAACGCCATCGAGGTTGTAGTCTGTTTCGTCATCTGGGAATTTTGTGTTTACCAAGTAGAATTGATCACCGATAACATCTGCAGGTTTCGGCTCTCTTATGTTGTAAGTGAATTTAACATTGAAGTTTCTAAAGTTAGGGTCGTAAATCGTAATTGAATCTTGACTTTCGTATAAATACTCTCTAAGAATTCGCCAAAGAGATTTACGATCTTCAGAGAACTGCGAATCCTGCGTTGGGAAAAACAGTGGGTAATTAAACTGCTCAAAGCCATCAATATATTCGTACACAACTTTGCTCCAAATGATGTCTTTGTCATCCACGTAAGGATAAACTAATGGTTCATTGTAGTCCAGTTCTTGTTGCTTTTCAGTCTTTTTACCTACTTCATCAGGAGATGAAGCATTCAACAGGTTAAACTGCCCATAGGAAGCAGAAACTAGCAAGCAAGCAAGAATGTAAATGAACTTATGCATGGCGTTATCTGAGTTTAATGTTGAAATCTTTAACCTTTACATTTTCTACATAGCGTCTTTTCCCTCCAGAATTAAAGTACGCTCGGGATATCACATTATCAAAGAAAGCTCGTGCTCCCTTTGGCTGTGCTTCGATGACTGCAAACAATTCGTTAAGTTTATCGCCTTTGATTTCCCTTGGAGCTGAATTTCCAATTTGGAATGTAAAGCTAACCACTTCAATCGTAAGCTCATAATCAAAATCATCAGGGATTTTGGCTGTCAATCTTCCTCTTTGAAGACCTCTTTTACTAACGCCAGTAGAGCTCGTGTAAAAATTATTGTTGTAGAATAAAGAACTTTCCATCTCAGGTAGGTCTTTTACTCTAAATGTTTTTTCTTTTTTTACTCTTGTATTCGATCGATCTCCCACAGTAACTTTTACACTTTTCACATTGCTTTTGGGTATGATCTCAAAAGTGCTGCTAGACCCACGAATAATATCTGCAGAGCCAGATCGTAGTGTCATATTACTCTGTTGAATCTCAGGATCAATAACACGAACTTCGTTTGGTAATCCACGATACAACACATTCATTCTTGGAATCTCGATGAAAAAGTCAGTACGATTGTTCACCACTAAGGTTTGTTCAACAGGGATTGGCTCAAGATTTCCATCAGCATCAGAGAAAAATAAATCACCTGTGATTTTCTTTTCCCCACCAGAACTGAAGACTAGGTTTAGGTTGATAGCACCATCTTCGATCGTAAAGTCTCTACCCTGTCGCAATTGGCGATTATCGATTTTAATCGAAACCGAGTCGGGCTGGAAATCACTTGCAATTCGGCCAATGAGTATCTTGGCATCATTGATGCGCTCCCCAACGAAATAAGTTGATTTTGCATTCAATAGCGACTTCGAGGTGTTGATGTTTACAGCACTACCATCACTTAAAATTTTCGTGTTAAACGCATCCACCATTTGAAGTTCTAATTCACGAACATCAGATTGTAGTTTTGTGAGTTTAGAGAGAGAAGCGATTTTCGGAAAGCCTTTGTAGTTGTAATCAAGATATGGTTGGATCGTACCTTCTGAGTTCACAACAGAGTCCTGAAAAGTAAAACTTCTGGTCAACAGATCTTTACTGATTGAAAAATCGTGGGGTGTTCTTTTGACAGTCAATCGACTTTCTTGCAAGGCAATAGAGTCGATAATCGAACGCATCAAAGAAGAATATGATTTGAATTTGTCAACGAACACAACACCCAAGCTATCGTAGTTGTTACCTTCAAAAAACATATCATCAAGATCGAGTGACTTGTCCATCGTCTGATAATTTGTAATGCGTAAGGTATCTGATTTGTTCGGGCCGTCTTTGATTACGACATCTTTTTTATATTTATTTTTCCCGTCTTTATCTAGTAATAGCGTGTCTTTTATTCCCTGGATAAATGAATAGTATTCGTTGGTGGCATCTTCTATGATAGTAGCCCACTCTTTCGCAAATGCATAGCTTGGGTTCTCTGCATTTTGCTTAAACAAGCCATAAAGCTCTTCACTTTTTTCACTTTTGGATCGTATCGAATTTTCTATATCATCATTCAAAATACCCAAAGTGGCGAGTACCTCCTTACTAATATTCAAAGCCAACATGGCGATAAACACGAGATACATCATGTTTATCATTTTCTGCCTAGAATCTTGTTTTCCTGCTGCCATTAGTTGTCGTTGATATTATTTAATTGCCCATTGCTTTAGAAATCGCAGAGTACTTTTCGTTTAGCTGCTTCACAAGAGAGTTCATTTCTTCTAGTTGCACAACAAGCTTATCACTTGCAGAAACAACATCTCTGTGTGCTTCAGGCTGTCCATCCAAGCTTTTTTCAATATTGCTATACACGTCCTGCACTTGCGAAACAGAAACACTAGCCGAAGCAAGGCGATTGTTTAGCTCATCAACATTGACTTGAAAATTTTCGGGAATCTTAATTGTTGCTGCTGCGATTGTAGCAGCTTGCAAACTTCCTGTCAGATTTTGTATTTGGTTCGTGGCAGATGCAAAGGCTTCTTTCAGCGCATCTACTTCTTTAGAAACGTCAGAGATTGCAGCCTCTGGACTTACTTCATCAGGATCATCATCCTCGGTTGTGACAGCATAGCCTCTAAAACCTGCAATCATAAAAATCACTGCCTCAGTTATGAGTCCAGCTGATAGCCATGTGTTTCCACTAAATATGAAATCCTTGTGTGTAATTTTCAAAAGTGCTCCAATAATAACGACTGATGCTCCTAATCCAAAAATTAATTCTAAGTATTTTTCCGGTATAAAAAACTTTTTCTTCATTCCTCTTTAAATTATCTACTATTTGACCCTAAATAGTCACGTACTAAACGCAACCCAATATAACTCTTTGCACTGTCGGCGTATTCGTAATCTCTACTTCCAACTTTTAAGAAGTAGGCTACATCTTTCCATGAGCCTCCTCGCACTACTTTTCTTTCATTCCCTGGCATATATACGTCGGGGTTAAAAGTTGTGTTGAACTCATAACTCTCGTTGTAATAAGGTGATGAGGTCCATTCAGCTACATTTCCAGACATATTGTACAGTCCAAAATCATTTGGTTCATAGGAATCTACCTCAGCAGTGTAAACGATGTTATCAGCTGAGTAATCGCCTCGTTTGGGTTTAAAGTTTGCAAGAAAATCCCCACGGTTGTCGACCAAATAAGGCCCACCCCATGGGTAAATTGCAGATTGCTTACCACCACGAGCAGCATATTCCCATTCTCCTTCCGTTGGCAGTCGAAACTGGCCTACTGTTGTTTTATTTTTTTCTCCTCTTAAATAATCATTCCTGTATTTTGTTCTCCAATTCGCAAATGCTTTTGCCTGCTTCCAACTGATACCCACTACTGGATAATCAGCATAAGCGGGATGCCAAAAATATTCGTTAAACATTGGTTCGTTGTAACTGTACTTAAAGTCTTTGATCCAAACTGTTGTATCAGGATAAATGCGAACAGCGTCGTGAACGAGGTAATCAGAACGATTTATGTTATCTACTAAGTTTGGATTCTTCATGTCATTGACCAAACTATCCGTCTTTAATTTTGAATATCGATAAACCAATATTTTGGTGTCAATAGATCGAACGCCATTATACCATTCTTCTTCGGGAAGATATACCTCATCTTCCATCACTTCTGCATAGTGGATATCTGGGTAATCTTCTCTTTCCCAAAAAATATCAGTATCTCTATCTAAGGGGAGATAGTTATGAAATTCGTCGTCAGGCTTATTTCTATCTCTTAACCACAAAACGATAGGGTTTTCGGCTCTGTATCGAATAAGTAATTGATATCCGTTGAGTCCACTAAACTCTTCGCCAGCGTCGCCATCAGATTCTTCAACACCAACATAGTCGGCTATGGCAGGAAAATATGTGAGTATTTCTCCTTTTTCGGCAATATAGAAATCTTCTGGACTGCTAAAGTTTTCGTTTTCATCTGAAAGGTCATCAAGGTTGGGCATTTTAATTTCACCTACACCATCCGAGTTTTCATCGACCAAAGATTCTGCTAGATCATTAAAATCTGACCAGTCTTGCTCTACATCTTTAAAATCCTTAGTGTTGTCTTGCGTAACTCCTAGAGCTACATAAACTGCTTTTTCTGCGAGTTTGGTTCTCACGATTGAATCTTTCACCCATTCGATAAACTGCATATACTCTCGATTGGTGATTTCGGTTTCGTCCATGTAGAAGGTTCGGACAGTCATGGTTCGAGTGATATCGTTTTGCGCATCAATGATATCCTCGTCGGAAGAACCCATAATAAAAGACCCACCAGGGATTTCAACCATCCCATGTGGGTTTACCTTGATAAACTTTTTGGTCTTAACTCCAATTAACTCGCCCTGATCGCGTTTTCCACAACTCAAGGCAAAAATTAATAAAGCAAGTAATGCGGTTATACTTCTCATTACGTATGCGAAATTAAGATATTTATTAACAATACTGTTGACAAAAATATACATTTTAAATTATACTACGTCGAATGGCCTTCCACCAACGCTCAGGAACCACCCCTTTTTCGGCTGTATAAAAATCATTTTCAGCGCATGAAATCAACCTGATTTCCTGATTAGAGTCCTGTTCTGCTTGTACTTCCAACCACCAGCGTTTACTCACCGAACTTTGATAAAAAACCAACTCTTGGTTATCACACGAAACGACATACTTTACACAATTTTCCTTTGTTGAAAAAGGATATTCATTCACTCTAAAATGCATACCCTCGATGATATACCACATTGTTTGAGCTGTCAAATTCGCAGCGGCACTGGTGTCTGGAATATTCTGTATCCCTACAAATCGAACCCTATCGCTGATACCAACATAACGCCCCAATGCACAAAATTGTTGTGCTGTAAATCCATTAACTTGTGTCAATCCACCTTGAAGCTCGTTGGATTTGACTGATGTCATGTCCATTGAAACGATATCAGAGTCACGCATCAGGGGTTCTACAACTCTGAGGTCGGGCGTCAATGCACCTAGGCGAAAGGACTCAAAATACAAACGATCCATTAGGTCAATTTCATCTTGAGCTACCATATAACTCTGATACCCCAGATTACAGAAATTCGA
>ERZ802830.1937-NODE-1937-length-19180-cov-83.2806_pt1 | contig 19180 bp, 15 predicted proteins | sample MGYA00345654_ERZ802830 | MGnify/ENA primary metagenome ERZ802830 (study PRJEB30503, sample SAMEA104212375) | marine metagenome | biome: Westerlies Biome; feature: [SRF] surface water layer (ENVO:00010504) within the epipelagic zone...; material: water...
TCGAAGTGGATGGTGGCGTCAAAGCCGGCAATGCCTGGAAGGTGATCGAAGCCGGGGCCAACGCCATCGTGTCCGGTTCCGGGGTGTTCAACCAGCCGGACTACGCCGAAGCCATCAAGGCCATTCGCAACAGCAGCAGCAAGGAAGCTGTCCTGGTCTGAGTCGGACCCAGCACTGATGACCTCGCAGCCCCGGCCTCAGCCGGGGCTTTTTTAATGAAGACCTCAGAGCAGAGCCAACAGAGCCACCAGCATCACCATCGCCAGGCCGATCAGCACAGCCGTCACCAACGGGCGCACATCCACCGGGCGATAGGCCGGACCGCATCTCCGGCAGCTACGGCGCTTGGCAAAAACCACAGCGCTGCCGCGCAATGCGACGTCAGCCTAAAAACCAGCCGTAGCTGTGCAACCCGATGCCCAGAAGGTTCACACCGATGTAGCAAACCGCGATCACCACAAGGCCCACCACGGCCACCAGGGCCGGACGTCGCCCTTGCCAGCCCCGGCTGAGACGGGTGTGCAGATACGCCGCGTAAACCAACCAACAGATCAGCGCCCAGGTCTCCTTCGGATCCCAGCTCCAGTAGCTCCCCCACGCTTCATTGGCCCAAACCGCGCCACTGACGATGCCAACGGTGAGCATCAGAAAACCAACGGTGATCGTGCGGTAGCTGAGGCTGTCGAGCTGCTCCCCTGTGCTCAGACGAATCGATTGCAACTGCAGCACGCCATCACTGCCGACGCGCATTGATTGCCGGAAACCACCACTGCCGATCGAGCTGCTGCGCAGCTCGAGGGCCTCACCCCTGTCGGTGAGCAGCACCGCTAACGACAGCAACGAGCCCACCAGCAAGGCTGCGTAGCTCACCATGATCACGCTCACGTGCATCACAAGCCAGCTGGAGCGAAGGGCTGGCACCAAGGGTGCGGCGCTTTGCAGCTGATCCGGCAAAGCAAAACTGGCGAAGGCGATGCAGCCCAACCCCATCGGCGTGGCGGCTGCGGCCACGATCGGAGAAGGCCAAGAGCGTTCCACCAACAATTGGGTGAGGGTGCAGGCCCAGGCCAGAAAACAGAGGGATTCGTAGAGGTTGCTGATCGGGAAATGACCGGATTCCCACCAGCGCAGCACCAGCTGGGCTGTCAGCAACAGGTTGGCCAGCGCCACCAGCAGCTGAACGATGCCCGTTCGTGCCTGGGAGGAAACGGCCCAGAACGCCAGCGGCAGGGCCAGCAACAACAGCAGAAAAGCCCCGAACCCGAGGCCGGTCACAAGATCAAACGGAAGGGACTGCACCGAAAAGTGTCCTGATGAGATCAATTCTGCCGGGGGAGCTCAGCGACTGGCCTGACGCAGCAACAACGTGCCCGCCCCCAGGGAAATCAACACCGGCAGCCAGGCCGCCAACAACGCCGGCAGAACGCCCTTCACCCCGAGGGAACTGAAGCTGAAGCTGAGGGCGTAGTAACCCAGGATCAGCAGGATGCTGATGCCGAAGCCCTGGCTGCGACTGGTTCTCGAACCTGGCCGAGAGCCGAGACTGCTGCCGATCAAACCGAACACCACGCAGGCCATCGGGAAGGTGAACTTCTCCTGGATGCGCACCTGCAGCTTGCGGGCCGCCTTGAGATTGCCGGCTTCCGCTTCAATGCGTTCCGCCTCGATCGCCTCGGCGATGGTCATGTTGTTGGCATCGTCGGGTAAGCGAGCCACCTTGAGCGGCCCGGAACTCAAGGGGTAGAGGTAACGATCGAAATCGACGCGGGTGGTGCTGCCGTTGAGGTTGAGCGTGAGGATCTGACCGTCTCGAAATTCCCACTTCGCCTCACCCTCATTCCAAAGAGCCCGCTCTGCCACCAGCATCTGGCGGAATCCTGCCCTTGAAAAATCCAGCACCGTCACATCCACCATCTCCCCCTTGTCGAAACGTCGGGAATAAAACAACTGCTTCAGCCCCCGGCCGCTGCGCTCGGAACCCGGTTCCGTCACCCGGCCGAAGCGCGAATAAATGATGTCCTTGCCCTTCTCCGTGGCCAGGGCTCGGCCCAGGGCCTTCTGGAGGGTCACCTCGGCCTGGGTGTTGGCTTGGGGAACGATCACATCGTTGAACAGCAGCGTCATGCCCGTCAGCAGAGCTGACAACACAAGAGCAGGCACCACCAGACGCACGGTGCTGACCCCGACGCTGCGCAACGCCGTGAGTTCACTGTTTGCCGTCAGCTTGCTGTACGCCAGCAGGGTGGCAAACAGGGTGGCCATCGGAAAGGACAGCACCAGGAACCGCGGCAGGCTCAGAAGCATCACCTGCAGTGCGGTCCAGGCCGGAAGACCGTCCTCCACCAGCCGGCGCACCAGCTCGAACATCACACCGATGGAGAGCCCCACCACCGTGAAAGCCGCCACCGCAAACAGCAACGGCGCCAGGATTTCGCCAACCAGCCAACGATCCAGCAAAGGAATTCGGCGGCACCAGCGATTCAGAGCGGCGATCACAGCTGGAAGGCCTCCCCGAGGTAGTAGCGACGCACCAGAGGGTCATCGGCCACGGTCTGGGATTGACCGCTGGCCAGAATCGCGCCGTCGTTGAGGATGTACGCGCGATCCGTGATCGCCAGGGTTTCCCGGACGTTGTGATCGGTCACCAGGATTCCCATCCCCCGAGAGCGCAGCGCCTGGATCAGGTCCTGGAGATCAGCCACCGCAAGGGGATCCACCCCTGCGAAGGGTTCATCCAGGAGCAGGTAGCGGGGGCCTTCCGCTCCCACAGCCAGGGCCCGGGCCACCTCACAGCGGCGTCGCTCGCCACCTGAAAGCTGATAACCGCAACGGTCAACAAACGCCACGAGATGAAAGTCCTCGATCAACTGGTCGCGGCGATCACGACGGTGTTGCGGACTGAGATCCGTCTGGTCAAGAGCGATTTCGAGATTCTGGCGAACCGTCAACTGACGGAAGACACTGGGCTCCTGCGGCAGATAACCGAGTCCAAGCCGAGCCCGTTTCGGCATCGACAGGGTCGACACCACCTGACCATCCAGGCTGATCACTCCGGCATCAGGGCGCAGCAACCCGATCACCAGATTGAACGTGGTGGTCTTACCAGCACCGTTGGGCCCCAGCAGACCGACCACCTCACCGGCCGACAGATCGAGGCTCACCCGGTTGACCAACTGCCGGCCGCCGAGGCTGATGGACACCGTGTCCAGCGAGAGGCTCATGGTTCGGTGCCAGGCGACGGATCCTTCAAGGTCCACTGGCTGTACACCTGCTCCCCTTCCACGGGGATGGCCACAGCTCGATCCTCCTGCAGCAGGTAGACCACCTGATCAGCCCGCAGGGCATGACCGTCGTTCTGGACCACATCCACATCGCCACGGAGCACGATTCGCTCCTCTTTGGTGAAGTACTGCGCCTGACGGCTTGTGGCCACCACGCCACGGTTGGCATGCACAATGCGAACGTTGCCGCTCGCGGTCACGACACCGGTGCTGTTGTCGGCGGACTGTTGGTCTGACTCGATGGTGATCAGGCCATCACCACGGCTGTCCTCTGCAGCAATCGGCTCAACAGCCGCTGTGGCCAGCAGGAGTGAAAGCACCAGCAGAGCTGATCGGAGTCGACGCATCGCGGTGTTGACCACGCGTTGAGACCAGGAATGGAGGGACACTACCGGGGCTTCAGGGACTGGGATTCAGCACAGGGACAGTGCAGGACTCGGGATCTCCGTCTTGCTGCAGCTGCACCAGCCGCCCTTGAACGCAGTGGCACAAGGCCGGAAGATCAAGGCCCAGGTCTGGAGTGCCAGGTCGCTGCAAGCGGCCCAGAGCTTCGCCGAAGAGGATCGTTGCCCCGCGCAGGTTGTCCCGCTGCAGGTGGAGCTGAGCGACGGCCACCTGCAGAAGGCCCTGCAGGCTGCGTCGTTCCGGATCGGCGGTTTCGTGCCAGATCTCCTCCAACACGTCATGGGCGGCGTACCACTCCTGCGCGTTGAACAAGCGGATGGCCTCCTGGAAGCGGGGATCCGCTTCAACCATCAGCGCTTGGCCATCTTCTTGGCCGGCAGCTTGCGCAGTCGGATGGATTCAGGTGTCACCTCGAGCATCTCATCGGGACCGATGTACTCCAGAGCCCGCTCAAGCGTCATCTGCACCGGTGCCTGAAGAGTGTCGAGTTCCTCTGCACCGGCGGAACGCATGTTGGTGAGCTGCTTGGCCTTGCAGACGTTGATCTCCAGGTCCTGCGGGCGGTTGTTCTCACCGATGATCATGCCCTTATACACCTTGGTGCCGGGCGAGATGAAGAACTGACCGCGGTCCTCGGCGTTCTTGAGGGCATAGAAGGTGGCGGTGCCTTCCTCGAAGGCAATCAGGACCCCGTTCCGACGCGTGTCGAACTCGCCCAGCATCGGGCGGTATTCGAAGAAGGAATGGCTCATGATCCCTTCGCCGCGGGTGGTGCGGATGAACTCACCCCGGAAGCCGATCAGACCACGGGACGGAACGATGAATTCCAGCTGGGTCCGGCCGTCCTGGCCGGTCTCCATGTTCTGCATTTCGCCCTTGCGGGTGCCCAGTTTTTCGATGCAGCCACCCACGGCCTCCTCGGGCACGTCCATCACCAGCGTTTCCACCGGTTCGCAGGGAGTGCCGTCGATGGTGCGGAAGATCACCTGCGGCTGCGACACCTGGAACTCGTAGCCCTCGCGGCGCATGGTCTCGATCAGGATGCCCAGGTGCAGCTCGCCACGGCCACTGACGGCGAAGCGATCCGGTGAGTCGGTGTCTTCGACACGCAGGGCCACGTTGGTGAGCAGCTCCCGTTGGAGACGGTCGCGCACCTGGCGACTGGTCACGAACTTGCCCTCCTTACCGGCGAAGGGGGAGTCGTTGACCACAAAAGTCATCTGCAGGGTGGGCTCATCCACCTTGATCAGCGGCAGAGCGGTGGGCTCATCCGGGCAGGCAATGGTTTCACCGATGTTGACGTCGTCAAAACCAGCCACGGCCACCAGATCGCCGGCACTGGCCTCCTCGATCTCAACCCGCTGCAGGCCTTGGAATCCCAGCAGTTTGCTAATGCGGCCACGCTTGATGCTGCCGTCGTCCTTGATCAACGAAGCGCTCTGGCCCTGCTTGATCACACCGTTGTGAACACGGCCGATGATGATGCGTCCGAGGAAGTCGGAGTAATCGAGGGTGGTGATCTGAAGCTGCAGCGGCTTCTCCACATCACCGACCGGGGGCGGAACGTGACGCAGGATCGCGTCAAACAGCGGCCGCATGTTGTCGCTGTCCGTCTTCATGTCCGGCTTGGCGAATCCGCCGAGACCGCTTCCGAACAGGTAAGGGAAATCGCACTGATCGTCATCGGCGCCGAGCTCGATGAACAGATCCAGCACCTTGTCCACAGCCGTCTCGGGATCCACCCGGGCCCGGTCGATTTTGTTGACGAACACGATCGGGCGCAGACCCTGCTCCAATGCCTTCTTCAGCACGAATCGCGTCTGGGGCATCGGCCCCTCGTTGGCGTCGACAATCAGCAGACAGCCATCCACCATCCCGAGCACCCGCTCCACTTCACCGCCGAAGTCGGCGTGGCCAGGGGTGTCAACAATGTTGATGCGGGTGTCGTTGTAATCGACAGCCGTGTTTTTCGACAAAATGGTGATGCCGCGCTCACGCTCCAGATCGTTGGAGTCCATGACGCAGGTGGGCACCGCTTCGTTGTCGCGGAAGATGCCTGATTGCGCCAGCAGGGAATCAACCAGGGTCGTTTTGCCATGGTCAACGTGAGCGATGATCGCGATGTTGCGAATCGCCTTGTGCTGGGCGCTCATGCGGGTTGACCGTTTGAATTTGTGAAGAACGCCCAAAGGCGCAGGGCGAAAGGCTATCTCAACGTGAGATTTGACTGGTGCGTTCAGGACCCTTGACACGCAGGCTTCCCCGGGTCACGCCGAGTTGGTGATGGATCTGTTCCTGACTCCACACGTCCCGTGAGGCACGACGGCCCAGAAGCGCATCGGCGTAAAGCCTGACCCGACGCTGCGTCGACGCAGCATCCTCATCCAACAGCTCGAGGCGGACCTGACGGATGCCGATCTCGAGCAGTGCCGGCAGACCCTCCACACCGGTTTGTGCCGTGCCGTTGAACAGGGTGTTGCGACAGCCGAGATCGGCCCGCAATGGATGCTCAACGCCGCTGCGATCCCTGAGCGTGACGGTGTGCTGCTCACAAGGGCGACCGCAATCGGTGTGGTCATGCCCATCGGAAAGGAAGGCGCAGAACACGCAGTGGTCCATGTGAAACAGGGGCATGTGTTGATGGAGGGTCACCTCGATGCGTGAGGGGTCTACGCCAGCGGCCAGATCCAGTAGCTGCTGCAGGTTGAGGTCGTAGCTGGCCGTCACCCGCTCCAACCCCCAGTGCTCCAGATACCAGCGGGCGCTGAGGGGGTTGGCCGTATTTAGAGAAAAGTCACCGACGCAGGGAGCCAAGGGGGTGAGGCGTTCCAATTGATCGGCATTGCGCACCAGGTAGCCGTCCGGACGGGCTCGAATCAACGGTTCCAGGCTCCAGGACTCATTGGGTCGGGTGATGCGGGCACCCGCCAGCCAGATCCCATCGGGCCAATGACCACGACCGATGGCCACCGCTTCCCTCAGATCACGGGGCTGCTCCAGATCGGCCACAACGGATGCAATCGGCAGGTGGGTGAGTGGAATCAGCGCCTCGAGCTGCGCCAGGCTCCGCACCAGTACGACGAGTCCGGTCTGATCCGTTGAGGGCTGTGGGCAGGTCTCTGGCAACAGCTGCCTCAAGACAAAGGGCACATCCACCTCAGAGCTCTGCAGCGGCCCTTGGGATGGCGCGAGGGCTGATGGCTGCTGAAGCTGCTCCAGCAGCTCCCGGCGCATCCGATTCAGCTCCGCCACTGGCAGAAACAGATCCCCTTCCAGGTCCAGCTCCAGCCGTTCAAGAACCCAGCCGCTGCCACCGAGCCGTCCCAGCTGCTCCTCCAGACGAAGGCGATCGAGAGAGCGTTGCTGGGCCGCCTGCAAGGGCATGCGGCTGGAGATTCGCGTTCCTCCCTCAATTGTTTCCAGCACCAGTGGCTGCTCCAGACGGCCCCGCACCCGAAGCTGCAGCCCGATGGATTGGCTGGCAGTCGGACGCTGGGCAGCCCGCTGCCAGTGGCTGTCCCAGGAGGGATCACTGGTGAGCCAGACCGACGCACCGGCCGTGAGATCGCGGAGGTTGAGACGACCCGGGCCAAGTTTCAGGCGCAGGCGCTCGCGGCCGAGCCGTTCCACCACCATCACGCGTCCCCCAACCTCCTCCGGAGGCTGAAGAGGCGATGTGGACCGTCGTTCCAACACCAAGCCCTGACCAGGTCGCAAGGACTCCCGGCTGCGGATCTGCAGCCAGCCACTGCGATCCACCTGCAAGAGCTGCCCCACCAATGGACCGCGCTTCTTGCTCCAACGGCCGTGGACCAGGCGGCGGTGGTTCATCCCTTGCAACCATCCGGTGGATAACCCCCGTGAAAAAGCAAGCTCCAACTGGCGCTGGGGGTCGTCCTGTTCAGCGGGGTTGAGGCCCCGATCGAGGCCACGGCGGTAGGCATCCGTGACGGCCGCCACGTAGCTCGGGTCCTTCAGACGCCCTTCGATCTTGAGGCTGGCGATGCCGATCCGCTGCAGCTCGGGCAGCACAGGCCAGGCCGCAAGGTCCTGAGGCGACAACAGATAGCGCTGATCACCCAGGGATCGGGGAACGCCATCGACGATCAATTCATAGGGGAGCCGGCAGGCCTGAGCACATTCACCGCGGTTGGCACTGCGCTGCCCCAGGGACTCACTGGTCAGGCACTGACCGGAATAAGCCACACACAAAGCACCGTGAACGAAGACTTCAAGGGGCATGGCCAGATGCCTGGCCTGCAACTGCCCCTGCAAGCGCTCAAGATCCGTCAGCGCGAGCTCCCGGGCCAAAACGACCCGTTCACAGCCCAATGCGGCCGCCTGCGCCACACCAGCGGCACTGGTGATCGACATCTGCGTGGAGCCATGCAGCGCAAGATCCGGCACCAGGGTTCGAGCCAGACAACAAAGACCCACGTCCTGAACGATCAGCGCATCCACTCCGGCGGCCTGCGCCGCAAGCAGCAACGCAGCAGCTCGTTCCAGCTCATCGCTGAACACGAGCACGTTGAAGGTGAGGAACCCCCGCACCTGGCGCTCATGCAGCCAGGTCATCACCTCCCCCAGTTCTTCGATGCGGAAGTTCTCAGCCCGCTGGCGGGCATTGAAGGCATCAACACCGAAATAAACAGCATCGGCACCGTTGGCGACGGCGGCCTTGAGGCAGTCCCAGTCACCGGCTGGGGAGAGCAGCTCAGGAATGGTCAAAGGCGTCGAGAGGTGAAGCGTCGGGCTGCCTCAAACTGACGCAATGCCTCGGCCGTGCCTTGAAAGCGCCAATGCCAGGGCTCATACATCACCCCCTGCTGATTCCCCCTGGGAAACGAAAGAACGAAGTGGTAGCGCGCAGCGTTGTCCTGAAGCCAGCGAAAAGCTCTGGTCTGCTCGAAGCTCTGGGAAAGGTTGGTCTCGGGTGCCTCTCCATCACCAAGATCGATCGCATAGCCAGTGCTGTGCTCGGAGTACCCCGGTGGTGCCGACACCTGCGCCCGTTCCTCCGCCGTCTGGTTCCGTTCCGAGGCGATGTCGAAAAAGATCGACTCCTGCAACGCCAGGGAGCGATAACCGCTTAAGAGACGGAGATCGACACCCTCAGCCAGGCCGGCCTGCATCATCGCGTCCAGAGCATTCGCTGCATCCACGTGAAGCTCAATGCCGGGCTCGAAGCTGACGCGCTGATCAGGGGGAACTTCTTCGTAGGGGAAATGCCCCAGCAATCGCCCGTCCTCGTCGGGACGCTGCCGGAACCCCTCAATTTCCAACGACTGCGCCGGTTGCACCGGTGCTGTGCGGTTGGTCCCCAACAGCACCGTTGCACCGCCGGCAACCACCGCCACAACAGCGACCAGGCCGACAAGGGAACCCGATCCACGACGTCGCTGCCGGGCTGCTCCGGCCCGACGGGCAACGGGAATGTCTCCGCTTGGATGGCGTCGCGCGGAGGAGGCCCGGGCCACTGGGCTGATGCGTGTTGTTTCGATCGTAAGGGCGGGTGCCAGGGGGGCCCACGTTGGCTATCAACTGAGTGGTAGCTTCAAAAAACAATCCAGCGGAGTTGGGCTGAGATGTTGCGTGTTGCGGTTATCGGCGGCGGTCCTAGCGGATCCTGCGCTGCCGAAATTCTTGCCAAAGCTGGAATCCAAACCTGGCTGTTTGAACGCAAGCTGGACAACGCCAAGCCCTGTGGTGGTGCGATTCCTCTTTGCATGGTCGAGGAATTTGACCTGCCGGACGACATCATCGACCGCAAGGTCCGCAACATGAAAATGATTTCCCCTTCCAATCGGGAGGTGGACATCAAACTCGATCCCCTTGGTTACGACGACAACGCCTACATCGGCATGTGCCGCCGTGAGGTGTTTGACGCCTACCTGCGCAACCGTGCAGCTGACCTGGGCACCACGCTGGTGAATGGACTGGTGCAGAAAATCGACACTGGCAGCAACCGCCAGGGTCCGTACACGCTTCACTACGCCGATTACAGCGGTGGTGGGCCAACCGGTGACCAGAAAACCCTCGACGTGGATCTGATCATCGGCGCCGATGGGGCCAACTCCCGGGTCGCCAAGGCCATGGATGCCGGTGACTACAACGTGGCCATCGCCTTCCAGGAGCGGATCAAACTGCCGGCTGAGGAGATGACTTACTACGAAGATCTGGCCGAGATGTATGTCGGCACCGACGTTTCACCGGACTTCTACGCCTGGGTCTTCCCCAAATACGACCACGTGGCCGTGGGCACCGGCACCATGCAGCAGAACCAGAGCCTGATCAAAGGTCTGCAGAAAGGCATCCGGGAGCGGGCGAACAAGCGCCTGTTCAAAGGCGAAGTGATCAAGGTCGAAGCCCATCCGATCCCGGAGCACCCCCGTCCCCGCCGTGTGGTCGGCCGCATGGCCCTGGTCGGTGACGCCGCCGGCTACGTCACCAAAAGCTCGGGTGAGGGCATCTATTTCGCCGCCAAGAGCGGGCGGATGTGCGCGGAGGCCATCGTTGAGATCTCCAAGAACGGCACGGTGATTCCCACCGAGAAGCAAATCAAATCCACCTATCTCAAGCGGTGGGACCGCAAGTACGGGGCCACGTACGCCGTTCTCGACATCCTTCAGCGCATCTTCTACCGCAACGACGCAGCTCGGGAGGCCTTCGTCGAAATGTGCGATGACAAGGATGTTCAGAAGCTCACCTTCGACAGCTACCTCTACAAGCGCGTGGTGCTGATGAATCCCTGGCAGCAGGTGAAGCTGACGCTCCGCACCCTCGGCAGCCTGCTGCGCGGTGAAGCGCTGGCACCGTCGAACTACACCCCCGTGCCATCAGCGGTGGGTCGCTCCGATGGAGACTTCCTGGCGGAAGAAGCCGTTCAGGCCGTCAAAGCCCAGGCCAAACGCGAAGACAAAAAAGCCACCGTCAGCTGACGGTGGCCCTGCCCGGCTCAATCACTGACGCTCTGCGGCCGCCTTGCTGGCGGCATCTTTGATCCGCTCGATGCCTTTTTCCAGATTGCGACCGGGAGCCGTTTCCTTGCGGGTGGTGGACCAGACATTGATCGCGTAAATCGCTGCAGCCGCAATGATCAGTGCTGCAACGATGGTGCCGAGACCATTGCCGCCCTGCTTGATCACCACAGGGGCTTGAGGTGTCTGCTGTTGTTGAGGTGTGTTGATCTCGTCAGGCATGGGGATTGCGCATACCCGCACTGAATAGCTCGACACATTCAGGCTGACTAAAACAATGTCAGATCTGGATCAGATCGAACCGTGCCAGCACGCCAGCTTGATTGCGCAGCACCCCAAGAAGATTGAGCCTGTTCCGGCGCAGTTCGGGGGCATCCGCCATCACCATCACGCTGTCGTCGCCATCAAAGAAAGCTTCCAGCACTGGGGTGGCCTGCACCATTGCCTCAGCCAAATCGCGATAGCGGCGTCCTGAGGCCAGGGGCTCGAGCTGCACGAGCACCTCGTACATCGCCGTTTCACTGGGAGACTCAAACCGCTCGGGTGACACCACCGCCGACACCGTGAGATCGGTCTCAACCAGATCACCCTTCTCCGCCAGCCGCGCAGCCCTCTGAACCACGGCCATCAATGCCGGCAACGCCTTCGATTGACGCAGGGCATTCAGCAGGTCGAGCCGCTCGCGCACATCCATCGGGTCAGCCAGCAACCGCTCCGTCGGCACCGACTCTGCGGAGACCGCCTGGACAAGATCCGGCGCAAAGCCCTCGTCCTCCAGCTGGGAAACGATCCGCTGCCGCAGCAGCTGGCAAAGATCCTGGTGGAGTGCTGAGCTGTCAATGGCGAACTCCGGGAACAAAGCAGCCCAGTCCTCCACCGCTGAGCCCAGGAAGCGGCTCAGATCGAGCCTCCAGCCACGGTCCCAGACGATCTGCAACAGGCCGTTGCCAGCGCGCCGCAGGGCATAGGGATCCGATGAACCGCTGGGACGTTCACCCTTGGCAAAGATGCTCAACAGCAATTCCAGGCGTTCCGCCAGCGCCACCACGGCACCCGCATCACTGCTGGGGAGCTGATCACCTGCGCCGCGGGGCAGATAGTGCTCCACCACCGCCAGGGCGACCTCCTTGGGCTCCCCCTCCTCAAGCAGGTATTTGCCACCCATGAGTCCCTGAAGCTCAGGAAACTCACCGACCATCTGACTCACGAGATCGTGCTTGCAGAGATGGGCAGCTCGGATGGCCGCCTCGCCTTGACGCGCATCCAGGTTGAGCTGGTCCACCAACTGACGGGCGGTGCGCTCGATCCGCTGGCAGCGATCCAGCAGGCTGCCCAGCCCCTCGGCGAAGGTGACCCGATCCAGAGCCTCTCGACGCACACTGCTGGGCTGACGTCGGTCCACCGAGAGGAAGAACTCCGCATCCGCCAACCGAGCAGCAAGAACCCGTTCATTGCCTCGGGTGATCAGTGCATCCGCGGCCTCAAGACCATTGCCCACAAGCAGAAAGTCCCGTTGGAGAACCCCCGTGGCCTCCAGTTGCAGCGGATCCGGTGTGACCTCGGGAACCTTCAGCGGCACATAGCGCTGATGGGCCTGCATCACGGTGATGATCACTTCCGGGGGCAGTGACAGAAACCGCTCAGCGATGGATCCCTGCAGCAGCCGCGGTGATTCAACGAGATCCACAAGCTCTTCAAACAGAGACTCGGGGCAATCCGGAAGACCGTTCAGCTGATCGGCTGAAGCATCGAGCTGAGATCGGATCAGGGCAGCCCGTTGCTGGCGATCAACGATCACGCCAGCCGCTGCGAGGGTGTCGTCGTAAGCCTCTGCGGTGTCGATCGGCAGAGGTTGATCACCATGCAGGCGATGGCCGCGACTGAAGCGATCACTGCGCACCGGCGGATCCGCACCGGGGATCTCCACCGGGATCAGATCGACACCCTTCAGGGCCAGCAGCCAGCGAATCGGTCGGCTGAAGCGTTGGCTTCCCGTTCCCCAGCGCATGAAGCGTCTGCCCTGAAGACCATTGATCCAGGCTGGGATGAGCCCCTGCAGCAGATCAACGCTGTTCTGCCCCTCGGTCCGCACGCTTGCGAACACGCATTCGCCCTTGGGGGTATCGCGCACCTCGAGCTGCGACGGATCCACACCGCAGCGTTTGGCAAAGCCGATCGCAGCCGGCCCCGGAACTCCATCCTTGAAGGCCTGGGCGACCGGAGGCCCCTTACGGTCTTCTTCGAGGTCCGGTTGGCGATCCGCCAAACCATGCACCCGAACCACCAGCCGACGGGGTGTACCCAACACCTGAACCGACTCGTGATCGAGACGGCTGTCCCGCAGATCACGACCCACACGCTCCTGCAGTTGATCAAGGGCCTGACGGGCGAAATCGGCCGGTAATTCCTCCGTGCCGATCTCCAGAAGAAAGGTTGAAGTCACGCCGCCAACACTGCCGTTGGCGACTGTATTGGAACCCGTTTCGCTACGTTCAATTCATCAACACCGGAAGCGCGTGGGCGACGGGGCTGCAGCTGCACAACAGGAGACCGCAACCAGTCTTCCGAAAGCGGAACAACGCAAGCTGGACAGCGACTACCTGCGGGAGCCGCTGCTGAGCGAACTGGCGAATGATCTGCCCAATTTCAGCGAAGACGCTCTGCAGATCCTCAAGTTCCACGGCAGCTATCAGCAGGACGACCGCGATAAACGCGAGAAGGGGAAAGACAAGACCTGGCAGATGATGCTGCGGCTGCGCAGCCCCGGTGGCCGCATCCCGGCCCAGCTGTTTCTCGCCCTCGACGAGCTCTCCGACCGGCTGGGGGACGGCACCCTGCGGGCGACCACCCGGCAGGCCTTCCAGATGCACGGCATTCCCAAGGCCGACCTGAAAGAGGTGATCGGCACCATCGTTCGCAACCTGGGTTCCACCCTGGCGGCCTGTGGTGACATCAACCGCAACGTGATGGCCCCGGCGGCCCCGTTCGAAAAAGGTGGCTACCCAGCTGCACGGCGGTTGGCCGACGAGATTGCCGATCTGCTGAGTCCGGAAGCGGCTGAAGGTTCTTATCTCGACCTCTGGGTGGACGGCGACCTCAGCTATCGCTTCAGCCCACCAGCCGCGGTTCGCCGGGCCCGCAAGCGCCAACTGGAGCCAGGCGTGTTCTCCGGCAGTGAGGCGGAACCGCTCTATGGCGACACCTACCTGCCCCGAAAATTCAAGGTGGCCGTCACCGTCCCCGGTGACAACTCGGTGGATCTGCTGACCCAGGACATCGGTCTGGTGGCCTTCACCGACCCCTCCGGCGATCTGCGGGGCTGCAACGTTTACGTGGGGGGCGGCATGGGCCGCACCCACAACAAAGAGGAAACGTTCGCGCGCATCGCCGATCCCCTCGGTTACGTGGACGCCGCTGACGTCTTCGACCTTCTCCAGGCAATCGTGGCGCTGCAGCGGGATCACGGCGATCGCCGGATCCGTCGTCATGCCCGCATGAAATATCTGCTGGAGGATCGCGGCATCGCCTGGTTCCGCAACGAACTCAAGGCGAACTACTTCTCCAGGCCGCTGAAGGGTCTCCGCAACGAAGCCAAACCCAAGTTGCTCGACTATCTGGGCTGGCACCGACAGAAAGCTGGCCTGTGGTTCGTCGGTCTGCCGCTTCTCTGTGGTCGGCTGAAGGGCGAGATGAAGCAGGGCCTGCGCGCCATCGTCGACACCTACCAACTGGAGATCCGCCTCACGGCGAATCAGGACCTGCTGCTCTGCAACATCGGCACGGCCCAGCGGGCCACGATCAAGGCTGAGCTGGCGGCTCTCGGGTTCGATCTACCCGATGCTCCCCCGCCTCTGGCCCGCCATGCCATTGCCTGCCCGGCTCTGCCCACCTGCGGACTAGCGATCACGGAATCGGAGCGCATCCTGCCCAGCGTGCTGGAGCGCCTCGATGCCCAGCTGCGTCGCCTCGAGATCGACAAATCGGTGTTGATCCGGATGACCGGATGTCCCAACGGCTGTGCACGCCCTTACATGGCGGAATTGGCCCTGGTGGGCAGCGGTGTGAATCAGTACCAGCTGTGGCTCGGCGGCAGTGCCAATTTGCAGCGGCTGGCCCAGCCCTTCCTGCAACGCATGCCTCTGGAGGAGCTCGAGCAGACCATCGAACCTCTGCTGATCAGCTGGAAGCAAGCCGGCGGTCGCCGCAGCCTCGGCGATCACGTTGAAAAACTTGGCGATCAGGCGGTGAGTGAGCTGCTGGGTGCTGCGGCATAGATCGCACAACCGGCAGCACTGCGCCAGGCCCAGAGCTGATCTCCGTGGCTGAAGTGCCACCACTCATTGGGGTGCTGAGCAAAACCGGCTGACTGCATCACAGACGCCAGAAGCTGCCGCCTCTGATGCCAGAGCGCCCCTTCCGAACCTGGCGCTGCAGCGGCGTAATGGTCAGGCTCTGAGATCACATCAACGGCGTCGATCTCGCCCCCCATGGCCAGTGGGGCTCCATCGCTTTGGCTGGCGAGGGTCAGATCCACGGCAGCACCGGTGCTGTGGGGAGGCGGTGTGGAGGGATCAGGGCTCGGTGGCGCCCAGAAGCGACCGACCGCTTGACGCACAGCAGCGACTTGTTCGCGGTCAGCCCGATCGATGCCGCGTCGATTGATTTCAGCCGTCACCGCCTGCTCCACCATGTAGGCCTGAACGGCCAGCGGCCGCCAGGCATCAAAAATGGCCAGCAGCAGGTCGGATTGCCTTGCCTGAAGGTCCTGTTGCGCTGCCAGGAGGCGATCCACCACACCGGAGCGCAACTGAAAGGGATCTGCGCCAGGGCCATAGGGGGCACCAGCCGCGACGTACGGGTGTGGTTCGAGTCGCAACAGGGTTGGCGGCAGCGCCACAAGGGGCTCCCCGTTGTCGTGAATCGGACGATCACTCCAGGGACGCATGGGCTTGCTGAAACCAACCATGGTTAAACGGGTCAATTCAGGGGTGCCGCTCCGCTGAGCCGACGTTGCTGCTCCTCCAACATGGCCAGGAGGACTTCATGAGCGGACAGATCCGGGTCCTGCTCCATCAGCTGTTGCGCCGCTGCCCGGGCATCCTCAAGCACCGCCCCATCATCGGCCAGGCTGGCCAATGCCAGATCGGGAAGGCCGGATTGTCGGGTTCCCAGCACCTGACCTGGCCCCCGCAGGCGCAGGTCCATCTCGGCGATCTCGAAGCCATCGTTGGAGCGCACCAGCACATCCAGGCGCTGACGGGCCAGGGGATTGGAACTGCCATTGATCAACAGGCAGTGGGAGGCGGCCGCCCCACGGCCGACCCTGCCGCGCAGCTGATGCAGCTGGGCCAATCCGAAACGTTCGGCGTGGTCGATCACCATCACGCTGGCCTCGGGCACATCCACGCCCACTTCCACCACCGTGGTGGACACGAGCACCTGGCTGCGGCCATCGGCAAAGTCCCGCAGCACCGACTGCTTATCCGCACTGTTCAAGCGGCCGTGCAACAAACCGACCGTCAGCTCCGGGAACACCTCCGAAGCCAGTTCAGCGTGAACCTCAACAGCTGATCGCAGTTCGAGTTTCTCGGATTCCTCCACCAGGGGCAAAACCACATAGGCCCGTTGGCCACGGGCCACCTCCTCACGGATCAGCTCGTAGGCCTGCGACCGCTGCGCTGCCGTGAGCATGGCGGTGCGGATGGGTGTCCGTCCTGGCGGGAGTTCGTCGATCTGACTCACGTCCAGGTCGCCATGGAGGGACAGGGCCAGGGTGCGGGGGATCGGGGTGGCGGTCATCGTGAGCAGGTGGGGTTGCAGACCCTTGTTGAGCAGTCGGTCCCGCTGGTGGACGCCGAAGCGGTGCTGCTCATCCACCACCACCAGTCCCAGGCGGGAAAACACCACTGGATCCTCCAGCAGGGCATGGGTCCCCACCAGAACCTTGAGGGAGCCGTTGGCCAGGTCATCCAGCAGCTGGCGCCGTTTGGTTTTCGGCGTCGCGCCGGTGAGCAACTCAACCGTCACATGCAGTGGGGGAAGCCAGCGGCAAAGGTTGCGGTGGTGTTGTTCGGCCAGAACCTCCGTCGGGGCCATCAAGGCGCCCTGCCAGCCGGAACTGATGGTGCTCAGCAGCGCCGCAATGGCCACGACGGTTTTACCGGAACCGACATCCCCCTGCACCAGCCGTGCCATCGGCTGGGAACGCTGCAGATCGGCCTCGATTTCGCCGAAGACCCGCTCCTGTGCGGCGGTGAAGGCAAAGGGCAGGGAAGCCAGAAATTGCCCCACAAGCCCATCACCGCGACGGATCAACTCGAGCTGGGGACAAGGACGCTGGCTCAGGGTGCGTCGACGCCGCAGCAGACCGAGCTGCAACAGAAGGAATTCATCAAAGACCAGCCGACGCCGGGCCTGATCCAACTGACTGGGATCATCCGGTGCATGCAGTCCCTGAAACGCGTCCGGCAGGCTGACCAACGACCAATGCCGGCGCTCGGTCTGGTTGAGGGGGTCAGGCCAGGCCCGTGCCAGGGGCAACACCTGGTCGATCAGTTGACGGAAGCGGTCTGCCGCAACCCCTTCCGTCAGGCCATAGACCGGCATCAGACGACCGATGTTGCGGGATCGCACCTCGGCATTGCTGCTTTCCAGCACCTCAATCAACGGGTCCTGGAAGGTCACCCCATAGGGCCCCTCTTTGATCAGACCACTGACGGCCACCGTCGCCCCCTGGGGATACAGCCGCTGTTGCCCCTTGAGATAGGCCGGTGAGCTGAACCGTTTCCCCGCCAGAAACCGCGTCACCTTGATCCGACCGGTGGGGTCCTGGAGCTGCAGTTCCAGGATCGCCAGGTTCGGATTGCGCGGACTGACGAAGCCGTTGCAGCGGCGAATGGTGGCCACGATCGTGGCCGTCTCTCCGACCACCAGGGCCTCGATGCGGCGGCGGGTGGCGTAGTCGACGTGGTCTCGCGGATAGTGCTTCAGCAGGTCTCGCACCAGCAGCAGACCAATCGCCGCCAGACGCCCCGCCAACTTCGGTCCAACCCCTTGGAGCTGGGTCAACGGACTGTCAAGACCTAGCTCCCGACGAGGTGCTGATGCGGTTGCCGTCGCCAATCGCAGCCTTGGCGGTGCCATGGGCGCCGAAGGTTCGAGGCGGAGCCGCAGCTCATGCAGCCACTGACGGGTATCGGTGACCAGCCTTCGGCGGCCGCTTTCAGGCAACTCCCCGTAACCGACAAAACCCTGGTGCAAGCGCTGCAGGCGCGCCTCAACACCAGGGGGGTAGGGCAGTGGTGGGGGGGCTGCAAGCTGATGAACCAGAAAGCCGTCAAACCGTTGCTGACGGCCCTGCAGATTGTTGAACCCCGTCTCCACCTCAAGCGAGAGAGCCTGCTGTAAAGGCTTCAGCCAACCCAGCAACTCACTGAGCTGCTCGCGGTTCAGTCCGCGGGGGTCTTGGGATCGGGAGGAGTCTGCCAAGGCGTCCGAGCTTCACGGTCCAGGCAGCGACGCTCCCAATGGCGTTGCTGTCGAACCATTTTGAGCAATTCCTGGTGCTGGTCGCGCAGGCGACGGCGACAACGTCGCAGGCGATAGCTGTCGAATTCCAGCTCACTGCTGCGCACCAGCACACAGAGAACATCCATTCCCGGACCGAGATCGCCCATGGCGAGGGGCAGCTGAAGTCTCAACAGATTGGAGGGGGAAGCCTGTGTTTCCGTCTGGCCGTTCAGCACAGCCTCCAGCAGATTCACCGGCAACAGAGCCTGGGCCAGACCAGAACGCAGGAGTTGAACATTCACCGCATGGGAGAGATTCCGAAGCCGACGCGACAAGGCCAGATCCATGGCCTCCATCCACTGCAGCAACGCCACCGGCATGGTCGGCAGCAGGTTGTCCTGACCATCGTCTGCATTGGCTGCACTGGACCGTCCGACCAAGGAACCAACAGCGGCGGGCTGCTCAAGAGCTTCGCCTGCCAGCTCGAACAATGACCGGAGCACGTCAAGGTCTCCCTGAATGGCCCCATCACCGGAATCGCTTGAGGGCTGCGGCTCCGGCTGTGGAGTCGGCTCAGGAAGCGAATTGCTCAGGGGTGGCTGAGGCTGTGGAGGTTGGTCCTGCTTGGAATGCTTGTTCCGCCTGAACGAGGGCTTGGGGTGGACACCAAAACGCTGGGGTTGATCGAGGGGCGGCGCCATGCTCAGCTCCACTGAGCCTCCGGATGCCCCAGGCGGACGGTCACTTAATTGAGAGCTGGGCTCACTCTGCTGTTGCTGAGCGGCCTGTTGCAGCCCCTGAAGCATCTGACGGCTGGCCCTGGCTTGATGCCGCAGCTGCTCTTGCTGGATCTGATCAGCCAGATGCATCTGCTGTTCCACCGTCAGCAGCACCGAGCAGCGGTTGATCAGATTGTCGATCGCGGCGTGAAAGCGGGTTCTCTGCCCCTCAGATAGTCGATTGAAACGGAGTGGATCCGTCTCCGACATCAAGGAGAACAAGGCCTGA